>Ga0265595_1000700_pt1 | contig 28290 bp, 26 predicted proteins | sample saktaG_15_FD_190148 | JGI IMG/M metagenome (GOLD analysis project Ga0265595, IMG submission 190148) | Saline water microbial communities from Sakinaw Lake, British Columbia, Canada - sak_2013_06_06_50m | ecosystem: Environmental > Aquatic > Non-marine Saline and Alkaline > Saline ...
CAGCCGCCGCGAAATTTCGGAGGCGAGCGGGCAAAAATGGAGGGGGTTGTGGGGGAGGCGGAGCGAGTGGATTTTTTCAGGAATTTTTAATAAAGTAGGTTTGAGTAAAATTATAAATATACTCAAAACATAATAAAAAGGCGAATTAATTCGCCTTTTTATTATTCTCTGAGCGGGTAGAGGGAGTCGAACCCTCATCAACAGATTGGAAATCTGTGATAATAGCCATTATACGATACCCGCATATGGTTTATTTAATTCGTCCGTAATTATCTTTGAAGCGAATAATATCATTCTCTCGCATATGTCCAAAGGCCGCTTCAAGAATCCATGATTCTTTAAGCCCAGTTATTCTATGTTTCTCATTTTTATCTATTTTTAAAAATTCTCCCTCCTTAAGCTTAAAACGCGAACTTCCTTTAATAACTTCAACTCCTCCAGAAAGCACTATCCAAATCTCAAATCGGTCTTTATGACTTTGAAGACTTATTCTTGCCCCTTTGCGCACAAATAATTTTTTGATCCAGTATTCTTGTTTCTTTTCCAGAATAATATATTTACCCCAAGGTTTTAAGATTGTTTTGTTTTTATTTTTCATGCCTGTGTTTGCAATTATCTTTTAATTAACATTTTACATACTTCAAGGTTTTTAAACAAATCCTTAGCGTGTTAGAACCTACAAGGATCGCTTGATCTAGTCTTTGAAAGAAAAACGGGCAAAAAGATAAGAAATAGTAGATTCGGCACCTTGGTTAAGATTAATAAATTTTTCCCCAACCCCATCATAACATCCTCCAGTGGTCCGATCATATACAACCTGTTCAAGAATATTATCACCTAGAAACCAGTTAAATGCAACGTTCGCTAATTCTTTGTAATGTTTCTTGTTTGTTACCTGAAACATCGTGTTAAGAACTTCTACAGTGGCAGCAACATCTTCTGGCTGTTGGTCAAAATACTGTCTTGCCCTCCCCTTGAGAAACCAGCCACTTTGGCCAATAGGAATGTACATGCCATCCTTAAAGGTATGCTTAATTAAAAAGTTGAGGGTTTTCTCAGACACTTCGAGATATCTTCTCTCTCCGGTTATTTTGTATCCGAGGATGAGTGCTTCTGGTAGGATAGCATTTGAATATGTTAAATAATGCTCAAACCACTCCCAGTCTGGCGAGTGACTCTTTTTATACAGAGCCATGAGTTGTTCACAGTAGTACCTTAATACAGCGAGAGTATTAGGCTCTTCCCATTTAGAAAGTAAACAGTTGAGAGCTTTAATGTAAAAAGCGATAGCGCGAGGCGAGGAGAAAGCAATGTTTTTCTGAAAACTTTGTTCAAAGAGAAAATGGGCTTGATGTCTTATTCGTTTGGGAATTTGCTTGGTAGTTGAAACTAATGCAAGAGCATATAGCGCCCTGGCGCTGGGATCTTCTGAATTTTCCCGGATATTTCTTTGTTCATCAATGGCGCGGTTTGAATTGACATAGTTATCAAAATAACCATCGGGTTTGACTACCTGATAAAGAAAGTTTAGGTATCTAGAAACAAGCTTTAATGAAGATGGAGTCATAAATTTTTTGTAATAGAGGCTGGCAACGATTAATGCTCGGGCATTATCGTCTAATGTATATCCAGAAGAAAGATCCGGTTCAATAAGCTTGGCAAACTGAATAATGCCAAAAATATCAGTCAATTTAACCAAATGCGCCAGCTTTATGGGTGGAAGTTTTTTTTGCCCCATGGTTAGCTCTGGCACGAATTGCGAGAAATATTTTAGATAGGAAAGGGAAACATTTTCCCACGTCATATGCCTTGTGCGGAAATAAGCGTTTTTATCCATCTGCAGACGTAACTGATCATTACCCAATAATTTAATAATAGCAGCGGTGAAAGCCGATGGTTTTTTGAAATCAATCAATATGCCAACTTCGTCGGTGATGTCTTCTTTGGCTTGAGCAAAGGCAGTAGATATTACTGGACGACCGTTACCAAGGGCGTAAGATAAGGTACCGGAGACGGCCTGGTTTGGATTTAAGCAAGTGGAAAGATAGACATCGGTAGCTTCTAAAAATCTAAAGAGGTTATTTAAATTAAAATAGGTATTGTAAAAATAAACACAGTCGCTTAAGCCAAGTTCGTAAACTCTTTTAATAAGAGAATTGCGGTATTTTTCGCCTTCCTGTTCCATAACAATAGGATGAGTGATACCAGCGACAAGGAATTGAACATTAGGAAATTTTTTTACTACCTTTGGCAAAGCCTCAATTACATACTCAACTCCTTTACTAGGACTAAGAAAACCAAAGGTTGAAAGGATTAATTTGCCAGAAAAGCCAAGGATAGACTTGGCACGCTCACTGGTTCTATAGGGAACATGATGAATCCCATGAGGAATAACTTGAACTCGATCAGGATCTAACCCATAATCCTTCTTGAGAATTTCCTTTGAGGAGTGAGTCATAACGATTATTCCTTTCGAATACTCCATTATAGCTTGGACAACGTTACGCAATTTTTCGTCTGGAGTTGGCATAACGGTGTGAAATGTGACAACAACCGGTTTCTGAAGTTTGGCCAGAAAGAGAAGCAGGTGTGCGCCATATTCCCCTCCAAAGATACCAAATTCATGTTGAATATTGACCAGTTTTACCTCTTTAAGTTGGTTGAGCCTGTTGGCAACATTAATATAGTCCTCTTCACGAGACTGGCTTATCTGGAAAATTACTTTATCAGGATAAGGGAAATGACTTACTTCAGTAAGATTCATCGCGATAATCTTTGACTTAACCGACGGTCCAAATATTTGATCAATCGCATTGGTTAAGTCAGCGGTAAAAGTAGCTATACCGCACTGTCGTGGCGGGAAGGTGGCTAGACAAACAATCCAAGATTTTTTTTGCTGGTTAGCGCTCATAGTTTTAGAGGGCTTTTTTTGAGTTCAATCAATAGCTCTGTGAGGTCAATAGATTTTGCAGCGATTAATTTGTCGGCAGCTCCATAATAAATATAAAGTCTTTTATCTCTTACTACAGCTCCAGTAGGAAAGACAACATTATTTGTAACACCACTTTTTTCCCAAGAAGCCTTTGGGGAAAACAGAGGTTCTTTTAATCTCCCTAAAACTTTTAGGGGATTTTTGAGATCAAGCAGGGCAGCGGAAGCATGATAGATATTTCCAAGAGGGGTATTCTCCACCGCATGGTAGATAATAAGCCATCCATCTTTTGTTTTAATAGGGGGACAACCACCGCCAATATTACGGTTTTCAAACCAAAAGAGAGGGTCAAGCACAATAAAATCACCTAAATTCTTGAAATAATCGCGCCAGCGGTCTTCAGTAAGTTCAGAGAAATTATTAAAGTAAATAATTTGGATTCCGGGCAGAATACGATGGAGAAGAGCAAATTTATGATTGAATTTTTGGGGAAATAAAGAAGCATCTTTTTCAAACAGTAAGATATCCTTGCCCTCTTTTTCTTTGTATAACTTCTCGAAAATAGTATATCTCTCCCCTACTTTTGACTCGCGAAAAATGTCCTCGGCTTCATCATAAGAGATTTTTGGCGAGATAAAGCCTTGTTTGACAAAATGGACAAGATTCTTACTTGTGGCGTAGGCAATGAGAGCGTTTTTACCGTCATAGGCGGTGTAAAAAAGATAGTAGATTCCCTCTAAAAGAGTAATTCTGGGATCTTCTACGCCTTTTTTTTCGTAATCATATTCGGGAAAAAGAACTGGCTCTTTAAATCTTTTTACAACTTTATTATTTTTCAGCTGGCAGTAGCCTATAGAAGAAACTTCATTATGGTTACTCGCCCGATAAAACATATGGGTAATACTATCCGTTTGGATGCAGGCAGGGTTTAAAACGTTCTTATTCTCGAATTCCAGATTTGTTTTTTCTAAAATTATTCCTTCGTTTTTAACTGTAATCATAATTCTTAATTTCTTAAATGTCGGGGTGACAGGATTCGAACCTGCGATCTTTTCGTCCCAAACGAAACGCCTTAGCCACTAGGCTACACCCCGATTAATAATATGATAGCTTAAAATAAAGATAGAGTCAATTTAATTAATTGGCTTGTTTTTCTTATTATGATATAATTATTAATAATGCTTATTAAAAAAATCCTAAAATCACTAAACTTTGTTAGTCAATGTAAAAAATATAATTTAAGATTATGGCAATGCCCGATTTTTCTATTTCTTTTAACAGGACTAATTATTATTATAGCAATGATAAGCACTTATTTAATTGCTATCAGGTACACTCAACCGGAATTAGTCGCTTTAATTGTAATTGCCATAACAATTATACTATTAATTATTAATCATTTTATAATCCAAAGCATTGAAACATTAGCAGAAGCAAACAGAATGAAATCAGAATTTGTCGGCATTGTTTCACACCAATTAAGAACTCCGCTAACTGGAATCAAATGGACTATTGACCTGATGATGTGCGAAAAGGAAAAACTTGATAAACATCATATTCAAGAATTGAAAGAGATAAACGAAAATAATGAACGAATGATAAAATTAGTAAATGATTTACTTGATGTTTCTAAGATAGAACAAGGAAAGCTAATTTTTGATCTTGAAAAAATTGATATTAAAGAATTGCTTCAAAAAATAACAAAAGAATATGTTCCAATGGCAAAAGCAAAAAACATTGAAATAAATCTAAAAACAAAAATAGATTCTTTGCCTCTGTTAATTGATAAACAAGGGATAGAAATAGTTATCCGTAATTTAATAGACAACGCTGTTAAATACATTAAAAACAAAGGGAAAGTTGAAATTTGTTTAATCAAGAAAAATAAAACAGTAAGATGCGAAATAAAGGATAATGGCGTAGGCATACCTAAAGATGACCATAAAAATATTTTTCAAAAATTCTTCAGAAGCAGAAATATTATGAAGCATGAAACAGTCGGTACTGGTCTTGGATTATTTATAGCAAAATCAATTATTAAAAAATCAAAAGGTAAGATAAAATTTCATAGTCAAGAAAATAAAGGAACAACCTTTTGGTTTGAAATACCAATTAAATAAGTAATTTGTAATTCGTAATTTGTAATTTGTAAAATCATGAACTACGAATTAGATATTAATATATTATTATGAAAACAATTCTTTTTATTGAAGATGAACCTACAATACAAAAATCAATAAGCAGATTCTTAGAAAAAGAAGGATATGAAGTTAAAAGCGCTTTAGACGGAGAAATCGGATTGGAAACAGCAAAAAAAATAAAGCCAGATTTAATACTGCTTGATTTAATCTTGCCAAAAAAAGACGGTTTTGAAGTATTAAAAGAACTAAAAAAAGAAGAAGCAACTAAAAATATACCTGTTATTGCGCTAACTAATCTAGAGGAAAGCGATAATATAGAAAAAGTTCTTTCTTTAGGCGCAACTGCTTATTTAATCAAAGCAAATTATAAGCTGGAAGAAATAGTTGAGAAAATAAAACAAATTTTAAACCAATAAATATCCAAAGAGGACAGTCCCCAAAGCTTTGGGGACTGTCCTCGGTATCAGATGTAAATTAGTATCTATTATGAAAGTTGAAGATTCACAGCTAAAAGCGTTCATTCTTGATGCAGGATTAATTAAAAAAGAAACACTTCTTGAAGCCGAAGAAAAAGCTAAGAAAACTAAAAAGGAATTAGCTGATTTTTTGGTTAAAGAAAAACTATTAACAAAAGAACAGTTAATTAAGCTTCAAGCTTATATTCTAGGCATTCCTTTTGTTAATCTAGAAAAAGAGAATATTCCCAAAAATATCCTTCAGATAATTCCAGAGCCTATTGCTAAACAGCATAATATTGTTCCTTTTAGAAAAAAAGGCAAGAATTTGGAAGTTGCCATGCTTGACCCGAAAGATCTTCAAACAATTGAATTTATAAAAAAGAAATCAGATTTAAAAATACTTCCACGACTAACTAATTTAGATAGCATTAAAAATGTTTTAAGCCAATATCAAAAAAGTTTAGAAGCAGAATTTGGGGAATTAATTAAAAAAGAATCAAAAATAGTCACTTTACCGCATAAAGGAGATAAAGAAGATAAAGAAACAAAAGAAGATTTAGAAAAAGCAGCTGAGCAAATGCCTATTATTAAAATAGTTGATACACTTTTAAAACATGCTATTTTACAACAGGCCTCTGATATACACATTGAACCGCTTGAAAAAGAAGTTGTTGTCCGTTATAGGATTGACGGTATTCTACATGACACAATGACCTTACCACAAAAGCTTCATTCTGGGATAATAGCGCGCATCAAAGTACTATCAAATTTAAAGCTTGATGAGCATAGATTGCCACAAGACGGAAGATTCAATATTGAAAGCGAAGATTATAAAATATCATTTCGCGTTTCAATGCTTCCAGTCTATGACGGAGAAAAAGCTGTTTTACGTCTTCTTCCTGAAGATGCAAAAGGATTAACTTTAGAAAATCTAGGATTCAGAGATAAAGCTCTAGAAAAAGTTCATAGAAATATAAAAAAACCGAACGGTCTGATTTTGGCTACAGGACCAACTGGGTGTGGAAAAACAACCACTCTTTATACAATTATGGACATACTCAATGAACCGGGAGTTAATATCTCAACCGTTGAAGACCCTATTGAATACAGAATGTCAAGAATCAATCAAACTCAAGTAAAACCTAAGATTGGATTAACTTTTGCAAACGGATTAAGATCTCTTGTCCGACAAGACCCTGACATTATTATGGTTGGAGAAATTAGAGACAATGAAACAGCCGGACTTGCTATTAATGCCGCTTTAACTGGACATCTCGTGTTCTCAACTCTTCACACAAATAGCGCCGCTGGATCTTTCTCGCGCTTAATCGATATGAAAGTAGAGCCATTTTTAATTTCATCAACAGCTAACCTTATTATCGCCCAAAGATTAGTACGTAAACTTTACCCAGAAACAAAAGAAAAATATAAATTAAATCCTGATGAAATAAAAAGTTTGAATAAAGAAATTGATTTAGAGAGAATACTTCAAATTCTAAAAGACGAGAAAATTGTCAAACCAAAAGATGGCTGGAATGATATAGAATTTTATAAACCAGGGAAAACAGATGAATGCCCTGATGGATATAAAGGACGAATTGGTATCCATGAAGTTCTAGAAATTAGTGAAGCCATTAAAAAAATTATTATTAAAGAAGCGCCTACAAGTGAAATTGAAGCACAAGCAAAAAAAGATGGAATGCTCACAATGTTAGAAGATGGATTTATTAAAGCCGTTCAGGGTATAACAAGCATTGAGGAAATTTTAAGAGTAACCAAAGAGTAAAATATTTATAATTATCAATAACCAAGTATTAATAATCAATAAATAATCAAATTTCAATTATCAAATTAATACTCCTATCGCTCCCAACCACGATGTCATTCCCAACTTGATTGGGAATCCAGGTTTTATTAGTATTCACTGGATTCCCGCTTTCGCTCGCCTCGCTGAAGCTACGGCGAAGCGGGCGGGAATGACACCAAGGTAATAATTAATTGAAAATTAATTCATTGAAAATTGTTTGAAAATTGAGAATTGAAACTTGAAAATTAATAACATGCCTTCTTATATATACACAGCTAAAAATAAAAGGGGGGAGGACCAAACTAATCATATAATAGCTGTTAACAAGCATGAATTGGCAGCTATTTTAAGAAATCAGGGATTAGTTTTAATCTCAGCAGAAATAGCTGGTAGAAAAAAAGAAATCTCATATTATTTAAATATAATTAAAAGAATTAAAGAATTAGGAACAGTATCTTTAGTTGAGAAAATGATGTTCAGTCGGCATCTTTCAGTAATGATTAACGCGGGATTATCACTTAATCAAGCGCTTAAAGCCCTTGCTAAACAGACAAAAAGCCCTAAATTCAAAAAAATTATTAGCCAAATTGAAATAGATGTTAGCCAAGGAAAGTCATTCAGCAAATCATTAAAAAAATATCCGAAAATATTCAATGAATTATATTCAAATATGATTGAAGTCGGCGAAGCTGGAGGTAGCTTAAGCGAAGTATTAAAAATACTTGCTGAACAAATGAAAAAAAATCATGAATTGATCAGCAGAGTTAGAGGCGCAATGATGTACCCAGCAGTCATTGTTATAGCTATGATTGGCATTGGCATATTAATGATGATAATGGTTGTGCCAAAATTAACTGAGGTATTCGAAGAATTAAATGTAGAACTTCCTTTGAGCACCCGCTTTATTATGTTTATAAGCAGTTTTCTTAAAGATAATATTATTTTCGGAATAATTATAATAATCTCTCTTATTTTTGCAATAAAACTAATAATGAGAAATAAGAAAATAAAGAGATCTCTTCATGGAATATATCTTTATTTTCCTATTTTCGGCTCTTTAATAAAAAAAATCAATTCAGCGCGTCTATCAAGAACATTAAGTTCTTTAATCGAAAGCGGAGTGCCTATTGTTAAATCTCTCAAAGTAGTGGCAAATACTCTTTCAAATATCCGTTTCAAGGAAGCTATTTTAGATTCTACTAAAGAAATTCAAAAAGGTAAAAAATTAAGCGATTCATTGAGTAAATATGAAAATCTCTACACTCCTATGGTTATTCAAATGATCGGAGTAGGTGAAGAAACAGGAAGCTTATCAGATATCCTAAAAAATCTAGCTGATTTTTATGAAGAAGAAATTGACAATACGACTAAAAACATGTCCTCTGTGCTTGAACCGATAATAATGATAGTTATCGGCGCTGCAGTAGGATTTTTTGCTATCTCCATGATCCAACCAATGTATTCAATGATGTCTGGAATATAAATATGAAATATAAACGTGGATTCACATTAATTGATGTTTTAATAGGAACATTTATTTTAATCGTCATTATGGTTGGTTTCTTTATTGAATTTCAACTTTTTTTTAGGGTCTTATCTCAAACACAAGGGAAAACAATAGCCCTTGCCTTGGCTAATGAACAAATAGAAATAATAAGAAATTTACCTTATGAAGATATCGGAACTGAATTTGGATCACCTCCTGGAGAAATTCCACAAACAAGAACTGAAAAAGTAGATAACGATATCTATACAATTACAACTGATATTATATATATTGACGATCCATTTGATGGATTAAGCCCAGCAGATGAATTCTCTGGAGATTATAAAAAAGCAAGAGTAGAAATAACATGGACAGAACATCAACTAATAAAGTCAGTCGTTGAAATAGCTAATTTTAGTCCATCAAATCTCGAATCAGAAGTAGGAGGAGGAACTCTTTCTATTTATGTAAATGACAGAGAATCAGGATCGCCAATTCCCAACGCACAGGTTGAAATAATAAATAATGAGATAGATCCTATTATTCATATTATAACAACAACAGATAATAATGGCTGGCTTTCACGTCCTGGACTTGCCGAATCTGATGATTATGAAATGCATATTAATCAAACTAATTATGATGAACATAAAACATATTCAGATTCTTTAGTTCTTGATCCTGAACCTGAATATTCACATGCTCAAATTAATGATGGCGATAAAACAACTAGATATTTTCTAATTTCTAAGGTAAGCACTATTAATATTGAAACAATTAACGATGATAATGAATCTTTGTCTAATATCCCATTTAAACTTAAAGGGGGTAAAATTATTGGAATAGACCCAAGCGATAAATCAATAGTTTATTCTTATGAAAACAATAATTTAACAACTGACATTAATGGAGAAAAACAACTTAATAATATGAGTGGAGGTGAATATTATTTTGAAATAACCAGTTTAAACTATGCTGTTTTAACTCCAAATCTTGAGAATCCGCTAATTGTTGAATCTGACAGTCAACAATCAATCACTTTAACTTTAGCTCCTATAAACCAACCTTACTTACGTGTTATTATCAAAGACTCTGAAACAGGAGATGGAATTTCTCAAGCTGCTGTAAGATTATCTAATCAAGATTATGATAAAACATCTCAAAGTAATGAATATGGAATTGTTATTTTTCCTTTTGATGAGATTGATTTATTAAATGGAAATTATACTTTAAATATCTCTAAACTTAATTATCAAAACTATAATAGCTCTCAAGCAATTAATAATTTTACTGAAAAAACTGTAGAATTAATTCCAGATGAATAAAATAAATAAAAAAAATAATGGCTTTACGCTTATTGAAACACTAGTCGTTTTAGGTGTTTTTATTTTTGCCTTAGGAGCTGTTACGAGTTTTTTAATTTATACTTATAAAGCAGAAAATTATTCAGTAACCCAAGCTCTAGCTATTGATAGTGCACGTAAAGGTGTTAATAATTTTACTAAAGAGATAAGAGAAGCTATACAATCAGATAGCGGTACTTATCTTTTAGAAAAATGTGAAGATTTCGAAGTTATTTTTTATGGTGATATTGATAGTGATAATGATATTGAAAAAATTCATTATTTTTTAGAGGATGAGAAAATGAAAAAAGGCGTTATAAATTCATCAGGTAGTCCAGCTGTTTACACAAGCGAAGAAGAAATAAAAATTATATCAAATTATGTCAAAAATACTACAACCCCATTATTTTATTTCTACGATTCAACTTTTTCAGGAAAAGAAGATGATTTACCATTAACAACTCCAGTCCCAGGAGACCTTCTGAACGAAATAACAATGATTGGAATCGAGATGAAAGTAGATGTTAATCCTCTTAGAGCTCCAAAAATACTAGAAATTAAATCAAAAATTCAATTAAGAAATACAAAGCAAAATTATTAATATGTTTTTTATTGATAAAAAATCAGAAAAAGGAATAATCACCACTATGGTTTTAGTTTTTAGTTCTATCTTTACGTTAATTCTAGCAGGATTATCAGGCTACATTCTTATTCAATTTAGAAACAGCGAGCGACTAACTGCTAAAGAACAGGCTTTTCATATCGCAGAATCAGGCATTGAGTATTACAAATGGTATTTGGCTCATAGATTAGAAGGATTAAGTGAATTAGAACAAGCTCAATTCTGGACAAATGAAGAAACCATTGGCTATCCAACTCCTTATATAGGAAATTTTTATGACCAATATGGAGCTATTATAGGACAATTTCAAATAGAAATAACGCCCCCCTTACCAGGCGGCAATTCAGTTATTATTAAATCATCTGGTTGGACCAATGAATATTCCAATATGAAAAGGATTGTTCAGACAAGAAGAAGAAAGCCATCATGGGGAGAATATGTTATTTTAATAAATCATCGCGCAAATTTACCAGAAGGAATGGTAGTTAAAGGAAAAGCACATTCAAATGAAGATTTAAGGGTTGATGGAGTTATCTATAACATAGCAACTGCTTCAGAAACAACACATCCAGATCCAATAACAGAAGAAGAAGTAGAACCTGGCGTCTGGACAACCAAAGAACCAGAAAATGTTTTTTTAGGAGGCAGAGAGGATAATGCCTCAATTATTGACTTTAATGTATTATTAGGGAAAATGGATACAATGAAAGATTTAACCTATGGAACTAATTATTATCTTTCACCTCCAGAAAAACATTGCTGGCCATTCTCATGGTTTTGTTTAATTCAATTTTGGGATCCATCAGGATATATCGTTGAATTAAAAAATAACTCTACAGTTGATATTTACAAAACAGAAGGACTAAGTTTCCTTGGATGGTTTTTGCCTGTTTTTAGCAATTCTGAACTATTAGGAAATTATGCTTGGCCCGAAAATAGACTAATTTTTTCAGAAGCAACCATTTGGACCAAAGGAGAAGTAGGAGCTAATCAAATAACCATTGCTGCTGCAAATTTATCAGGTGTTGATTTGCCAGGAGCTAATAATTCAGCCGACATTATAATTCAAGATGATATAATATATTCTAATAATGAAGCAGTAGTTGGATTAATTGCTCAAGATAATGTTATGATGGACAAATATGCTGGAAATCCTGATTTAGAAATTAATGCAGCTTTAATTGCCAAAGAAGGACAGGTTGGCAGGGAAGATTTTGGCAACTCATCAGGAACATTAACTATTAATGGTTCTATTGCAGCAAATTATTTAGGTGAATTCGGAGATGAATATTGTTTTTGGATATGGTGTTGGGTTGCTGGATTTGACAATATTGAACTGAACTACGATAATAACCTATTATATAATCCTCCTCCATACTTTCCGACTGAAGAAAATTACAAAACAGATATGTGGGAAGAAATAGAGTAGAATTAAAAATGGATATTTTAAGCGGGCTTAATAAAAAACAAGAAGAAGCGGTCGCCATTATCAGGGGACCTGTTTTAGTTATTGCAGGACCAGGTTCTGGAAAAACACGTTGTTTAACACACAGAATTGCTTATTTAGTTGAACAAAACATTCCAGCTGATAGTATTTTAGCTGTTACTTTCACTAACAAGGCAGCCGAAGAGATGAAAGAAAGAGTTAGAAAACTTCTTCAAGAACGATCCTTCAAACCTGTTATTGGGACATTTCATGCTACTTGTTTGCAAATATTAAGAAAAGAGATAGACAAGATAGGATACAAAAAAAACTTTGTTATTTATGATAGAGCTGATCAACTTTCTTTAGTTAAACGCTCAATACAAGAATTAAATATCAGCGCGGAACAATTTAAACCAAATATGATCCTCTCTGTAATCTCGCGAGCTAAAGACGAATTAATTAACGCTGATTCTTACGAAAAGCAAGCAAGAGAATATTTTCCACAAACAACAGCCAAAATTTATCAAAGCTACCAAAAAGCGCTTGAAAAATCAAATGCTCTTGATTTTGATGACTTGATTATGCTTACAGCAATGCTGTTTCAAGAAAATCCAGATACCCTAAAAAAATACCAGAATAAATGGCAATATATTCTTGTTGACGAAGCCCATGATACAAATACAGGCCAATATACTTTAACAAATCTGCTTGCCCAAGAGCATAATAATCTCTGGCTGATAGCAGATCCCGATCAAAGTATTTACAGCTGGCGCGGGGCTGATTTTAGAAATATTCTTAATTTTGAAAAGGATTATCCAGAAGCAAAAATAATTCTTTTAGAAGAGAATTACCGCTCAACCAAGAATATTTTAGAAGCGGGCCATAATATAATAAGTAAAAATACTGAACGCAAAGAAAAAAATCTCTGGACAAAAAATCCAACTGGTTCGTTAATTAATATTATTCAGACAGACAATGAAAAAACAGAAGGCGACTTCTTGATTGAAGAAATAGAAAATTTAATTAGACAAGATAATTTTAAATTAAGCGATTTTACTGTTCTTTATAGAACTAACGCGCAATCACGCGCTGTTGAAGAAGCTTTTTTAAAAACAAACTTTCCATATAAAATAATTGGAACTGTAAGATTTTATGAGAGAAAAGAGATAAAAGATATATTGTCTTATCTCAAATTTATTTCTAATTCAGATGATTTAGTAAGTTTGCAGAGAATCATTAATATTCCTCCGCGCCGATTAGCTAAATTTACTAAAAACATAAATAAATTATACTTATTAAAAAATTGCCCAGAACTATTAAATAATTTCTATAATTTAATAAGCGATTTAAGAAAAATAAGCAAAGAAAAAAATCTTACCGAATTAATTAATGAAATTATTAAAAAAACAGATTATGAAAAGTACATCAAAGAAAGATATCCACAAACTAGCGAAGAAGGGGAAATGCGCTGGGAAAACATTCGGGAGCTTTTCACAGTAGCTTTAAAATATAATTCATTAAAAAATGGAACTGGATTAGAAAAATTTCTTGAAGAAATTACTTTATTAACTAGCCACGACGAGGTAGAGACAAATAAAAATCTGGTTAATCTTATGACGATACATTGTGCTAAAGGGCTTGAATTCCCAGTTGTATTTATTGTCGGATTTGAAGACGGGATCTTTCCGCATTCAAAAAGCCAATTTGATCCAGAACAAATGGAAGAAGAAAGACGTCTCTGCTATGTTGGAATAACAAGAGCCAGACAAAAAGCTTATTTTGTTTTTAGTCAGCAGCGCCGTTTTTGGGGCCAAATTATGGTTAATCCACCTTCACGCTTTCTAAATGATATTCCTAAACATTTAATTGAATTTAGAGAATATTAAATGTATGACCAAAACTCAAATCAAAGAACAACTTCAGAAATATAATCTTAAACCCAATAAAACAATGGGGCAGAATTTTTTAATTAATGAAGATACGCTTGAAAAAATTATAAAAGCAGCTGATTTAAATAAAAATGATCTTGTTCTTGAAGTTGGTCCTGGTCTGGGAATTCTTACAAAAGAATTATCTAAAAAAGCTAAAAAAATTATTACTATAGAAAAAGACAAACAAATGGTTGAAGCGTTAAAACAAGAACTTAAAGATTATGAGAATATTGAAATAATACATGGAGATGTTTTAGAGATTCTAAGAGGACGTTCCTTAAAATGTATACATTTTAAGGAACGTCCTCTATCCTACAAAGTTATAGCCAACATCCCATATTATCTTACTTCACATTTAATACGCATGTTATTAGAATTAGAAAATCAGCCAGAAGAAATAACCCTGCTTATCCAAAAAGAAGTAGCCCAAAGAATTTGTACTTCATCTCCTAAGATGAACTTATTAGCTATTTCTGTTCAATTTTACGGCAAGCCAAAAATTATTTCTTATATTCCTAAAGAAAATTTCTGGCCAAAACCAGAAATAGATTCAGCAATAATTAAAATTACAGATATTAGAAAACCAGAAAATATTAATATTAAAAAATTCTTTAAATTAGTTAAAGCTGGGTTTTCTTCTCCAAGAAAACAATTAATTAACAATTTATCACAAAATCTTAGCGTAAATAAAGAAGAAATAAAAAAAGCCCTGACTGAATGTAATTTGAACATTCAAGCCAGGGCTGAAAATCTTGAAATTAAGGATTGGGTAAACTTATTAAAGCTCACCACACGCCTTAACCTTTTTCGTAAACAAGAACACGATCTGGGCGAATGACAACGCTCCAGTTATAATGAGAGCTATCGCCATATCCGCTCCAATAACCTCTGCGAGGACGAGCAATTTGGATATTAGCCATTTCGGCTCTTATTTGCCTCCATCCTCCGTAATGTGGCAAATATTCCCACCACTCTACAATAATTTGGCAGAGCCCGGGCGGCAGATTAAATTCTAGAATCTGCCAGTCAAGGACTTGAGGCGGTCCTTTTTCTGTTTGGCCAACCAAAAGCACTTGCTTGCCTCCGGCTAATAACCAAACTCTCGGCGTGTATGGAAACGCCTGATTTTCAATATACCCCCGAGTCAAGTCAGGCCGTGAAAAAGATTCTTGATTTTCTGTTTTTACTGGCGCTTTTCCGTCAACAGACACTTCCTTAATCACCACTCGCGGCGTTGTCGGAGTTGCAATAATAGACGACTGCTGATGAATATACCCGCAGGCAGAAAACATCACTCCAACTATCATTAAAATCATTGCTGCTTTCATTTCTTCACCTCTCTTAAAATCCAAAGGCCTGCATAAGCGCATGCCCTGGGTAATATATCCGATGAAATTTGAACTGACGGTTTTCATACGGCTTGCACTTTGCTAGCCGAATAACCTTATCAGCATAAACAATGCGTCCACCGGACTTAAATTTATCATTAAACGGATAGCCAGTTGTCTGGAATTGAATTGTCTGCATCTCTACTACCCAGCCACGAAAATTCTGGTGAAATACTAGTAAAGTATATCGCGCCGGATATGTCGGAAGCAGAATCGGGACAGTTATTGCCGACGAGGCCACGCCATTGCTGTACGGTTGGCTCGTGGGCGGACTAATTTTGAAATGCTTCAGAGGCGACTTTACAAAAATTAACTTACCTCTAATAGTCGGATGAGATGTAATTAAATCTCGCTCCGAAAAACCTCCCTCAAACAACCAACATTCGGCCCAAACACCTGGGCTTTGGTTAACTGGCAACACAAGACCGGCTTGCGGGCTTGGAATGCTTGTCCAAGCTCCAGTAGGACTCCCATAAAAGGTATGTCTGCCAATTCTTTCCATTGACGCGCAAGATGCGCAGATCGCCAACAAACTCAGACAAATAACAATCTTCAATATCTTTTCCATTTCTTTCCCTCCTCTTCTTGTATATATTCATATTAAATTTATAAATAACTATTGTTATGATAAACTATTTATATCAAAATGTCAAGAGTGTGGATAACTGATAAAAATAGCGTTTTTCTAATCCTTAAAAATGTTGTATAATATTATATAATGAAAATAATAAATGCTCCAAAAAAATTTACCAAAAAAATAAATATATTTTTGGTCATTTTTATATTATTAATAAGTGGGCTAATAAGCGGCTACGCCATTTTAAAAAGCAAAAATAGCAAAGCTGATATTATTAGACAGCTTGCTCAAAATTTTAATACAGAGAATGTAATTAACGACCATGATTTTGACGGCCTGGCTGACTGGGAAGAAGAAATTCACAAAACAGATCCTAATAATCCAGATACTGATGGAGATGGATATTTAGATGGAGAAGAAGTCGCTTCTGGTTTTGATCCGACTAAAAAAGCGCCTCATGACAAATTAACAGATGAAGTCAGCCAGCAAATAGGACAAGGGTTAAATAGGCCAGATCCAGGTAATTTAAGCCAAATGCTTGGATATATTTTAAGCAATCAATTACAATCAGGACAAATGCCATTAATCAATACGCAAGATGTTAATTCTATAGATCAAAAAGTTATGGAAGCTATAGATGAAAAAGTTGTCGAAGCAATTCAAAAATCATCTGTTGGATTTTTATCTGAATTTATACCTTCTTTTGAAAAAGAAAATTACGAATTTATAATTATTGAAGAAAATAGTTTAGAGGCCGGGCAAAATTATTCTAAAGAAGCTAGTGATAGAATAGGAGCCCTTGATTCCTGTCAAGGACAATATAATAGAAAAAAAGAAGAGCAAATAATTGAAGAAGCTATTAATAGTAAAAATTTTGATTTAGTTAATTGTTTATCTCAACAACACTTAAAAGCATACGAATTAACATTAACTGTGCCCGTGCCGTCGGACTGGCTTCAAATTCACAAAAAATTCCTTAGAGCTTATTGGATGGCTTATCAGGGATATCGTTATTTAACTGAATTTGAAACAGATCCTTTAAAAGGCATTATCGCCATAGAAAAAATAAAAGATGCGCAACAAAAAGAACTTGCTGAAGCGCTTCAATTAATGATTATTGAAGCAGAAAAATATAATTTAAAATAATATAATTTTAAAATGTTATTATTCCAAAAATCACTAGTTAAAAATACTGTTTCGCCAATTCTAATAATATGCATCATCGCAACAATCGCCGGATCTGTTTTATTATATCCCCAAGAAGCAGAAGCATTATGTCCAGTTAGTATTGTAACGGATTCTGATTCTGTACCTGAAACTGGCTGGGAAGCGCTTCAAAATTTCTTTAGAGGGGAGAATGTAGCTATATCATTAGAGAAGTTGCTTATTTCAATCTGGGAAAAAACATGGACGATACTGGAATGGCTTTTGGGTGTTTTTCTCAACCTTCTTCTGCATCAAATTTTAGCTCAGCTTACTAATGATATAGTTAATTGGATACAAAATGGAACCGAACCAAGATTCTTAACAATGGGTTTGGACGACTGGCTCGGAATGGGCGTTGATAACGCTTTGGGAGCTTTTATAGACCAGTATTTGGGAATTGGCTGGCTTTGCGAACCATTTGATATAGATATAAAGATAGCTATGCTTGCCCAGACCACTTTTAAAGAAGAAGCTGAATGTACTTTATCCGATATGGTGGAAAATATTGAAGATTTTTATAATGATTTCTCAAAAGGAGGATGGAAAGGATGGATTGAGCTTACTGAAGGAGGAAATAATGTATATAGCGCTTATTTAATAGCCTTAGATGAAAAAAACAGGATCATCGGCATAGAAAATAAAGAACAAGAAGCAGAAATAGCCAGAGGAGATGGATTTTTCAGTCCTAAAGATTGTATTTGGTATGATGCTAATGGTAGGCCGATTGATCTTCAAGTTGACTCTAATACAGGAAGAAGATATACATCAGGATATAAAGATGTCTGGGGAACGCCTTCTCTCCCTGCAAAATGCCAGCCGAGTACTGATCCTAATGCCGAACCATTTGACACTGTCGGAGGAATTCCAGGACCCTGTTATAAAAAATGTATTTCTCATACTCCCGGCCAAACAATAAGCGATACTGTAAGCGATACCATAGGTGGATATAGGGATACACTTAACGCGCAGATAGGAGCAGCATCTGCCAAAGCAGGGCCCTATTCAGTTTACGTCCAAGCAATTCTTACTGCTTTAATTAATAGAACATTTAAAGAAGGATACGGTCTACTTTTTGCTCAAGACGAAGATGTTCCAACGTCAGAAAATCCGGTACCGCCACTGCCAGTGAATCCAGGCGATAATGAAGAAAATAAAGTAATGGCTAGTCTTTTAAAAACAGCATTGACTTCAATTAAAGAGACTCTAGAATGCGCCGGAGCTAATTGCCTGCTTGACCAGCAAAAACAAAACTTAGCTGTCTTAAAGTTAATCCTTAGTAAATACGAAGAAATCGACTCAATTTTAGATCAGATATTAGATCCTAATAATGCTTGTAGTAGTAGTAGCGTTATCTCATGGGCAAGCAACGAAAAAACGAATGTAACATATAAAATAACAAATATAAAAAAGGAAATAAGCGATCTGCAAGTCGCTATCGCTAAAACACAATCATGGATAAGTCAGATCTCTGCAATTATTTTATCTATTGATGTGTATTCTGAAAAATTTGCTATATGGGAAGCTACTTATAAAGCATCTGACGGAATATATGATCCAAATGATCCTAATGATCCAGTAGTTCTGGCGCAGAAAAACCTTGATAATGCAGAAGACAAAGTTATTGCGCAAACACAAGCATTACTGACAGAAATAAACGGCAGTTCGACAGGCACCACATTTGCCGCTTTAAAAGCAGAAGCAAGTATCGCTTATATGCAAGTTGTTAATTTAGCTCTTGCATTATCCATTAAAAGAGGAGTTCCGTCCTATCCAGCCACAGGAACTCTCTATGCAAGATTAGAAGAAGCAAAAAACATTAAAGAAGCAGCTGACAGCTATCTTTCTGCCTGTCTGTTTGCGCCTTAAAATGAAAAAGAAAGAAATATTTATTCTCTTGCCTCTTATTTTAATCAGCTCTCTGATAATTTATTTCATTAATCCAAAACAACCAACTAACCAAGAGATTAAAGATGGAAATATTATGGAACAATCTCAGAGTGATAAAGATAAGATATCATTAGGATTATTTGGTAAAATAGAAGATATAAAATTAATTGATACAATAAATATTATTCCTGATATATTTTCTAATATTGATGAAAATAAGAAATCAATAGAAAAGGAATTTGAACAAAATTTAGAAAAGAATATAGAACAAAATGAGCAATCAATGGATGATATATTAGCAGAAGTTGAAAAATTATCATTAGAATTAGAACTAGAATTAGAAAATATTAAAGGAGCGCCAAGTTGTTCTAATAGTCAAGATATTGATCAGGAAAGCGAATATTGTGAATCAGCTTGCGCTCAAAGAGAAAAAGAGCTTGAAGAAATTAAAAATAATATTCTTTTCTTTGATCCTTGCGCAGCTTGTGGTCCTTGCATATGTCTATGCCACTGTTGCGGACCAATTTGTTGCGGATAAGATTTATGCTAAAAAAAATTAAAAAACTTATTCCTATCATATTACTGATTATTGCAATTAGCTTGTCAGGGGTTCTTGTTTTTGGAGTAGAAGATGCAGAAGCAGAAACTGATCTTGGTATTGTTGATGGACTTAAAACCATGTTAGGCGGTTTTCTTTTAATGATGCAAGAATTAATCGGAAGTTTAGTTGTTTGGTTAGCTGGTTTAGCTCAAGGTATTCTTAATTTTACTAATCTACAAAATACTCAAATGGTTAAAGATGGCTGGGGAATTGTTCGTGACCTAGTTAATATGCTCTTTGTTTTAATTTTAATGGTTATCGCCTTTGCCACTATTTTAGGAGTAACAACATACGGGATGAAAACGCTTTTGCCAAAATTAATTATCGCCGCTCTTTTAATTAATTTCAGTTTGGTGTTCTGTGGAGTTATTATTGATTTTTCAGGCGTCCTAACTAATTTTTTTATTGAAGACAGTCAGGATTTTTTTATAAATATTGCCGATCAAATGCAACTGACTAAAATAATGGTTGGCACAGTTCAAGAACCAGCTGAAAGTCAGTGGGGATGCGACTGGGCATTATTGCCAGATCAAGTTTGGAGTAACCAAACAGCATGTAATATTTTTTGTAATGTTTCTACGGGTAATAATTGTTATGAAATAACAGCGCCTAAAGTAGATTGGGGTAATATTAAAGGAGATCTTTTTTGGAAAGTTATTGCCGCTTTATTTCTTTCAATAATTTTTACTATTATTGCTGCTTTTGTTTTTGCCGCCTTAGCCTTTCTTTTATTAATTAGAGTTCTTGTTATTTGGTTTTTGCTAATTTTAGCTCCTATTGCCTGGTTTTTTTGGATTTTACCAGCCACGAAAAACTTATGGGAAAAATGGTGGAATAGTTTTATCAAATGGGTCTTTTTTGCTCCAGCCGCAATTTTCTTTATCTGGTTAAGCGTTAATTCTTGGTTAAAATTCATTAAAGGTCAAGCTCCAAAAACTGGCGGAGAAATCATTGAAGGCATGAGTGAAGTAGTTACTAACGACGTTCTTGGGACAAAAATTATGCCTCAAGTAATGGCGCCAGAAAATCTAGTTCAATTTATCTTGGCTTGTGGTATGCTCATTGGCTCACTTATCGTCGCACAGAAAATAAGCATTTACGGAGCATCAGGAGCAATTAATATAGCCAAAGGCGCTGGTAAAGGAAGTGCTAAATGGGCAGGTAGAAGAGTTCAAACGGCAACGGCTGAGAGAGCTGGAAAAATAGGAAGAGGAATAGGTAATTATGGCGAAAAAATGGGATGGGTTGGTAAAGTAACAGGAGCTAAATGGGCAACAAAACAAATAGGTAGAGGACCTCGAGCTTTTGAAGAAAGAGAAAGAACTGCTTTTGCTGGAGCAGAAAAGAAATACAAAGACAGAACTACTAAAAATCTTGAACAAGACTATGAATCAGCAAATCCACAAAACAAAGCTGCTATTGGTAAAATTTTAGCAGGACGCAAAGATGGACTTAAAAACTTTGATGATAAGAAAATAAAGAAAATGATAGAATTAACAAAAAAATATGGCCAAGAAAAAGATGTTATTGTATCTAGACTTGATTTAGCGCCTATAGCAAAAAACATAGATCCACAAGACATAAAAAAAGTTGAGGAAGAAATTAACGAAGCAGTTGGAAATATAAAAACTAAAGATATAGAAAAGATTCAAATAGAAGCAATCGGAAAGCCAGGTGAAAAATCGGAAGGAAATCAAAAAATGGTTTTTGATGCTTTTAAAAAACAGTTTAAACTTGGCGGCAAATTAGGCAAATCAGTATTAATTAAAGCAGGTGATGAAAACCCAGTGCTTTATAATAGATTAATGGATGATATTATAGGAAAAAATATGAAAGACATGAAAGATGAAATTCGAGAATATTATAATACCACAACAGGAAAGGCAGTATCAAAACCAAAACCAGAAAGCGATAAAGAATGGAGCGAAAAGCATCCGTTATAAAATAAACTATGCTAACTCCACATCAAATTAAACAATTACAAGACATTACTGACCCCTTAATAAGACAAAGGTATTTTAAATATTTTCAATTACCTCAAGATTTACGCAAGACAATATTTAGTGAAGAAACAGCTAGTAAAATGTTGGAAATAGCAAAAAAAAATAATTTAAATGATGACCAAACTTGGTGGGCTTCATATATAGCTGGAATGATTCTATTGGGAGAAACAAATATAATTGATTTTCTAAGATCGGTTGAAAAAGAATGTAATTTAGAAAGAGAGTCAGCCCGTCAACTTGCTAGAGATATCAACAGCGCAATATTCCTGCCAGTAAAAGATGATTTAAAAAAAATCCATAAGATTTCAGAATGGCCAAGAGAAAATGAGAACATGAATAAAAATTCCAATACACCTCAATTAAATGGAAATATAGTTAATTTAAAAAAATAATATGCAATTTAATGTTCCTCAATTTATTGAGATAAAAGATAAAATAATCGGACCGTTAACTCTAAGACAGTTTTTTTATATATTAATAGGCGCAGGCGTGCTTGCTATTTTATGGTTTTTTGCAGAATTATGGATTTTTTTAATTATAGCTATTCCTGTTATTGCTTTTTGCCTGCTTCTTGCTTTTTATAAATTCAATGGAAGGCCATTTATATATTTTGTAGGTTCATTAATTAGTTATCTTCTAAAACCAAAATTATATTTATGGAAAAGAAAAAAATAAAATGTAATTAATAAAATATGATTAGTAAAGACAAATCTGCATTAATCCAAAAACATATACAAATTAAAGAGATTAAAGATGATGTAGTTATTCTTAAAAATAAAGGGATAAGAGCCATTTTAATGGCTACTAGTTTGAATTTTGATTTAAAATCAACCGAGGAACAGGACGCTCTCATTTATAAATATCAGGATTTTTTAAATTCAATTGATTTTCCAATACAAATTATGGTTGCTTCAAGAAAATTTGATATTGACCCATATATCCAAATATTAGAAGAAAAACAAATCGACCAAGAAAACGAACTCTTAAAAATACAGGCATTAGAATATGTTGATTTTATTAAGGGGCTTACAGAAATTACCAATATTATGACAGAATCATTTTATGTTGTTATCCCTTACAGCCCTTTTATTACTAAAAACATGAGTATTTTTGGAAAATTCTTTAAAAGAAACAAAAACATTGAAACAAAAGAAACGGAATTTAACGAATTCAAAAATAACCTCTGGCAAAGAGTTGAATTCGTAGCTGCTGGATTACGCGGCATGGGTGTTAAAACAGCGCCTTTAAAGACAGAAGAATTAGTCGAACTATTTTATAAACTATACAACCCTAACGCAAAAGAAGAGCCGGAACTACAAAAAGCAAAAGAATTAAGAAACCAATAATATGTTATCATTGTTTAAAAAAATAAAATCTACTTCTAATATAGAAGAAACAAGTCATAATATAAATCTTGTTGATTTAATCTCTCCAGGCGGATTAAAAATAAACTCTAATTATATACAAATAGGAGAAAAATACGCTAGAACTATCTTTATATTTACTTATCCGCAAGTTTTAAACACTGCCTGGCTCTCGCCAATCATAACACTTGATAGGGAAATGAACATATCTTTTTTTATTAATCCGATAAATACAAATAAAGCATTAAAGGAACTTACTAAAAAAAGCGCTCAGATACAATCACAAATATCATTACAACTTGAAAAAGGCAAAATTCGCGACCCCAAGCTTGAGACGGCAGTAGAAAGTATAGAAGATTTGCGAGATAAACTACAAAGAAACGCTGAAAAACTTTTTAAATTCGGACTTTATATAACTTTTTTTTCTGATCTTCCTCAAGAACTAGATAAAATAGAAAATGAAATAAGGGCAATACTGGAAAACCAAATGGTTTATGCTAAGCCAGCTGTATTTCAGCAAGAACAGGGATTCATTTCAACGCTTCCTTTAAAAAGCGATAAATTGCTTGTTCATAACAACCTAAACACGGCTCCCTTATCCTCAACATTCCCATTTATATCATCCGATTTAACTGATAATAAAGGGGTTCTCTATGGAATCAACAGGCACAATAATTCTTTAATCCTTTTTGACCGTTTTACTCTTGAAAATGCTAATATGGTTGTATTTGCAAAAAGTGGCTCTGGAAAATCATACTCTGTTAAATTAGAAGTTCTGCGTTCTTTAATGCAGGACACAGAAGTTATTATTGTTGATCCCGAAAAAGAATATAAATATCTGGCAGAAACAGTAGGGGGATCATTTATAGATATCTCTTTAACATCAAATAATCACCTTAATCCTTTCGATTTACCAATACCTGGACCCGATGATAATCCTACTGATATTTTAAGAAGCAATATTATTAATTTAGTAGGACTGTTAAGAATGATGCTTGGAGGATTAACCCCTGAAGAAGATTCAATTATAGATAAAGCCCTTGCAAAAACATACGCCGCAAGAGACATTACAGCTGAGTCGGATTTCAGCAAAATAACTCCGCCTTTAATGCAAGACCTCTACACTATTTTAAAAGGAATGACTGGTGCAGAAAGCTTAGTTAATCGATTGGAAAAATATGTAAACGGAAGCTATGCTATTTTTTTCAATCAGCCGACTAATGTTGAACTGGATAAAAAACTAATAGTTTTTAGCATTAGAGATATGGAAGATGAATTAAGGCCACTGGCAATGTATATTGTCCTTAGATATATATGGAATATTATACGCTCTCAGACAAAAAAAAGAATGATGGTTGTTGATGAGGCATGGATAATGATGCAACATGAAGACGCAGCTTCTTTCCTTTTTGGTATTGCCAAAAGATGCAGAAAATACTATCTCGGACTGACAACAATTACACAAGATATATCTGATTTCATGAAATCAAAATACGGAAAACCAATTGTTACCAACTCTTCTCTTCAATTGTTGTTAAAACAATCTTCTGCGTCAATTGAGATAGTTAAAGAAACATTTAATTTAACCGAAAGAGAAAAATATATGCTTTTAGAAAGCGCTGTTGGCGAAGGAATCTTATTTGCCGGAAATAAGCATGTTGCTATTCAGGTAGTAGCTTCTTACACCGAAGACCAGATTATTACTTCTGACCCGGCGCAATTACTTGAAATAGAAAAAGCCAAACAAGAATTAGCCGAAGAAGAGAATAAAAAAAACAATACAGAAAAAAATTGAAATTATTATGAATAATTACACAGAAGAATTGAATCAAGAAAGAGCTAAAAATTCTAACGTAACAGTCAAAAAAAAGCGAAAAACAGCTCAGTCAATTAGTGAAATCAGCGATGTAGAATTTTTCTTAGCTTTTTGCTTAGCTGTTATTAAAGATATCCTTGATGTCTTAACCTTAGGAGCACTTGGCTGGTCAATAAATATTTTAGTTATTATGATTCTTGGTTCTTGGGTATTATTTCGGCTTCATAAATTTCCAACTTGGAAATTTATAACGGCGACTGTTGGAGATTTTATTCCTCTTGTAAGTATTTTGCCTTTTTGGACTGGATTTGTTGCTATAATATTTTTAGAACAAAAAGGTTATCTACCTAAATGGGCAAGTAAATTGGCTAAAGGAAAAGTTTAAATATGGTTGATATAAAAAAAACAAATTATTTATTAATAACTATATTGATTATAGGATGCTGGTTTTTTATTACTGGATTAGTTCAAAGCCAGACATCGCAAATAGATATAACATTAACATGGTCAACTGATACCTACACGCCATTAGGATATCAAGGCAAAGCATTACCCGTAAGAGGCAGCGATATTGAAGTAGTCGCGAACATTGATGATTCTAGAATTGATTCTGAAAATTTAATTTATAACTGGTTTATTAATGATTATTTTCAAGAAGAAAGTTCGGGATTAAACAAACAAGTTTTAAAATTCAATACGGAAGTAACCATTAATAATAAAAATGTAATTAGATTGGAGATAAAAAATACTAATAATATTTTTTTGGGAATAGCTTATTTATCAATAGAAACATCTGAACCAGAAATTGTTCTTTATGTAAAAAATTTGCCTAATAAATATGAAATTAAATCAAATCAAGAAGCGCAATTCGTTACCAAGCCATATTTCTTTAATATAAACAATACAAATGAATTGAATTATAAATGGAAATTTGATGGGCAAGAAGCTTTAAAGATAGATGAAAATAATCCGAATACGCTTATATTAAAAATAAATGAATTGACTGAATCAATTAAGAAAAAATTAGAAGTTATTGCAGAGAATAAAAATAATAAAAATCAAAAAGCGCAGAGAATAATAGAAATAACATTAATTCCATGAAAAAAATATTAATCATAATCCCAATAATTTCAATAATAATCTGCTTTTTTTCTTTAATTAATATTAATTTCTCTTCAGCTGAATATAAAATAGAAGTAACTATTCCTGGAGGACCAACAGCTGGGGATCCTGTTTCTTTACCGGATTATATTAAATCTCTATATACTTTTGGATTATTACTAATAGGCATAGCTGCTTTAGGTGTTTTGGTTTATGGCGGATTCATGTATATGCTCTCTGATACTGTTGTTTCAAAAGAAGATGCTAAAAAATACATCTGGGCAGCAATTTCTGGTTTAATTTTAGGTCTTTGCGCTTATCTTATCTTAAATACTATTAATCCTGATTTAACATCCTTAACGCCGCCCAATTTGCCAAAACCCTAAAGAACCAGCAGAACCTTAATACCAACCACTCTTGCTAATTGGCGAACCTCCAGAAATCTAAATAAAAATAAACAAAATTACATAAAACTATGACATTAAAAAAAATCTTAATTATTTTAATAATTCTCCTTATAATCGCATTAGGAATTTTAGCTATTTATAATTTTTTTATTAAAGAAAGTCCAAAATCTGATGAAAAATCAGACAACAATACAACAAACGAATATTTAGATAGCAGAATAAAACCTATTTCACAAGAACCAGTCGTTGGACCGATTATTATTAATAATAAGAAGGCCAGATACTATCTTGCCAATAATGGAAATATTTTTGAGTCAGATTTTGACGGTTCAGATAAAACACGACTATCTTCAAATAATCTACCCGGGCTTATCAAAGTCCTTTGGTCTAAAAATAAAGATAAGGTTATTGCTATTTTTGAAAAAGATTATCTACTTGAAAAATATTTATATGACTACAACGCTGATAGTTTTACATTATTAGATTATAAGATAAGATGGATTGCTTGGTCTTCAACACAGGAGAAAATTGCATACCAATACTATGATTCGCAGACAGGCGATAGCAATATAAGTATAGCTAATCCTGATGGCTCTGAATGGAACAATATTTTATCAACAAGGATGAAAGATTTGATTGTTGAGTGGCCCGATGAAAATAAAATAACAATACGCACAAAACCGAGCGGATTAGCTCAAAGCGTTATCTATGCAATTGACTTATTTGATAATAATCTTAAAAAAATAATCAAAGAAACATACGGATTAACCGCTCTTTGGTCTCCTCTTGGAGATAAAATCCTTATTTCAGAAACAAACAGCCAGGGTAAGAATTTAAAATTAAAATTAGTTGATTTAAATGAACAAATAATAAAAGAATTAACCTTTATTACTCTGCCCGAAAAATGCGTCTGGAGCCAGGATAATAGAACAATATTTTGTGCAGTTCCTAAAAGCATACCCGTATCAGCTGTTTTACCTGATGACTATTATAAAGAAAAAATCTCGTTTTCTGACGAGATTTGGCAAATTAATTTAGAAACCGAAGATATAATTAAAATAAAAGATAATAGCGACTATGACGCGAAAGAACTTCTTTTATCGCCATTGGAAGATTATCTTTTATTTATTAATCAGAAAGACGGCCTACTTTACTCATTAGAGCTGTAATAAGCCAAAAAATTATTGCTAAATCATTCTTCCAATAAGTCGTATCAACTAACCCATGAATTAATATACAAATCATACTGGAAACAAGGACAATTAAAATAATTGAAGTTCGGCCCTTGCAAAGATCGAACCTCAATGCGTTTTTAAAAAAAACTATTAATAACCAGATCAATCCCATTAAACCAATTATGCCGGTCTGCAGCCAAAAAGCCAAAAAGATATTATGCGGCTGAGGAACAGCCCATTCTAAATACGGCTCAAAATTAATTTGCTCATCTAAATAATATTTTTGAAACATACCGGGACCAATCCCAATTAAGGAATGGTCTTTTATTATTTCCCAAGAGCTTTGCCAAATAACTAAGCGTGATTTTAAAGAAGGATAAGAAAAATCAAGAAATCCTTGAAATTTATAGCTAGAAGCTTGAAAAGAAAAAAATAAAATAGTTATTAAAAAAAATAAAAATATATAACGCAATCTAATCTTTAAAAATATTAGAATAAAAATTACAGCGCCTATTAATCCGAGCCAGGCTCCATAGGAATAAGTCAAATAAATAACAGTTATTAATAATAAATAATCAGCAATAAGTAATATTTTTAATATCTTATTTTTAACAAGAGA
>Ga0265595_1000701_pt1 | contig 28283 bp, 25 predicted proteins | sample saktaG_15_FD_190148 | JGI IMG/M metagenome (GOLD analysis project Ga0265595, IMG submission 190148) | Saline water microbial communities from Sakinaw Lake, British Columbia, Canada - sak_2013_06_06_50m | ecosystem: Environmental > Aquatic > Non-marine Saline and Alkaline > Saline ...
GATCGAGACCAGGCCCGATGCCGCGCAGCTGGCAGGCGTCAAGAATAACTCCACCTGGTCGCCCGACCTGAATGCGGGAGGGTGGCAGCCGATAACCCCCGATAAACAGAAAGCCCTGGATGAAATGAGGCTGTACCGCGACAAATTAATAGTCATCTCCAACCTGATGAAAGACCCTGAGGTAGCATACGGAGATATCGCTCCCGCATTTGAGAAAGCCCGGCAGGAGCTGTCCGGTGTAGCCCAGGCCGCCAAAAGCACGGTGACGATCAAGAGCAGGATGATATTTAAATACGCAGATACGCCGACCAGCGTCGACTTCCTGCAGGCCTCGCTGCGCCTGATCGAGAGTCTGCAGCAGGCCCGTCCTGCGCAAGAAGCCGACCTGAGCGACACCATCTGGAACCTGTATGCGGCCAAGCTAAACCTCCAGGTCGGCAAGGACGTGCTTCAGAGCCAGACCCTGACATTTGAGAGCGGTGGCAATATCAACTGGAAGACGCTGCAGGATTACAACCTCAAGCTGCAGGCTGCCGAGATAAACCTGTATAAAACAAAGCGGGACATAATGAACACTGTTATCATCTCACCGTCCGGCGGCACGATCTTCAGCGTAAACCTCAAGGTCAACGACCCGCTTTCAGCCGAAGACTATGCCACACGGCCGGCCGTGGGGCTGGTCAACACGAATGTAATTAAATTCACGGGCAAGGTCGATGAAATCGACATTATGAAGGTAAACGTGGGAGACAATGCCACTGTACAAGTTGACGCTATCCCCGGCAAAGAATTCAACTGGAAGGTCAAATTCATCTCACCCTTCGGGGCCAAGGTGGGCAACGTGGTCAAATTCGATGTCATCATCGTGCCCGGCGAGCCAACCGGGGATGACCTGAAGGATGGATTGCGCGCCACCGCCGAGATATCGATATCCAGCGTTAAAAACGCCCTGCTGGTCCCCATCTCAGCCGTCATATCCACGCCCGGCGGCTCAATGGTCATGCTGGTGAACAGCAAAACCGGGCAGGCCGAACCACGGCGCGTGACCACCGGCCTGCAGAACTTCCAGTATGCCGAGATAACCTCCGGCCTGGCCGATGGGGACAAGATCCAGATGCCGGGCGCGGGATCAATAATGCCCACGGGTCAGCAACGTACCTCTACAACCTCCAATCCCATGCGCGCGCTGCGATAAAGTTTTATATCAAATATAAGGCATAGAGTAAGATGATTGAGCTTAAGAATATCAGCAAAATTTACGACATCGGAGACGTCAAGGTCAAAGCACTGGATGATGTCTCGTTCACCTGTGAAAAGGGCGAGTTTATCTCCATCATGGGCCATTCCGGCTCGGGCAAATCCACCATGATGAATATACTGGGCTGCCTGGACCGTCCCACCTCGGGCAGCTACATCATTGATTCCGTTGACGTCGCCGGTATGGCCGATGACGAGCTGGCCGGCATGCGCAACCGCAAGCTGGGCTTCGTCTTTCAATCTTACAACCTTTTGCCCAGATTGACGGCCATGGCCAACGTAGAATTACCACTTATATATTCCGGCAATAATCACCGGCGGCCCCGCGCACTTGCGGCGCTGGAAGCGGTCGGCATCGGCCAGCGGGCCTTTCATAAGCCCAGCGAGATGTCGGGCGGCGAGCAGCAGCGCGTGGCCATCGCCCGCGCCCTGATCAACGATCCTCTGGTCATACTTGCCGACGAACCCACCGGCAACCTGGATTCACAGATGAGCCACAATATCATGTCGCTGCTGGTCGAGCAGAGCAGGAAGGGCATAACCATCATCGTGGTCACCCATGAAGAGGATATCGCCGCCTACACGCAACGCACTATCTACCTGAGGGACGGCAGCATCATAGAGGAAAAGAAGCGATGAGCCTGTGGGAGAGCCTCAAGTCGGCATGGCAGGCTATTTTCTCCAACAAGACACGCTCTTTTCTGACCATGCTCGGCATCGTGATCGGCGTCTGCGCGGTCGTGCTGCTGGTATCACTGGGACAGGGCTTCCAGGCCAGCATGACGACAACCTTCAACAACATGGGGGCCAGCGCCCTCTACATATCAAGCTCTACGGATAAAGCGGTGACCAGCATTCGCCCTCTCACACTCGATGACGCGGAGGCCCTGAGAGACAAGACCGTGGCCCCCTCGATAAGCGTGGTCTCGCCCACGCTCAGCAGCAGGGTGACCATCCAGTATGGCAATAATAACGCTAATGTACAGACTACCGGAGTCACGCCGGTGATAACCGAGATCCGCAATTACCAGGTCGACCAGGGAAGGTTCATAACCGACCAGGATATCTCGGCCAGAAACAACGTGGTTTTGCTCGGCTACCAGACCGGAACAGACCTCTTCGGCAGCGAAAACCCGGTTGGCAAGAGCGTGCGCGTGCAGGGCAGCAAATACCAGGTGGTCGGCACGCTGCAGAAGATGGGCGGCTTCGGCGGTGACAGCTACATCCTGATGCCGCTTACCACGATGCAGTCGAAGCTGACAGGCGGCGGCAATAATGTTCAGCAGATCGCCGTCAAATCTGCCAGCGCTGACCTGGTGGACTCGGTGATCTCCGAGGTGACCAGTATCCTGCGCAACCGCCACTATATCAGGACGGGCGCGGCGGACGATTTCACCATAACCGATATGCGCGAGACGCTTGCCAGCATGCAGGCCACCCTGGCAGGTTTCTCGCTATTTATGGGTGCCGTCGGCGCCATCTCCCTGATAGTGGGCGGCATCGGCATTATGAACATCATGCTGGTATCGGTGACCGAGCGCACGCGCGAGATCGGCATCCGCAAGGCCATCGGCGCCAAGCGCCGCGATATCCTGCTGCAATTCCTGATCGAAGCGGCCGCTTTAAGCCTGACCGGCGGCCTTGTCGGCCTGGGACTGGCCATGCTGGGAGCTATGCTGATGGGCAATATTTCACTTGGAACTACCACCGTAACGCCCGTCATCTCAGCGGGTATTATATTCATCGCTCTGGGTGTATCGATAGGCACGGGCCTGGTCTCCGGCACCTACCCCGCCTTCCGCGCCGCCCGGCTTGATCCCATCGAATCGCTGCGGCACGAGTGAACTATTTCTTTAATGCCTGTAAATCCGCACCGGCTTTATCGGTTAATGCATTGTCTTTTGACAGTCTGAGTACCGTTTCGAGGTCGCTGATGGCCAGTTCCTTCTTGCCCATCGCGCGATAAACCAGGCTCCGAACATAATAGAACTGCCCATCCTCTGCATCCAGTGCAATGGCTTTATTGACCTCGGCCAGTGCTGTCTCATAATCCTGTTTCTTATAATTGGAATAGCCACGTTCGCTGTAGGCGGGAGCGAAGCCGGGCTTGAGCGACAGCGCCTTATTCAGGTACAGCAGTCCGATGCTGAACTGCCACTGGTTATTGTGGAAGCGTCCCAGCTCGTAGTGAGCGCGGTAATATTCCGGCGCAACCTCCACGGCCTTGCCCAGATCACTCAATGTATATGGATTGAGCCGTTTGGCCTTGTAATACCAGGCGCGCGCTATATAGGCGTCCGCCAGTCTCTCCCTGAGGGCGGTATCCTCAGGATCAGTCTCCAGAGCCGCCCCGGCCTCTTCGATCGCCCTGTCGTAGTCTGCGGAGATGAGCAAGGCGGAGCAGGCATCTTCAGGTGTGCTACCATCGCCCGGGTTCACGATCGGCGGAGATACCGCCGGGGTGATATTATCTACACCGTTTTCAGACTCCTGCTGCACAGGCTGTGACGGCCCGGCGCAGGAAAGAGCTAAAATCGGCAACAATATGCATATCGCAGTCTTCAAAATCGCGGGTTTCATGAAGCTATGGCCTCAGGGCCTGGATAATGTCGGGGGCAATGCCTCCAAACTGTGAAAGCCATGCCAATCTGTCTTTCTTTAAAGTGTTGCTGAGCAAGTCTATTTTCTCACGAGGATAGTAATTATTCAGGTCGAAGCGGGTTATATCCAGACCCGGAATATCGGCCGGCACATCGTAGCCCCAGAATTCATCCTTCTTCCACGTGATCTTATCCCTGGCTATCATTTCCAGGATTTTAACCGAGTCGGACACGGTTATCTTCTGTCCGCCCGTCAGGCCGCCGACCCTGCCGGTATTCAGGAGATAGCACTGCATGTGGGGATTATCGCGCAGGATCTTAAGGAACATGTTGCCTTCCTCTTCCTCAGAACCTACGATAAAAGGATTGGTGCCCACTACGCGGCGCTGCTTCCCGGCCTCGGCGGGGTCGCCGGCTGAAGTCTCAACCGATTCGCCGAGCATAAAGGCGGCCGCTCCCCATTCCTGCGAGAGTTTGACAACCGGAGGCACGATCTCGTTGTGCCTTGTGATAAATATCAGGTAATCCACCCTCTCGAGATCGACTTCGCCATCGGTAAAGGCTATATCCCGGCGCTTGACCATGGCGCGGCCGTTGGATGTGAGTGTAGCATTAAAAAAATCCACCTTGCCGGTTGACGGGTCGACATGCACGTTCTCAAGAATGGCGCGCGGGCTGATGGCCGCCGCGTACAGCAGTGGCTGTGCGGCGGGTTCAAGCCCTTCGGTCTTCATGTAGAAAGACTCCTCGGTGCCTATTGCGCTGCCATCGGATTTGAGTATGACCACGTCGTCCTGGCGGATGATCACCCGCTCCGGCGGCCTCAGCCAGTGCGAATGACAGGCCAGCGAAGTCTTGCCCGTCCCGCTCAGCCCGAAGAGCAGGAAGCCTTTGTCACAAAGCTTTCCATCTTTCATAACGCGAAGTATCTTGCTGGCTGCATGCAAACCGAGATTCCCTTCTTTCTTAGCCCAGTACATAACCTGGCGCAGCATGGCCTTCTTGTTCTCCCCCTTGTAATCGCTGCCCAATATTATCGTTATGCCAGCCTCGGGAAAGACCAGCACCTTTTTTTCAGGCCAGTCCGCCACTGTAATTGTAATAAAATCAGGCTCGCCCGCCTCAGCGGGAAAAAGGGTATTGCCCCACATCAACGGTATGCGGGGGTATTGAGCATCGACATATACCCTGCACCTTTTCTTATATCCGTTGCTCTGACACATCACGCGGTCAAGCATGATCATGTCCCGGTGATTGAGATATTTCAGCACATCATCTACAAGCTTCACATTTTCGTCTTCCATCTCACCCAGTACCACTTCCGTAAACTTGGCTATCCTGCTGCGAACGCGCGTCGTCACCGCCAGGTTGCCGAATTCCGAGATAACACCCCCCTGCTCCAGGGACCACTCCCGCAACTTCTCTTCAGACGGGTTGTCTATGATATTCCTGGGATCAAATTTTGCTGCAAAAATATCACGCATTATTAAATAAACGGCCGCTCAGTAATTTATTGCTACTAGAGTATACTCCATCTAGTTATAAATTTATAATCTTTTAATCGTTAAAAATTACAGGCTGCGGCAAAGAAGGCCTTCCATCATTGCGTCCTGGCCATTATTTTCGCATACGTTTATATGTCGAACCGGTCCCAAAAACCAGCCGCAAAAATCCATCGTAGATACAATTCAAAAAATTTTTAAAGATTTTTGCCAAAAATACTTGACATGATATTTTATTAATGCTATAAAAAACAAAAGGATAAAAAAATACGATTGCGGCAAATAGGAAAAAAATTTAGTTTTCAAGGAGGCACAGCCCAAGTTGGCGCAAGCATCAACAACCAAACAACAAGACTTATTCGAGTTCTCCGCTGAGGAGGAACCTCCAGGTCATCCTGCGACGGAAGTAGAAGAGCCTCCAAGCTTGCGTCTGCTGAGGAACAGGCAAAAGTTCTTCAGCGGCGTGCCCGATGAAAGCTGGAACGATTGGAAGTGGCAGTTCCGCAACCGCATCACCAGCATAGAAGAGCTATCGAAACTAATCTTTCTGCCGATACACGACCAGGTCAGCCTCAGGCTGGTCACTGAAAAATTCCCCATCTCCGTTACACCTTACTATTTCTGCCTGATCAACCACGATAATCCCCTTGATCCTGTGCGCCGGCAGGCCATACCTGTTTTCGAGGAGGTGGCACTGACGGGCATCCTTTCCGAAGACCCGCTGGAGGAGGAGAGGGACTCGGTAATACCCGGGCTGGTACATCGTTACCCTGATCGTGTCCTGATGGTCGTAACAGATATCTGCCCGATGTTCTGCCGCCACTGTACGCGCAAGCGTGAATGGCGACGGGGCCGCTGGGTGCGCTCTCCGCAGGAGATCGACCGCATGGTCGCCTATATCCGTAACGATCCGAAAATCAGGGACGTCATCATCTCCGGCGGCGACCCGCTGACGCTTTCCACCAAACACCTTGAGAGTATACTGAAAAAGATACGGGATATACCTCATGTCGAGATCATCCGTATCGGCAGCCGCGTACCCGTGGTGTTGCCACAGCGCATCGATGATGAGCTCTGCGAAATGCTTTCCAGCTACAGTCCCGTCTGGATGAATACCCATTTCAACCATGCCAGTGAACTTACGGATGAGGCTAAAGCAGCCTGCGATAAGATACTGCGCCACGGTATCCCCGTCAACAACCAGTCCGTACTGCTGGCCGGAGTTAACGATTCCGTAGAGGATCAACTCCATCTCTGCCATGGCCTGCTAAAAGCCAAAATACGGCCTTACTACCTCTTCCAGGCAGACGAGGTCGAGGGTACAGAGCACCTGCGCACCACCGTGGAAAAAGGCCTGCGCATTATCGAGGGCATGAGAGGTCATACATCAGGGCTGGCAGTGCCTACCTATGTTATCGACCTCCCGGGCGGCGGCGGCAAGGTGCCGCTGCAGGCCAGCTACCTGTTATCCCGGGCAGACGGCCAGCTCGTTTTCAGAAATTACCTCGGCAAAACGTACAGCTACCATAATCCCAAACCTGTCGCAGCCTCAAGCGGACGCAACGGGCGGCGTAAGGCTAACGACCTGCAGATGGTGCTGGAACTTGTAGCAGCGTAAAAAGGACGACATGCGAATCGGCCTTGCCTACGACCTCAAGGACGACATAGAGGCGAGCCGGGATATACCTGAAGATGCGCTCGAAGAATACGATTCCATCAAAGTAGTCAGGGCTATAGCACACAGCCTGCGCGCACTGGGTCACAGCACTGTCAAACTCGGCGGAGGCCGTAAATTTCTTTTAAACATCCTTAAAACCAGGGCAGACTTTGTTTTCAACATAGCCGAGGGGCGCGGCGGCCTGCGCAGCCGCGAAGCCCAGGTGCCTGCTGTACTCGAGATGCTGAACATACCCTATTCCGGATCAGACCCGCTGACCCTGGCCTTAACCCTGGACAAGCCCCTGGCTAAACATATTGTGAGATCTGCCGGTGTCCCAACTCCTCCCTGGGTGACGATAAAATCCAAGGATGATCTGAAGACACTTAGCGTGAAAGATATACCTTTACCGGCTTTCGTCAAACCCGCCTTCGAAGGGTCCAGCAAGGGTATCCGGCTGACATCCCGCATGGATACATCCGGCCGGGCCAGGGCAGCCGCCAGGGCTTTACTGGAAACTTATGGTCAGCCCGTATTAATTGAAAAGTACATAGAGGGGGAGGAGGTTACGGTGGGGATAACAGGCAACTCGCCACCCGCCATCGTGAGCATCATGCGAGTGGTGCCTAAAAAAAAGTTCAAGACATTCGTTTATTCGCTTGAGGTTAAGCGCAATTGGCGCAACCTGGTCGATTACGAATGCCCGGCCAGGCTTGCCAGTGCAACGCTTAAGCTCATCAGCGAGTCCAGCATCAAAGCCTATCAGGCGCTGGGCTGCCGCGACTTCGCACGCGTTGATTTCCGCGTTGCGCCGGACGGCACACCTTATTTCCTGGAGGTCAACCCTTTGCCCGGGCTTAACCCCGATTCAGGAGACCTGCCTATTATGTCCTACAGAATGGGCTGGACCTATCAACAGCTGATCGGGATAATATTAGAGTCCGCACTGGCAAGGTATCGATTATGACTCTTAAAGTCACCATACTGTATAACGATCCTCCCGGCGAGGTCATTATTCCTAACGGAGAACAGGAGTCTATTACCGGTGTCCTGGAAGAGGTGGTAGAAGTGAAGAGGGCTCTTATTGCAATGGGACACCATGTTGAAAAAGTTCCCCTCCGACCCCCACTGGATATCGTTCCACGTGTATTACGTAACATTCAGGCCGATGTAATCTTTAACCTGTTTGAGGGCTTCGAAGACCAGCCCCATACCGAGCCGGTAGTGGCACATATGATGGAAGAGATGGGACTGCGCTTCACAGGCAACCCTTCCCGCGTTCTGGATCTGACCCTGGACAAGGCCGGTTTCAAGAAGGTTCTTCAGGAAGCCGGTGTGGATACACCCGACTATATGGTGCTTACCCCGGACACTGTGAATGATTTCCGGCTCAGGTTTCCCTGCATCGTGAAGCCGAAAGATGAGGATGCCAGCAACGGGCTTTCGCCGGATAATGTGGTTTCCGATATGCGACGGCTCAAAGAGCAGGTTGTACTGATCAGCAGCCGCTTCCGAGGATATGCACTGGTAGAAGAGTTCATCGACGGCCGCGAGTTCAATGCCTCCGTACTGGGAAACTCGGTGCATGAGCTGGTCGAAATCTCCGAGATAGATTATGCCCTGCCTGCAGGGCTTCCACGCATACTGACGTTCGAATCCAAGTGGTTTGAAGAAACCGATTATTACCGGGGCACCTCTGTATGTTGCCCGGCCCGGATCGATGCCGGCCTGAGGGAAACCATTACTAAGGCTGTACTATCTTCCTGCCGTGCAGCAGGCTGCCGGGGATACGCCAGGGTAGACATGAGACAGGACCGGGACGGAGGTATAAAGGTGCTGGAGGTCAATGCAAATCCTGATATCACACCCGAGCTGGGTATAGCACTGCAGGCCGCGGCGCGAGGTATAACGTATCCCGAGTTGATACAGAAAATAGTGGATCTCGCACTGGAGTAAAACCATGTCCGTCAAAATAAGAGGTATTCTCCTGTCTGACAGGCCCCACATCATCGGGGTGACTGATGAAACCAGGGCTTTTCTGCCTGAGGAGTTGACAGTTCTTGGCGAAATCATCGACGAGTACTTTAATGATCCCGAAGGCTGCGGGTACTACTTTTTGATAGCTGAACAAGGGGCTGACTTTGCCGGCTATCTCTGCTACGGTCCTACGCCGCTCACACACGGCGCCTGGGACATGTACTGGTGTGCTGTCTCACCCAAACTGCAGGGGCAAGGCATAGGCAGCACGCTCTTTACCCTGGCAGCCGATGACATCAGGAAACAGGGCGGGCGGCTCATATTGATCGAGACTTCGTCTAATCCCAACTATAAAGCAGCCCGCACGCTGTATATCACACTGGGCTACAAGCATGTCAGTACCATCCCTGATTTCTACAATCCCGGCGACAACAAAGAGACGTTTTGGAAAGCCCTCTGAAAGACATATAATATCGACACCCCGACAGGCAGGAGGCAAAGATGCTACCATTCAAAAGCTCCAGGTCATCAGCCATTTTCCCCGTGTTAATGATAATCATGCTGATGCCGTCTATTGCCTGCTCACCCGCTGTTCCTCCCGCCACGCAGGCAGCGGAGATAAGCACGTCTCCCATGTCGATGACCATCCTGCACGTCAACGATACACATTCTTATATCATACCGCACAATTTAACGCTGAAAATCGACGGCAGGGATATCGTGGCTACAGCCGGCGGCTACAGCCTGCTCAATTCGGCTGTGGAGGACATACGCAGCCGGGAGAAGAACGTACTGCTGCTGCACGCAGGTAATATGCTGGAGGGCACCATCTGGACTTCCAAATTCCATGGGCTGGCCGAAATGGACGCTATGAACGCTATGCAATTCGATGCCCTTGAACTTGGCACCCATGAGTTCTCCAAAAGCGTGCAGGAGGCTGCCGCCCTGGTAAAACGTGCAAAATTTCCCGTGCTGGCTGCCAACATCGATGTCTCCAGGGAGCCTTTGCTGTCCGGCGTCAGGCCATTTGTTATCTCTGATCTGGAGGGGGGGAAAGTCGGCGTCATTGGATTGATTACACCCGACACAGCCTTACTGAGTCACCCGGGCGATAACATCGTCTTCCAGCCGGCCGCTGATACGGCCCGAAAATATATTGCGGAACTAAACAGCATGGGCGTCAATAAGATCATCATCCTCTCACACCTTGGCTACGGGGATGATGTCAGGCTGGCCGAAGAGGTGGCCGGCATCGATGTCATCGTCGGCGGCCACACGGCAACATTCATGGGGGGGCCAGAGTTTGAGCAGATCGGCCTCAAGCCGGAGATGCCTTATCCAACCGAAATCGTCGGCCCCGACGGCAATAAAGTACTGATCGTTCACGCCTGGGAAAGCAACTACCTGCTGGGCCAAATCAAGCTGGATTTTGATGGCAGAGGGCATATCATCAATTTCAACGGACAGCCCTTTATCTTCTCAACCAACGGCTTCAAAATCGAGGATGAGTGGGGCTGGAGCCACCTCTGTCCCTGCCGGCCGGAATATGCACAGATACTGAACGCCGCGGCTAAAGTTCCCGGCTTCAAGCTTTATTGGAACAGCCCTGATATGGACGCCGTATTACAACCCTATATAAACCAGGTATCCAGCGAGCTTAACACCGTGATTGCCGTTGCCGACCAAAACCTGCTGCGTGGGCTGAATAAGGGCCCCGGCCCCCTTATTGCCGACGCCTTCCTGTGGAGTTCAAAAAGGGTTAATCCTGATGTGAACTTCGCCATCTACGATAGCTACAATATCCGGTCCGATATACTGAAGGGCAATATCCTGAATAATGATATCGAAATGGTGCTGCCGCTGCGTCAGAACCTGGCGACCATGAAGATAAGCGGGAGCCTGATCAAGGTATTACTGGAGATGGGCATCGACTCACATATAAAAGCTGACGACCCGCCGCCATATTTCGATATTGCCGGCCTGAAAATAACCATCGATAAGAACCGTAACAGGGGTGACCGTGTCACAGCGCTGCAGGTCAGGCAGCCCGACGGCGGCTACGCCGACATGTACATGAATACCGAATACACCATAGTCACTACGGATTACCTGGCGGGCAAATGGATTCAGCCGCCGGTCAATAAGGTAAGCTGGATGAGTCCCCTTGCAGACAATTTTAAATCGTGGCTTAAGGATTATCTGAAATACACCGAGCTGAAAATAAGGGATGTGGATGCAATGGCTGACTACCTGAAGGCGCAGAAAAAGGTGAGCAATGAAACGGAGGCGCGCACTACTATCATACCGTCTGCCAGGTAGCCCTGTACTTTATTGCCGGGACAGCAGGAGTTGATTTAGCTATAATATGACGGTATGATTATAATTAGAATTGGCGAACGCACCGGGGGAAGGAGGTTAACATGGCTATAAGAAAAAAAGAGGATGCGCAAAGGGTACTCAGACACGTGCCCGATGTGAAGCGGTTTTATTGCCATGACGGAGAGATACTGAACAACATATATGATTTGAAGACTGCACTCGGCAAGATGCATGCCTCTACCTACCGGCATCATGTCACCGATGAAAAGAACGACTTCGCGCGCTGGCTGCGCGAAGTGCTGGGCGACGATAAGCTGGCGCACGACCTGGCATTATGCCAGGATCAGAAAGAGGCAGCAAAAGCCGTTGCAGAAAGAATAACCTGGCTCCAGGAAAAGGCCTAATTAAATTTAAAAGGTTAAATATCAGGCACCAGAATTGACCGTTGCTTACACACCTAAAGACGCAATAATCGATATCGTGGCTGTTGCGCTCATTCTGGCGCCGGAGCCTTTCACGACGCCGATCGGAATCAGCCTGCTGATTCGCAAAAGAGGCACGTCGGAAGCCGAGCCCAAGTATCACGTCCGCACGTACCCGGAATATATATACAAGATCGATAACATACGCGGCAGGGAGATAACGTGGGAAGTCAGGACCTTACAGCCCGGCCAGCTCCCGCTCAAAGAACTCAACAGGCCGGCGGTACAGATCAAGCCCCGAGAACAGTTCATAAGGTCGCGAACAGCCCCTGAAAAAAGCGCGGGTCAGAAGATCAGGGAGAATTTGCCACCCGGGGTGAAAGTACACCACGAGATATTCCGTCCCGGGCCGTCATTGATTAACGGCCCGTCAACGTTTATACCTGGCGAGACCATTCATCATACAGTGCGGCAAATGCCTCAATCGGCGCAACAGAGCGGCAGGGCTGAACCATCGGCTGGTATTCACCATACCATTGAAAACAGCCCGGGCTACCGCAGGGCTCAGGCGGGCGGAGGCTATACGAACGCGCAACCCGGGATAATCCATCATACTATCATGGAATCACCGGCTGCCCGGGGAGGAAATCCCGCCAACATAGTAAAGCCTGTCCGCATCGTAGAACATCATACAATCAATCCGAACCCGCCCATCCAGTACAAGGGTCGTCTTATCCGGCAGGTACCGCAGATGCCGCCCGCAGAGGACAGGGGCGGTGTTATCGGACGGAAAGACAATACTGAAAGAGGCGGGCGCTAAGCAAATACCGCCATCCCAAAGGCGCAATCTAATCATCCCCGGTGGTTATTAATTGCCAACTTCGCCTGCAAGTCATAGAATTATCACCTGGAACCAGAATTAAACAGCCGGAGCAAATCCATGCCTCTCAAAGCTAAGCGACACGATTATAAGTCCCATATCATCGAGGAATACTACATCACAGAGGAGCCATTTTACCTGCCTCTCAAGGACGAGGTATCTCTCTTTGAGGCCGCTTACGCTGAGCGAATCCCGGTACTGCTCAAGGGCCCGACGGGCTGCGGTAAGACCCGCTTCCTTGAGTACATGACTTATCGTATGAGCCGGAAGGCGCAAAGTCGCCTGGGGTCCGGCAGGCACGGCGACGGCATACCACTTATTACCATAGCCTGCCACGAGGATCTGACTGCCAGCGACCTGGTGGGCAAGTACCTGCTCGAGGGCGACACTACACGATGGGTAGACGGCCCTCTTACCCGTGCTGTTAAGAGCGGTGGCATTTGCTATCTGGATGAGGTAGTGGAGGCGCGCAAGGACACCATCGTGCTCATCCACCCTCTGGCCGACCATCGCCGGTCGCTCTATATCGAGAAAAAAGGGGAGATGCTCGAAGCCAGCGACAGCTTCATACTGGTGATCTCTTACAACCCCGGCTATCAGAGTATACTCAAGAACCTCAAGCACAGCACCAGGCAGCGCTTCATCGCCATAGAGTTTACGCACCCCCCCATGAATATCGAAACCAAGATTATAGCGCACGAGGCCGGGGTCGACTCCGACACAGCAGGGAGGCTGTCCCTGCTGGGTGAGAAGATACGCAATCTGAAGGAGCAGGATCTTTCAGAGGTTATCAGCACGCGCCTTCTGATATATGCCGCCCGTATGATCAGGCAGGGTATCCCCGCCAGGCGGGCCTGCGAGGTAGCTGCCGTCTGGTCGATCACAGACGATGCCGAGGTGCAGAAGTCCCTCAAGGAAGTCGTTACAGCCATATTTGAGTAAAAGGTTCTGAGATACCATGAGCGGGTCCATCGATCAAGTCAAACAGCCTGCGGCAGACACAGCCGATAATTACCACGGTATAGAGCTTGCCTCAGTCGAACCCGTCCTGCAGCTCTACTGCAGGGCGCTGACCGGCAAAGAGGTGGATTTCAAAACCGTCAAGGGTCCTCTCTGCACACTGCGCAACACATGGTGGCAACAGCTTGCCTCGGGTAATCCGCCGGACGGACATATCAATGTACTGGTTCCGGCATCTTTCTTGGAATTTACAAGCTATGACGATAACTTTAGCTGGTACAAAGCGGCCGCAACGCAACAGATTGCGCACAGCGAGTTCAATTCCTTTGACTTTGATTTCGACAGGGAATCCACATTATTTGAAGATATGCGCTATCAGTTGAAGGGAGAAACGGGGCATGGCAGCTCCGCTTTCGAAAAGTATTTCGCCCTTTTCGATGACCCTAAGCTGGCTATGCAGGTCTTCGTGGCCGTCGAGAATGTCCGCATCAATTATCTGGTCAAGCATCATTACCCGGGACTTAAGCACAGCTACCGGCGTATGCAGGAGTATACTCTGCTGGCGCTGGCCCGCATGCAAGGTATGACGCTGCGGCGCGCTTTTATCGAGCTGCTGGAAGGCCTGGAGATAGATGCCATTCTGGCTATCAATGAAGACGCTCTCTACGAGCCGCTAAATGCATCCAGGGATATCCTCGATTTGTTATGCAGCCCCCCTGCCGCCGTTGAGGATACGGCCGAGGCTGCCATCCGTATTTATCAGATTGCGCTGACCGTACCTAAAAAAACAATCGTATCAGGCTCCGGCGGCTATGGCTCTGAGAACCGTGAGCCGAACTCATCCGACCTCGAAGGCGAGGAGTTTATGGGGAATTTCCAGACGGACAGGGTTAAGCTTGATATGGAAATGAAGGCCAACACGGGCCAAAAATCCAGTATGCCTATGTCCGCTGAAGATATGGAGAAGCTGGAGGATCAGATGATTGGCATCACGGATATCAAAGACGTTAAGTTCCTCCCCGGAAGCGGCCTGTCTTCATCCGCACTGCCGCGCGGCGTGCACGTTTATCAGTTCTCCCATGATAAGTATTCGCAGGTCGACCGCTATCAGCCTGCAGATCCCGGCAAACCCATTGCCGCTGAAGCCGATGAACGGCTATCTTATTATGATGAGTGGGACTTTCGCGAAAGACGCTACATCAACTCATGGTGCTGTGTCCGGGAAAAGGTACTGGGCGAAGGCAGCAGTTATTTCTATGATAAGACGCTGGAAAATTGCAGGATTCTGGCTGCTGATATCAAACGGCAGTTTGAAAGACTGCCGGCCGAGATGCTTTATAAAGCCAAAAACCTGGATGACGGGGACGAGTTCGACCTTGACAAGGTCATCGGCGAACTTGTGGAAAAGCGGGCCGGACAAACGCCTTCAGGCAAGGTCTACACCAAGAAGAAGAAGATTCAGCGCGATGTGGCCGTAGCATTCCTGCTGGATATGAGTGGCTCCACGGCCGACCTTATCCATAAGGACCGTCCGACCATGCAGTACGAAGAGTCATTCAAGTACGATTTTATGAAATTCGTCATGCAGCCACGCCGCCGGATTATAGACCTCGAGAAGGAGAGCATCGTCCTGCTATGCCATGCCATCGAGACGCTGGGCGACAATTACGGCATTTACGGCTTCTCGGGCCACGGCCGTGCCAATGTTCAATTCCTGGTAATCAAGGACATCAACGAGTCTTTCGGAGAGAAGATCAAGCGCCGTGTGGACCAGATTGCCCCTATCCACGGCACCCGCATGGGCCCGGCCATACGCCATACCATTGCCAGGCTGGATGCGTGTGGCAGCTCTCTGAAACTGCTCTTCCTGGTCAGTGACGGCTATCCCCAGGATTCCCTGTACGGCTATGATGACGACGACAAGGAATACGCTATCAACGATACGAAGATGGCGCTCATGGAAGCCTCGAAGAAGAATATTACCCCCTTCTGCCTGACCGTCGACTCCGCCGGCAACGATTATCTGCGCACCATGTGTAATGACATCGGCTATGAGGTACTGGACGATATCGAGACTCTTCCCCACCGCCTGCCCATGCTTTATAAGAGACTATCGGCATAAATGCCAGTTTGACGCTGATCGACGCCCGTCCATATAATTCCGCAGTGGGTATGAGAAAGACTTACTCGGCAGCCGTACACACTCTCGGCTGCAAGCTGAACCAGGCGGAATCAGAGTCCCTGGCCGCAGAGCTTGCAGCCAGGGGTTTAATGGTGACGACCGGCAATACCGCTGATATATTTATAATAAATACATGTACCGTGACACATGTTGCCGACAGCAAATCCCGTCATCTGGTAAGGATGTTGCGTGCGCTTAACCCAGTATCCGTCATAGCCGTCACAGGCTGTTATGCGGAACGGGCCGGGGAAGAGTTGATCCGATGCGGTGCAGACATTGTATCGGGCAATAGAGATAAAGCAATGCTTGCAGACTTAATTGCGACCGTACCACTGCAAAAACCATGCGGCGCCGCTGCTGGAGAGGCCGGCAGGGTGCGCAGCTTTATCAAAATACAGGACGGGTGCGACAGGTTCTGCACCTATTGTATCGTGCCCTTTGTCCGCCCAACTTTATATAGCAGAGATGCCGACAGCGTGATCAGAGAGATCAGGTCAAGGTTAGGGGACGGGTGCAGGGAGATCGTCCTGACCGGCACTGAGATCGGTTCATATTCCAGTAGCGGGTTGACGTTGCTAGAGCTGATTAAACTCATCTTAAGTGAAACGTCTGTCGCGAGGTTGCGCCTTTCCTCGCTGCAACCGCAGGAGATAACAGACGACCTGCTTGACCTCTGGCGGGACAGTCGACTCTGCCGTCATTTCCATATGGCGCTGCAGAGCGGCAGCGAAGGCGTCCTCAAAAGGATGGGAAGGCGCTACACCACCGAAATCTTCAGGAAAGCGGCAGCGATGGTACGCACAGCAGTCGCAGATGTATCGGTCACCACCGATGTCATAGTGGGCTTCCCCGGCGAGTCGCAGGATGAATTTCAGGAGAGCTTCGAATTTTGCCGCCGCATGAATTTTGCCGCCCTGCATATCTTCCCTTACTCTGTCAGGCCGGGGACCCCTGCAGCTCAGCTGCCGGGCAAGGTAAGCGAATCGGTTAAGAAAGAACGAAGCCGCATCATGCTGGAACTAGCCGCCAGCTCCGCCGATGAGTTCGCCGCACGATTCATGGGACGGACCGGGGAGGTGCTCTGGGAAAAAGAAGTACGGCAGAAGTCGGGAATTTACTCAGGCCTGACAGATAATTACATTCGCACGTATGCAAGAAGCAGCCGTGTTATTTCCAATACGATTTCTAAAGTCCGGCTGCTCGACTCCGCCAGGAATTCCGGACCTGCGTTTATCAGCAGGTCAAAAAGGCGCAGCCACGGCGGGCTGTGGGGAAGACTAATAGATTGAAGATCAAGGTCAGGGTTGCTCCCCGTTCGTCCCGCGATGAGGTAATAAAAACGGGCGACGATTACCTGGTCAGGGTCAAAGCACAGCCCAGGGAGGGCAAGGCCAACGATGCCGTGATAAAGCTGCTGGCAGAGTATTTCGGAGTGACCAGGTCAGCGGTACGCATCACCAGCGGTCTCAGTGGCCGCAACAAAATAATCGAGATAAGGACGGCCCGGGCATGATCCCCAACCGAAGCGCTTACCTCAAACCAAGTGAGCTGTGTGATTTCGACTCCAGCCGCCGGATACAGCAAAAAGTCCGGGAACTGACCGGGGACTGCAGGAACCGGCAGCAGAGGTTTGATAAAATATTTGCCTTCGTTAAAGAATTGCCATACGGTTTCGAGGACTGGGACCTCAAGGCCTCAGACATCCTCGATAAAGGATGGGGCATGTGTTCAGGTAAGACCAACCTGCTGGTCGCAATGCTGCGGTCGGCAGGGATACCTGCGCGTTATCGCGTATACCGCATCAGAGCGGACAGCGCGCTATGGGGTCAACTGGGCAACGCAAGCAGCCAACCGGGGAGATTGGAGGAACTTGGGGATGAGCGGGACCACGTGGATTGCGAAGTGTGGCTTGGCCGATGGATCGTCTGTGATCCGGGCCGTGACAGCGCCATGGAGAAAGGGATACTGAAGCTGGGAGGAAACCTCCAGAGGAGCGTGATCACCGATGATAAGGGTAGAGAAATATATATGCGCCTGGCAACGTTCGACCCGTGGGCCCGACAGAGGCAATCGCGGCGAACTTTCCGCGGAGGACGGGCCGGCGTTTTTACTGAAATCAACCGCCTGCTTGACCAGCTGAGGGCATTTGGCGCAACTACTTGACATTGACCGTTACCGTCTGGAACTGGGCGCCTTCGGGGCTGGTAACGGTTAGCATATAGGTTGTCGTGGCAGCAGGCGATACCTCTATGCTGCCTTGGCCTGACACTGTGCCTAATCCCTTATCGATAGATACGGAAGACCCGTTTATTGTCTGCCAGCTCAGTATCGATGAACCGCCGCTGCGGATAACATAGGGGCTGGCTATAAAGGATTTAATAACCGGTGTATCGATGGTGGGCGGGACCCCGGATACTGTCAGGGTAGTTGTGGCCAGTATAGAACCCTGACCGTTGAAGGCTGTCAGTCTGTATGTTGTGGTAAAAGGAGGATTGACCGGCTGTGAACCTCGTGGACGGATGATACCAAAAGCCGGCTCAATTTCTACATCATAGCTATTGCGCACGTCCCATGTAACGGTAGCATAACTGCCCGAAACGATATTGGCGGGAACGACATCAAATATGACGACTTCGGGTAGATTTAAAGACGGTGTAGCAACCTGTGTCGGATCAGGCGTAACTGCGGGCGGCGGCGAAGGAGGCGGGTTTTCTGCCGGAGCCGGTGATTCCGGCGGTGTTACGACTGTAATACATCCTGCCGCCAGGACTGTAATAAATACAAAGGCTATTAAAATTTTTCTCATCATACATCTCCTGTTATCCGGCAGGCCGGTCACTTTATTCCGGGTATTTTAACAATTATCGAACCGTCTGAGCCACACGGCACTATGACATTCGCCTTATAAACTCGATTATCTCATCTACATCTGGCAATTGACTCACCGGATAGGTCTTAAAAAACGCGACTCCCCCTGTGCCCGGAGAGGATAAAGTTTCTCCCGTTGTGGTACTGAAGTGTGAAGTCACCTGCGATATGGCCAGCCTTCACTGTACGCATAATCTCCACCATATTCTGCCTCCTTGTTGCAGGCCTATCATTAATCTGACTGCACATCATTATTATATCTCTCCGCATCGATACTGATAAATTCGATCCTCCGGCCTGCGCAGGATGAGACGGAATTAAACGGCCGGCAATGATATAATTTATCCGGGCTTAATAAAGCCCAACCATTCTTGTTATCAACGACCTGATTGACAAATGGAACCTTGTGGTTAAATCCCTTGGTTTAGACTAAAATATTGCAGAATTAAGGCCGAACTCATATATAAAGGGGAAGACATGGGCGAAAGCAAGCACGGACGTCATGATCTGAAACACCGGGTCAGGGTAGTCACGGCGACTGCCCTCTTCGATGGCCATGATGCGGCCATAAACATCATGCGCAGGCTGATACAGGCCGGCGGCGCCGAGGTCATACACCTTGGTCACAGCCGGTCGGTGGGGGAGATAGTTGAAGCGGCCGTGCAGGAAGACGTGCAGGCGGTAGCCATTTCCTCATACCAGGGCGGGCACATGGAGTTCTTCAAGTACATGAAGGACATGTTCGACAAGCTGGGGGCGGGACATATACGTATCTTCGGAGGAGGAGGAGGCGTCATACGTCCCAACGAGATAAAGGAGCTACAGGATTACGGTATTGAGCGCATTTATGACCCGGAGGACGGCCGCAACCTGGGATTGGTGGGAATGATAGACGACCTGCTGCAGCGTTGCGATTTCCATACCATCGCCATAACCTCTGAACATGATAAATCCAAGCGCGGCGCAGCTATATCGGAGCCTTCAAAACTCAGCACTAAGGAACCTGCCAAGGTTGCGCGCATGATCACGCTGGCCGAAATGGGCGTTGACCCCTGGCCGAAGTACAGCACTATATTGAAAGAAAGAGCCGCGCAAAGCAAGGCGCCGGTAATCGGAGTAACCGGCACAGGGGGCTCGGGCAAAAGCTCTTTGTTGGATGAATTGGTGTTGCGCTTCCGGGCGGATAACCCCGGCAAGACCGTGGCAGTTCTCTCAGCCGATCCTTCCAAACGCCGCACGGGGGGTGCGCTGCTGGGTGACCGTATCCGCATGAACTACGTGTATGGCGGCAGTGTATATATGCGCTCGCTTGCCACCAGAGGATCCAAAACAGAGGTGCCCGAGGTGATCCAGGATGCCATATCTGTGGTTAAAGCTGCCGGCTATGATTTAGTGCTGGTGGAGACTGCGGGCATAGGCCAGGGTGACACTGCCATAGTGGATATATCGGACATCTGCCTGTATATCATGACCGCTGAGTACGGGGCGCCCACCCAGCTCGAAAAGATAGATATGCTGGATTTCGCAGATATTGTTGTCCTGAACAAATACGACAAAAAGGGCTCCGAGGATGCCCTGCGTGATGTCAGGAGAGTCCTGAGGCGTACACATGAGAAGTTCGATGCGCCCCTGGAAAACATGCCGGTCTACGGTACTATCGCGGCACGCTACAACGATGAGGGCGTCAACGGGTTGTACACCGGGCTCCTGGAATGCATTAACAGGAAATGCGGGCAGCAGTTTAAATGTAATATACCCGAGGACAGGATCTCTCGCACAAGCACCATGCGCTTCGCTATCCCACCCGACCGTTTAAGGTACCTGGGCGAGATTGCCGAGGCGGTACGCGATTATAAGAAAGATGTAAACAAACAGGCTGAGATAGCGCGCCGGATCCAGCAGTTACGCTCAGCAATGATGGAACTTGAAGATGAGCCCGCGCACGACGCCATCGAGAAGAAAATAGTCTCCCTGCACGACAAGCTCAAGCCGGAGTGTCGCAAGCTACTGGAGGGTTGGGACGAGCTGCGCAGGACTTATAGCGGCGACTATTTCGGCTACAAGGTACGCGGCCGGGAATATAAAGCGGAGTTGACCGATACCACGCTTGCAGGCACCCATATACCGCGTGTCACCGTGCCCGACCTGAAAGACCATGGTGAAAGGCTGAGGTACCTGATGCTGGAGAATGTGCCCGGCCACTATCCATATACAGCGGGCGTTTTCCCCTTCAGGCGCAAGGGTGAGGAGCCCAAGCGCCAGTTCGCCGGAGAGGGAGGGCCTGTTCGTACAAACACTCGTTTCCACTTCCTTTCACAGAACGATGAGGCCAAGCGTCTGTCTACCGCCTTTGATGCCGTCACTCTCTTCGGCGAAGATCCGCAGGAAAGCCCTGATATCTTCGGCAAGGTTGGAGAGTCAGGCGTATCTATCTGTACTCTGGAGGATATTAAAAAGCTATATGCCGGATTCGATCTATGCTCGCCCAATACATCGGTCTCCATGACAATTAACGGCCCGGCTCCGGTCATGCTGGCCTTCTTCCTCAACGCAGCCATCGACCAGCAAATAGACAAGTTCAGCGAAAAGCATGGACGGCTGCCCACACCGGACGAGCACGGGCGTATCAAAACTCAGACGCTCTCAGCCGTGCGCGGCACCGTCCAGGCCGACATTCTCAAGGAGGACCAGGGACAGAACAGTTGCATTTTCTCCATTGAGTTCGCTCTCAAGATGATGGGAGATATTCAGGAGTATTTTATCAAACACAACGTGCGCAATTACTATTCCGTATCCATCTCCGGCTACCATATCGCCGAGGCCGGCGCCAATCCCGTAACCCAGGTGGCATTCACACTGGCTAACGGGTTTACGTACGTGGAATATTACCTTTCAAGGGGCTTCCCTATCGATTCCTTCGCACCCAACCTTTCCTTCTTCTTCTCCAATGGAATGGATGCCGAGTATGCGGTAATCGGCCGAGTGGCCCGGCGGATCTGGGCCGTGGCTATGCGTGAAAAATACGGCGGCAACGAGCGCAGCCAGCAGCTTAAATACCATATTCAAACCTCGGGCCGGTCGCTGCACGCGCAGGACATACAGTTCAACGATATCCGTACCACTCTGCAGGCAGTGCTGGCTTTCTACGACAACTGCAATTCTCTGCATACCAATTCATATGATGAGGCTATTACTACACCTACCGAGGAGTCGGTAAGACGGGCCATGGCAATACAGCTTATCATCACGCGTGAGTTCGGCCTGACCAAGAATGAGAATGTCTGGCAGGGCTCCTACATACTGGAGCAACTGACCGAGCTGGTAGAAGAGGCCATACTGGACGAATTCGAGCGCATTTCCAAGCGCGGCGGAGTATTGGGAGGCATGGAACTGCAGTACCAGCGGGGCAAGATCCAGGACGAGTCGATGCTTTATGAGCAGCGCAAGCATTCAGGAGAGCTGCCCATCATCGGCGTCAACACATTTTTAAATCCCAGGGAAGGCAACCTGATACCGTTTGACATTCCGCTCAGCCGCTCGACAAACGATGAAAAGCAGGATCAAATAGTCAACCTGCGCAACTTCCAGAAGTGCAACGCGGCCAAGGCCAGAGAATCGCTTAAAAAATTGCAGCGGATAGCCCGCGAAGGCGGCAACATATTTGAGCAGATGATGGAAACGGCGCGCTACGCCTCTCTGGGCCAGATCACGGGCGCGCTTTACGAAGTGGGCGGCAGGTACCGGCGGAATATGTAATAGACTCCCCGGTCCGGCGCCACATTAACCTCATTGAGCATATTGTGCGGGCTGAGTCTCACCACGCAGGCTGATAAAGAAAAACAATGTTATTGGGTTCCATTTAGCTTCAGTTGCCGCAACAAAATACCTCGAAGTTGACAGTGCCTTTTGCTTGATTGCCGATGCCGTCGGTCACTACAACATCGACCGTGAAATCTCCCCCCACGCCGGGAGCTATCCAGTCTACCCTGCTGGCCGTGCCGTCACTGAGGTTCATTCCTTTAGCCGCCTGCAGCTTACCGCTGGCAGCATACCATGTGAACTTCAAGTTTTTCGTATCCGCACCCTCGATAAGGCACTCGATGGGCAAAGCAGTCCAGATGCGTATCCTTTTAGCTCCTGTCACCACCTCCGTGGAAGGAAAGGGCATTTTTAGCACAACCGGCGCGTCGGGGCTTAAGCTTCCATCAGCATTTATAATGACCCTGGCCTCCTGCATAGCGACGGCTTCCCCTCCCTTACCATCACTGACCTTTACAGTTACAGTATACTTACCCATGGTGGCTGGAGATATCCATGTCACCGTTGATCCATATCCACTGAGAGTGCCGTTATCGGCTGTCCATGTATAAGTCATCTCGTCGCCATCTGCGTCTATAGCAATGCAGGTGAACTGCCCCTCGGTCAACGGTGACCAATCTGAAGAGCCATTGACCTGCTGGATAAAAGGTTGGCGGTTTACTTGCGGTTCCGGCTCTATTACCGGGGCAGGCGCAGGTGCGGCACATGAAACGCCGGCGTATAAGTTGATCAGAATAACTGTAGTCATTACAGTCAATTGAAAATACCTTGCAACTTGTCTCACTTTAATCATCCTTGACAAATAACTTGCCGGTAAGTAATTAGGGATCCCGGCAGCAGAGCACCTCAAATGTGACTTCTCCGGTGGCCTGATTACCTGCCTTGTCCATTACCATTACAGCTACTATGTATTGTCCCCCCTGGCCTGGTGCAATCCATCCCACCCGGCTTGCCTTGCCTTCGTCAAGCCCGTCAGCCATCAGTTTGCCGCCTTCGGCCGCCCATATATAAGTGAACTCCGACGGATCACGATCCGGGACCTCGCACTGTATCTCAGAAGTGTAAAGGGACCTGACACGACCGGATGCAGTAGCCACGCTTGTTGCCGGAGGCGACAGCTTTAAATATATGGTTTTGTCCACAGGTGGTGGCGGCGGATTTACGACCGCAAATGTCTTGCTGAAGGAGGCTTCCCCCCCCTTGTCGTTGGTTACCTTTACCGAAATCTCATATTCCCCTATATCCTCGGGGGGCACCCATTTAACCCTTTGCCCCTCTCCCTGGATAATCCCTTTCTCAGCGGTCCAGGTGTAGGTAAGCGGGTTACCATCAGGGTCTGAGCAGGCACATATTAGCGTGTTCTCCTGGTTGGGATACCATTCTTGTGCTCCCGCTATAGCCCTGATCTCAGGTTGCGACACAGCAGGAGGCGGGGGCGTCGCAGGCGGCTTAACCACAGGAGCAGCTGGGGCGCACGCGTTGAGTATCAAGGCAGCAGCCATAAGTACCAGCACTGGATAGATAACGATTCCAGATTTCATTTATTGACCTCACAGTTTATATTTTCGGCGAACTTGATAAATTCACCTGATATGAGCTATTCAATCGTTAAGCTTAATGAGCCGGCCCAATTATTATATAATTTTGAACTGCTTAAATTGAAACCGCGTATTTCGACTGCGGCCCGGAGCGCAATTAGAATACATTCGGGACAAGGCGCATCGGCTAAGGAGGCATTATACATGAAAAAAGAAAAGTACGAGGAATTGGATAGTATCTTTCATCCGGGCAAGGTTGCCATAATAGGAGCTTCCCCCATAGCCGATATAGCCACCCTGGCCTTGATGCAGACCAAGATCAGGGACAATGTGTATTTTGTTAACCCCAAGTACAACGAGATTTTCGGCCGCAAGTGCTATGCGAGCGTCCTCGATATCAGGGAACCGATCGACTATGCTATCATCGGCGTTAACGCCAACCTGGTACCCGGAATAGTCGGGGAATGCATCGAGAGGGGTATCAAAGCGGCCCATATATTTACTTCCGGCTTCAGCGAAACAGGCCTGCCCGAGGGACACGAGCTTGAGAAAAAACTAAAGCAAGTTGCTTCAGGCAGGATAAGAATCATCGGCCCCAATTGTTTCGGCATTTACTGCCCCCGCTCAGGGCTGGCTATCGTTCCGGAATCGAGCGAGGTGGAGGGGAGCGTAGGCGTGATCGCGCAGAGCGGCAGCGTGGCAGAATCTTTCTCCTATTTCGGCAAGACCAAGAACCTGCACTTCAGCAAGGTGGTCAGCTACGGTAATGCCTCCGACCTCGACTGCCCCGACTTCCTGGAATACATGGCCGACGACCCGCAAACAAGTGTGATTGCCCTCTATATCGAGGGATCGAAGAACGGGAAACGGCTGCATGAGGCGCTCAGATACGCGGCCTGCAGAAAGCCGGTGGTGGCAGTCAAAGGTGGTCTGACCGATAACGGCAACCGCGTGGCAAGGTCGCACACGGGGCAGATGACCGGCGCACCCGAGGTGTGGAAAACTCTTTTCAGACAGTGCGGGGTAATACAGGTCGTCAACCACGACGAACTGGTCAACACGGTGGCCGCATTCAGTCATTCACCGCTTCCGCGAGGAAATCGCGTGTCCCTGGTGAGCAATTCGGGCGGATTCAGCGTGATCCAGACTGACCTGTGCGCTGCGGAGGGAATGGCTGTGCCTCCCTTCGGGGATATAACGCTACGCAAGCTGCGGCACCTGGTGCCCCTGGCGGGCACAAGCATCGGCAACCCGCTGGACGCATGGCCGATCTTCTACAAGGTATTCCAAAAAGAAGGCAGCCTCAACGATATCATAAGGACGGTGGCAGACGACGAAAACATCGACTCGCTGGTTTTCATGTTCGACCAGTTCAGGTATATAAGACGTGCGCGCAAACATGAAGCGGCCGATCATATGAAACTGGTGATCGAGATGATGCTGGAGGGCAGCCTTTATTGCCGTAATGTGCTGCGAAAGCCGGTATTTTTAAGCGTATCTCTCGATCCCTTCCTGGATGATGACGAAGACAGAAAGGGCAACCTTATGCTGAAAAACGCTTTCGAGCAGCATGGTTTCCCTGTTTACCCGGCCAGCGATATTACAATCAGGGCACTGGCCAGGCTGTACAAATATGCGGAACAGACCGGGCAAGCCATCTAACGAATTGTCCAGTTTTTGCATATAAATGCAGAATAGTATTTAATAGCGCAGTGGGGGTAAAAACAAGTGACCTTCGTCACTTACACATTATTAAGAATCAGTAAAATATTCTGAAATATATCCCGAGGAGGTATTTATTATGGGTAAGTCACTTAAGGGCAGCAAAACCGAGCAAAACCTGCTCAAGGCTTTTGCAGGAGAATCACAGGCCAGGAACAGATACACCTATTTTGCCAGCCAGGCGCGCAAGGAAGGATTTATACAGATCGCCAATATCTTTGAGGAGACGGCCGGCAATGAAAAGGAGCACGCCAAGATCTTTTTCCAGTACATGGAGGGAGGCGATGTGGAGATCGTAGCTGCCTACCCGGCAGGTATGATCAAAGACACCAGGACGAATCTGGAGGAGGCCGCAGCGGGCGAGAAGATGGAGTGGACGGCGCTCTATCAAGAATTCTCCAAGATGGCCAGGGAGGAGGGGTTTCCCGAGGTTGCCGGCTCATTCGATCAGATAGCTTTGGTGGAGAAATTCCACGAGGCGAGATACAGAAAATTGATCAGCAACGTGGCAGAAGCCCGGGTTTTCAAGAAGAAAGAGAAGATCAAGTGGCACTGCACCAATTGCGGTTATATACATGAGGGCAGCGAGGCTCCCAATATTTGCCCTGCTTGCAGGCATCCACAGTCGTATTACGAAGTGCTGGCCGAAAACTATTAAACCGTTGATGGCATCAACCGGCAGAGTGGCCAATAAATACCTCCGCCTTTTTTCAAGATCAACCGGGGGTTTGACGGGGTAGCTGCAGGCAGGTATCATGTTGCATTAGCGTTGCAGATTCTATTACCGCATCTTTATCTGCCGCGAGCGGCGATAACGATAATAACAAATCAAGTAAGGAGGTATTTGTGGCAAAGGACACTGGCGATTCCAAACAATACAAAGCCGGCAAGGGGGCATCGCTTTACATCCTGATCATCTGCACGCTGCTCTACATGGTCAACTACATGGACAGGCAGGTGGTCGCCGCGGTGGTGGAACCGATGAAAGCCGCCCTGAACCTGAACGACGGCGACGTGGGGATTTTAGGTTCAGTCTTCCTCCTCAGCATAGCCCTGTTCTCATTCCCCGTAGCTTACCTGGTGGACCGCTGGAGCAGGCGCAAATCTATAGCCATTATGGCGATCCTCTGGAGCGGCTTCACGTTCCTGACCGGCAAGGCCTGGAATTTCTGGTCCCTGTTTGTCCCTCGCAGCCTGGTCGGCGTGGGCGAGGCCGGTTTCTCGGCCGGCGGCACAGCCATGGTCGGCGCCGCTTACTCGTCCAAGGCGCGCGGCGCAGCCATGGGAATTTTCAACATGGCAGTCCCGCTGGGCATAGCGCTGGGATCGGTGCTGGCCGGCGCTATTGCCAAGACCCAGGGCTGGCAGGCTCCTTTCCTGTACTTTGCCATCCCGGGCGTTATCTTCGGCATACTGGCCCTGTTTATGAAAGATTACAAGACAGTGACCGCTACGCATGCCACCGGTTTGAAGGTCACCTTCGGGCAATCGATAAAAACCCTTTTCAAGATACCCTCTCTGGTCTGGGTCCTGGTCGGCTACGGCCTGGCCAATATTATGTCGATGTCGTTCCTCTTCTGGACCCCTGCCTATGTGGGCAGGGCGTGGGGCGTGGATATTGTAGCCGCCAATGCCGTGCTGGTACCCATCGTCCTGGCCGCCATAGTCGGCTCACCCTTGGGCGGAATCCTCGCGGACGTCTGGTTTAAAAAGGACCCCAGGGGCAGGCTGTATATACCGGCAATCACCATATTCCTCAGCGCCATCTGCCTTGCAGCAGCTATCTACTTCCAGTTCAAGGGCATCGGCATGGTACTTGTAATCGCCTACGGCGTGCTCAACGTGATGGCTATACCCTGCCTGAGCGCCATATCACAGGATGTAGCTCCGGCGGCTCAGAAGGGGCTCGTCTGGGGCCTCATGGTCTTTTGTATGTATGTCTTCGGTGGAGGCTGGAGCCCCTACTTTGTCGGAGCTATCTCCGACGCGCTGGGGCAGGACGCCCAGGCCCTGGGCACAGCCCTGACCATAGCATGTATCGGCGGCATACTCGGCGCTATCTGCTATCTAATGGCCGCCAAGCCCTTCCCTGCTGATATGGAAAAGGTAAAACACGAACAGCTCATGGCTGAATAATAGTCCGTTGAATTTACAAAACAGCGGGGCGGCGAGAGTGCTCGCCGCCCCGCTGTTTTCCACCGACCTTGATGTCGATCTATATGTCGAAGTGACAAAAGTGGTTGACAAAACCGGCCAAACTCCTAAAATTACAGTGTTACCTTTCAGTATTTCATTCTTCGTTAACTGTTTAGCAAGGATAGGAGGGCAAGGCTATGACCACCCAGAGCTGTAATTCCCCCCGCTACTCGATCAAGGAGCCACTCAACCTCTCACCACGCATCAAGTGGCTGCGCGACTACTATTTCCAGGGCAACAACCGGAAATGGAACAACGAGTTCACCGGCTTCACTACGGGAACGCCCTGGGATATCCAGTACCAGGAGGGCAACTACTACATAGTGCCGGAGACCTATACTTTCTTCCCCACCTTTACCGGCGCCTTCCAGCAGGCCTCCTTCA
>Ga0265595_1000702_pt1 | contig 28282 bp, 27 predicted proteins | sample saktaG_15_FD_190148 | JGI IMG/M metagenome (GOLD analysis project Ga0265595, IMG submission 190148) | Saline water microbial communities from Sakinaw Lake, British Columbia, Canada - sak_2013_06_06_50m | ecosystem: Environmental > Aquatic > Non-marine Saline and Alkaline > Saline ...
TTAGGGGCTTGTCTCAAGGGAAAGATAGGTTTCATGGAACTTTAAGTTATCCTTGCCTCAATAGTATAGTGGTTAGTACACGGCCCTGTCGCGGCCGGGATCCGGGTTCAATCCCCGGTTGGGGCGTATATACTTTATGTCTAATTTGGTGAGCTTTTTGATATGCTCCCGAATGTTATCCCAAAAACCCATTAATAGTGGGCACTTTGGAGATATATGAAAATAGACCCGCATCACCACAAGGAAAAGTATGTTGCATGGAAGGAGAGAGTGAAAAATGGAATTCCAGAAATAAGCAAGGAAAATTCAGATGTAACCCTGCAATATGTCTTTGACATGGAAAGAGGAATAAATATCTCTTCTTCAAGTGCCAAGGGTTCCAGAAGTTTCATCAGGCTTAATACAATAAAAGAGAAAATGGTTTATTTTTCCAAGAAATTCAAAGAGTTGTATGATATTGACCCTGTGATTAATATATCTGAAGAACAACTGCTTTCTTTTTTCTCTGATATGAAAAATGGAATAATCACTAGAAATGATGGAAAAACCTATCGTTCTGTAGATACATTTTCTAAGGTTTTCAAAGCATTCTGGCATTGGCACATGAAAGTAAACAGAAAAAAGAAAATTGAAATTCTTGATATAACAATTGATTTAGATACAAAACAGGAAAAGCCAGACTGGGTTTATTTAACAGAAGAGCAGGTAAGGAAAATGTGCGATAATGCAAAATATGAATACAAAGTTTTAATGATGTTTTTGTTTGATACTGGAATAAGAAGCCCAACAGAGTTAATGAATATTAAAGTATCTGATCTATACAATAACTGCAAGGAACTGCATATTAGAAAAGAAATAAGCAAGACCTTTGGAAGGAGATTTAAATTAATGCTGTGTTCAGAACTTCTTTCTTTGTACATAAAAGCCCATAACCTAAAGCCAGATGATTTTTTGTTTCCAATAAGTTATTTTAGTGCAAATAAATATCTTAAGAGGCTCGCAGTAAGATTATTTGGAGATGGAAAAACAGAAGCAGGTGGAAAGTATTCTGAGTTAAGCCTATATGATTTTAGGCATTGCTCTTGCTGTTACTGGCTACCCCGTTATAAATCTGAATCTGCATTAAAATACAGATTTGGATGGAAAAAGTCAGAGAAGATACATTATTATTCTGAGCTTTTAGGAATGAAAGACACAATTTCAGAGGAAGATTTATTGATTGATGTTACTAAAACAGAGATTGAGAAAAGGCTTGAGAAATCAGAAAAAGAAAGGGAGTTATTGCAGGAGAGACTTTTAAGCATGGAACAGCAGATGGGCGAGATGGCTGAATTAATGAAAATTGCAGGAAATAAAGTCCAGGTACTTGAAAGGCAAAATGAAAGACCAAGATAAAAAGATAAAAGGGATTGAAAAAGAATTAAAAGAGCTGAAGAAAAAAGCCAAGAGGCAGAAGTGGTGGAATTTGTTTTTGGTTTGGGGGGATTAGGTTTAAATTGCTATGGGTAGAATGGAAGAAGACGATTTTGAAGAAGAATCTGAAGAATAAAGCTTAAGCTAATTTTGGCATGTAAGAGAGCTTATGTTCATGGTGTACTAGAATTGAAATATAACTTTCAATATCTTCCTTGAAATTGTCCTTAAATTTAGAAATAATTTCTCTTAGTTCATCAGGACTCTTAACTTGAACATCTACTCCTAGATCATATGCTCCAAGACATTTGCTAATATAAGTTATGTTGGGATTTGCTTTAAAATAGTTGTATATTTTTTCTAGATTTTTGGTTTTCTTTAATCTGAACAGTAGGTTATAGAAAGAGTATCCAATTAAATTCAGATCTAATCTTGGTCTAAATGCTAATAAAATATCTTTTTCCTGAAGCTTTTTTATTCTTTGTGCAGTTCCTTCACTAGTTAGATGAATCTTTGTTGCAATCTCATGCAAGGATTCTCTGGAGTTTTTAGCTAAAGCTGTTATAATTAAAAGATCTTTTTTGTCTAAATTAAATTCTGGCTCTCCTCCATAATAAGAAAAAGGGATAATCTTTTTAGTATAAAGAAATGAATTTCTAAATGCAAATTCTTCAGGAATAATAACTATTTCTCGCTGTTTACAATATTGTGAATACTTATTTAAGAATTTAGTAAAAAATCTGTCAAAGATTATGGAATTTTTGCACCATAATACTGTCATGAGGTTGTAAGGCCCGTCGCAACTTACCACCCACCCCACTGTTTCATCTTTTTTTAGATACTCTATAATCTCCGCCTCAATTTTTGAATCAGTATTTTGAAAACTAATGAAAACCTTGAATTGAATCAATCCTAGTTTCGTTATATTAAGAACACTATAATAATCTGAGATAATTTTTAATCCTTCTAGTTTTTTTATTCTGTAAGAAACTGCGTCCTTGCTTAATCCTACTTTTTTTGCAATCTGTCTGTTGCTCTGTCTTGAATTTAGTTCTAACTGCTCCAATATCTTTCTGTCATTAGCGTCTAAATTTAGAGTCATTATGTATCCATTTATAATTTAATCTATTTAAATATTTCGTTTTGGCTTTATTTTTAAGGTAATCTTTCTTATATTTATCTGTTGCTATCTTGATATGACAAATATAGAAGTTAGCAAGCATCTAGTCGGACTAATGGGAAATCCATGCATTGCTAGGCAATACACCCCCTCACTAGAGTTAGAAGAAAGATTAGAAGACCGTCCATGGGAAGGAAAGATAAAAACAGGAATTCTCGGAACAGAAAGAATGTATGGGAGTGAGATGATTGTCCTTGCATCAGATAGATGTGCTACAAGATGTATTGCTTGCATAAGAAAAGATTATGGTTCCTCTGACATATTTAGGCCAGAAGATTTAGGAAATCTTCAAGAATATGTTCATAGGGAGAAAATCAAAGAAGTTCTTATCACTGGAGGAGACCCTTTTATGAATCCTCAATTCACTTTAGAAATAATTCGTAATTTATCCGGCAGCGGAGTGAAGCATATAAGAATTGGAACAGCATTATTCCGGTCTGATCCAAATAGAATAAGTACAAGATTTGTTGATGAGCTTAGAAAGTTGGATAAAATTCCCGGCTATATAGAAGTTTCACCTCATTTTGATCATCCTGCAGAGTTTACTACAAAAACAAATGATAAAATAAGGCAGTTTAATGAGGCTGGCATAAAACTTTATGCTCAAACAATTTTGCTTAAGGGTGTAAATGATGATCCAGAAACATTTAGAGAATTAGCCGAACAAATAAGAGATAATGGAATGGAATGGCATTATCTTTTTCATTGTGTTCCTGTTAAGGGAAATTTACATCTAAGAACGAAAGTTAGCAGAGGATTTGAATTAATGGACTCCTTAGAGAATCATGAAGAAGTGACTGGAAGACATCCTCCGAAGAGATATACAATCCCTCTCCCGATAGGCAAGGTTTATCTGGATCCTTCAAGAATTATTGAAAGAGAAGGGCAACACCTATGGATTGAAACCAGATATACCAAAGATTCTCTTAGGGAAAATCAAATGCCTAATTTTTGTAGGATCGGGAAAAAAGGATTTTTGGAAGTTAAGTATTTAGACATAAACTAATGATGATTAATATCTATTCTTCCTTATAAAACCAAATCAGAACAGGCAAAGCTCCGCCTTTTTTTAAGCCCCTAATTGCCTTTTCTAATTCTTCATAAACTCTAAAATAAGACATATGATAAGAGAATTTTGAGCTTTTCTCCCTGAGCTGATAAAATTCATTTAAGACTTCCTTTTTTAGCCTGACTAAATTCCAGGCCTGATCTCCTTCACTGTAAAGAACCTTGCCATCTATGTCAATATAGCTTCTTGGAACTAGGGGTTTTTTGCTTTCCATAATTAAAATAAATCAATTGGCTATATCTTCTTTGTTAATACACTTACGCTTGATTGTGGCACAAACCTCTTGCAATTGAATTAAGGAGGTTTTGCACATTGTTATCTAATATGACTATTGTCTTGTCTGCTATTTTTTCAAGAAATTCTGTTAAGTTTTTGCAGTTGTTTTCTTTTGCTTTTTCTTTTAATATCTTCTTTGTTGCATAAGAAATTCTGCAATGAATGAACTCCGCCTTTTTTGGACAGGTGTTTTGTGTGCTCATTTTATGAGATCACCCCGCACCTCTTACCTATTATTACTAGTATTCCCTTTATGTTAAATGTATTCATTCTTATTTTTTTACAAAATGGGAAATATTTATAAAATAGTAACAATTTGGATTAATATGAAAAATTTAGAAAAATCCAATCTGACTAATAAGGAAATGAGCATTTTGAAGGAATTAGATTCAGATGCAAGGCAAAGCAACTCTGAAATTGGAAAGACCCTTAGAATATCAAAGCAGGTTGTGAATTATCATATTGAAAATATGATTAACAAAGGATTCATAAAAGAATTTATTACTTACATTGATACGCAAAAACTGGGCTATACCTTTTATAATATTCTTATAAAAATGAAGTATACAACCAATGAGGAAAAAGAGAAAATAGTCAGCAAACTTAAAGCAATTCCTAATGTTGCATGGTTATCTTCATTTAGAGGCGAATGGCAAATGATTGTGTGCATTTTGGCAAAAGATGTTGGAGAGTTTAGCCTATTCCTTGATGAGGTCTTGAATTCCCTTAAAGGAAAGCTTCTGGACTATAGCTTCTTTATTGTGATTAGTGCTTCTCAATTAGGCTATAAGAATATTCATGGTGCGTCAAAAAAAGGATATAGTTATCATGCAAAAATAGGGCATGAGGGCATTGCCAATCTTTCCATTAATGATTTAAAGGTCTTGAAGGCTATTGCAAATAATGCAAAACTCCCTACTATTGATATTGCGAGGAAAACTAAAATAAGCCTTGAAAAAGTCAGGTATTCATTAAAAAAACTGGAAAAAGAAAAGGTTATTCAGGCATATAAGCCCTTAGTCAATGTTTCTAAGCTAGGTTATTTATGGAATGTTATGTTTCTAAGATTAAAGTCTTCTGATGAGGCACAGAAAGAAAAAATGGTAAGTTTCTTGAAGACTCTTCCTGAAGTTTTTTATGTTGTCAGGGGTGTTGGCAATTGCAATTTGATGGTTGAATTTCAAACCAATACTCTTGATGAATTTGAAAAGGCCAAAGATGTTATCTCCATGCAATTTAGCAGCATGATTGCAGATGAAAAAACAGTTCAATTGACTGAAGAGCATAAATGCACTTATTTTCCAGGGGGCTTGGAAGTTTAATCAACAACTTTATACTGTTCTGGTGTCCACTTTGGAGAATTTGAGACCCCCAATAAAAGGTTATTTCCATCAATCCAGTATTTTTCACCTCTTTCAATATGATAAGAGTCTCGGGGGTTAATTGGAAAGTCTCCCTTTTCAGAATGAATAACTCCAGAACCAGAAATCGCAAATATTATTTCTTCACACTCCAGATTGGCCACTCTTTTATCCTGGGGATAACGCCCATTGATCAGTGCTGTTGCAAAGCTTAGGCTTTCACTTGGATGGTCATGCTCCCAAACTGTGCAAGCTGAAGAATCATCATGCCTTCTTGCCTCTTTTTCCTGAATTAACATGTAAATAAGGTTACTTTGGAATATTTAAGGATTATTGGGATTGAGTGATAAATACTAATTTTGTTTAAGTCCAGCGATATTTGTTTTCGTTATCCATCCATACATGACCTTTTTTCCTAAGCCAGTCAAGCATTTCTTGTAAATCATATAAATCAGTAAAGCAATCAGAAGATTTGATTAATTCATATATTTCTCTTGAAGTTATTCCAGGGTTATTAATAAGTATAGATTGTAAAATTGTAAATCTCTCTGAATTTCTTTTTTTAATTACTTTTTCTCCTATACCCTCAAAATCTGGATGAGAAAGTAAATCAGAAAAATTGTCAACAATTAAATCCCTAGCTTTATTAAAATCTCCAGACTCCAGTATTTCTTTTCCATCACAACGAGCAAATGACTGTGCTAATCTCTTAACATTTCCTCTTTCTGAATTTAAAATCTCTCTTATAAGGATCTCTCTTTCAGTATCATTTTTATTATGGTCTGATAAACGCATATCAAAATCTTCTCTTAGCCTTTCAATAGTTGAATTAATCAATTTCTCTTCTTCAATTCCAGCAGAAGGGTTTAATTGCCTACATTTAACAACTTGGACCCAGGTATCTTCATTTACAGAATTGCCCAATCGTAGGGGGTCTGTTCCTTCTAATTCATAAGAACTTAATTCATGAGGAATAATTATTTCTGATGAAGCAAAATTTCTCAAAAGCTTTTGCCACATATCAGTATAACTACCATTAGGGGGATTTATTGTAGAAAAAATAGAATATTCTCCAGGAAATTTTTTTCTTTTATAAAGTTCTTCTAAAAAACTATTTGGTGAATAATCCAATACCCCGCTAAGGTAATTATTATCAAAGTGGGGTCTTTCTGCAAAATGAAAATTAATACCATTAGTGTGATTAAACTTCCCTCCATTAAATGCTAACTCTGGAGGCCTAATTCCGCGATATTCTGGGGGAACCATCTTTAAAATGGATTTCACTAAATCATAAGAAAAAGAAGGATCAGAAATAGTCGAAGATAAGGATATTCCCCCCATTCCTCCAAAAATATACGGTGAACTTGTGACCGGGGCTTGAAAAGCTGACGCTAGTCTTTCACTGGTGTTTAGATTTTCTTGAATTATCTTTTTTATATATTTTTTTTCAGAAGGGATGTCTATATAGGGTTTATCAGATCTTATATACTCCCAATCTTCAATTAATAATAAGGGCTCCCCCGTGTTTTCTTTTTCATTATAAATATTAATTTTTTTAGATTTGACAATTCGTATTAATCTAAAATCATCTGGCAGTTTACTCATCTCTCTTTGAATAGCTCCTACGACAAGAACTTGAGGATCATTGTATAGTGCAGACAATCCTATTGGGATAAAATCGCCATTTTTTTCAATTGTTGCTTTCCAAGAAGAACTTAATTCAATGGGAACAGTATAAAAATAGGACTCATTAACTCTTCCCCCATTTTTTACTTTTAGAAATTCAAGTCTCCAATTGGATAAGTCTTTAATCCTTTTCTTTTCATATTCCAAAAACTCCAGATTCAGAAGTTTTCTCTTCCAGGGTAATTTTGTATGAGTAATTGAAGCGATCCATAAATAATACTCCTTAAGAGAAAAATTGAATATATTACTCATTGCCATTAAATTAGGGGATAGTTGAACTTTAATAAGATTATTGTGCTTGAGTAGTCACCAAAAGTTTTAAAGTGTAAGATTTATAAAAAGCAACTTCATTGTTTAAGCTATGGGGGATACAACTTTTATCACTAACAAAGGAACAGACACCTTAGAAAACCATTTTAAGGCTTTTATGAAAAATACTAAGCATTTTAGCTGTTTAGCAGGTTATTTTTTTGCAAGTGGTTTTTTTAGGATATATAAAGACCTAGAAGATGTTGAAGATATTAGAATTTTGGTGGGTATAAACACTGATAAGCCCGTTTTTGATATGCTAAGCGTAGCAAGAGAGAATCAATTAAAATTAAACGATTCAACAACAGAAATAAAGAAAGAGATAGAGAATAAGATCATTAAAGAGTATGAAGAGTCTAAGGACACTATAGATGTCGAAGAAGGAACAAAAAAGTTTATAGATTGGATTGGGTCTAGAAAGCTAAAGATTCGGGCATCGCCTAATCAGGATATGCATGGAAAAATATATATCTTCACCTCTAAAGGAGGAGGTTTTGGTGATGAAGGAAGAGTGATTGCAGGCTCAAGTAATCTAACTGATGCAGGATTAAATAGATGTAACGAGATAAATAAAGTTGAGAAAAGAAAAGAAGATTATGAATGGGCTTTAAATTTTTTCAATAATCTTTGGGAGTCTGCAGTGGATATTTCTGAGAAGTATGTGCAAACGATAAGTAATAAAACTTGGATAAACAACGAAATTTCTCCATACTATCTTTTTTTGAAATTTATTTATGAATACTTAAAAGAACGTATTGATGAGGATCTTGAACAACTAGAGGAAGATGGATTCAAACCAGAAAATTTTATGGATTTAAGATATCAACTAGATGCAGTAAAAGATGCAAAAAACAAGCTCTTAGAATATGGGGGTGTTTTTCTTTCAGATGTTGTTGGTCTGGGAAAAACATACATCGCTACAATGTTAGCAAAGGAATTGGAATTTATAGATGGGCCTAATGCCGGAACATTAGTTATTGCTCCTCCAGTTCTTCTTGATGAAAATAATCCGGGATCATGGAAAAGGGCTTTTTGGGATTTTGGGATTAGAAGAAATAAATTTTGTTCTAGAGGAATGTTAGATAAACTTACAAAAGAAGATACTGAAAAGTATAAAACAGTTATAATCGACGAAGCACATGGTTTTAGAAATGAATCAACGGAACGCTATGAAGATTTGTTCAGAATCTGCAGAGGGAAGAGGGTTATATTAGTTTCTGCAACTCCGCTTAACAATACTCCTATGGATTTACTTTCCCAAATAAAACTTTTTCAAAACTCAAGAAGATCTACATTACCTAATCCAGAGGTAAGAGATTTAGAAGCTTTCTTTAAAAAATTGCAGGCAAGATTAAAAGGCTTAGACAGAGTGGAACACAAAGACCAATATTTAGAGATTGTAAAAGAAAATGCTAAAGAAATCCGGGAGAAAGTCCTAAAATATATTATGGTTCGAAGAACTAGAGGTAGTATTGAAAAATATTATGGAGATGATTTAAAACAACAAAATCTTAAATTTCCCGAAGTTGCAGATCCAGAAGCAATCATCTATCGGTTTGATAAAGAATTGGACAAAATCTTCCACCAAACCCTTGAATTAATAATCAAAAAGTTTTCATATGCGAGATATACCCCCCTATTACACCTAAAAGACCAAAAACAGCTTTCTAATTTAGACAAGGGTTCTCAAAGAAATATGGGGGCGTTTATGAAGGGAGTTCTACTTAAAAGACTAGAAAGTAGTTTTTTTGCATTTAAAAAAACAATAGACCGGTTTGTTACCTCTCATGAAAGATTTATAGAAGCCTATGATAAGGGGAAAGTATATCTTAGTAAAAAACACATGAATAAGATCTTAGAATATTTAGAGAGCGAAGATTTTGATTCTATTCAGAGCCTAATAGACGAAGAAAAAGCGAAAGAATATGTTGCTAGTGACTTTACAGGAGATTTTATAATTCACTTAAAGGAAGATCTAAAAACGCTTAATGAAATCCAGCATATGTGGAAAGATATCAATTATGACCCCAAACTAGAAGAGTTTGAAAGAGTGCTTTCAAAAGACCCAGTTCTTAAAAAGAGTAAAGTAATAGTATTTACTGAATCCAGAGAAACAGCAGAATATTTAGAAGATAGTCTTTCAAAATCATTTAATGATCGCGTTAAATCTTTTTCTAGCCACTCAGATGAAGAACTTCGGGCAGAGATTATTGAAAATTTTGATGCCAGACGAGGTAAAAAAGATACTATTTCAATTTTAATAACGACAGATATTCTCTCTGAAGGAATCAATTTGCATAAATCTAATGTAGTAATCAACTATGACATTCCTTGGAACCCTACTCGTATGATGCAAAGGGTTGGAAGAATCAACAGGGTAGATTCAAAACATGACAAAATATACACTTATAATTTCTTCCCTGCCGGTCCAATTAATGACCCATTAAAACTAAAAGAAGCAGCAGAATATAAGATAAATGCATTTATTGAGATGTTAGGAAATGATGCAAAGCTTTTGACCAATGAAGAGATAAAGTCCCATGATCTTTTTGTAAAATTAAATTCTAAGAAAATATTAATTGGAGACGAGAGTGAATCTGAGGACATTGAATTAAAATATTTAATTAAATTAAGAGAGATTCGAGATAAAGATCCAGAATTTTATAATACGATTAAAATTCTTCCAAAGAAATCAAGAACATCCAAAAAGAGTATAAAAAGCGGAGATTCGGTAATCACTTTTTTTAAAAAAGGAAAATTAAGAAAAGTATTTATTACAGACCGAAAGATGGTTCCAGAGGAACTAGATTTTAAAGAAGCAGTAGAGATTTTTGAGTGCAGTGAAAACACAAAGTCAGGTAAGTTAAACAAGGATTTTTATGAATACCTTGAGAAAAATAAGGAAGCTTTTGATTCTGTATTTGACATTGAAACAATGGGAGTAACTGGAAGAGGAAGAAGTAATGATTTCAGACTGCTAAAAAAGGTGAAGGCTATTTTAAGTAGCCCAGATTTAACAGAAGAAGATAAGGACTATTTAAGAGATATAGTCCAATTGCTTGTTGATGGAGGTATGGCAAAGCCTACTGTAAAAAAAACTTGGAATGATGTTAGAAAGGAGATAAATCCAGTTAAAATACTGGGGCATATTAAATTAAACGTTCCAAAAGAATATTTTAAGAAAAACCCCGTTAACTCTGCAGATATATCTGGACCTAAAGAAGTTATATTATCTGAATATCAATTTAAATAAATTATAATAACCATGAATGACAAAGAAGCAACAATAGTGTTAAATGAAACATTCAATAAAGAGTTCGAGTTATCAAGATTTTCTAATTTCTTAAAAGAGTTATTTAACGGATTTTATCCCCAGGAGAGATCAATAACTCCTCATTCTGAATATGCCGAGAAAGTAGCTTCTATAAAAAAGATGGGAGATTATAAACAAAATGGTAGATCTATGGAAATATTAGTAGTCAAGCTAAAGAAAGGTGTTTCTCTAGACAGAGCAAGGACACTTCAGAGAAATATTGTTGCTAAATTATTAAAAAACTTTAATATAGATTCTGCACTTGTTGCATTTATTTCTGAGGATTATCCAGACTGGAGATTTTCTTTTGTTAAAATGGATTACAAACTTACTGAAGATGGAAAAGTCTCAGAAGAACTCACCCCTGCCAAGAGATATTCATTTCTTGTAGGTCCAAATGAGCCAAATCATACTTGCAGAAGTCAATTCATAGGTCTAATTAAGACAGAACAGCATAAGCCTTCAATAGACGAGATAGAAAATGCGTTTGGTATTGAAAAAGTAACAAAGGAATTTTTTGAGAAATATAAGAATCTTTATTTGGACTTAAAGGATAATTTAGATAAGCTTGTTGAAAAGGATAAAAATCTCAGAGAAGAATTCGAGAAGAGACAAATTTCAACAATTGATTTTTCTAAGAAATTGCTTGGGCAGATTGTCTTTCTTTATTTCTTGCAAAAGAAGGGGTGGCTAGGCGTTAAAAGGGGGGAACAAGGAAAGTTTGAGCAATGGGGTTATGGTCCCAGAAATTTTGTGAAAGAGTTATTTGAAAGAGCAAAACAGGAAAAGAAGAATTTTTTTAATGAATATCTAGAGCCCTTATTTTATGAAGCACTCTCTGAAGATAGAAGGGCAAATGATAATTATTATAGCAGATTTGATTGCAAGATCCCTTTCCTTAACGGCGGATTATTTGAGCCACTAAATGGATATAATTGGGGAGAAACAGATATCCTATTGAATAATGATATCTTTGATAGAATCCTTGGAACATTTAATGAGTTTAATTTTACAATAAAAGAAGATGAACCCCTTGAAAAGGAAGTTGCTGTTGATCCTGAGATGCTTGGAAAAGTTTTTGAAAACTTATTAGACATAAGCGATAGAAAATCAAAGGGAGCGTTTTATACTCCAAGAGAGATTGTCCATTACATGTGTCAGCAAAGTTTGATAAATTATCTTGAAACAAATACAGATATCTCCAGAGAAGATTTAGAATTCTTTATACAAAAAGGAGAATTAGCATTAGAATATTTTAGAAGACAAGAGATAGGCAAGTTAAAAATTTCCGATAAAGAATTAGTTTTACCAGAAACAATATCTAAAAATGCAAAAGAACTAGACAGATTGCTCTATGAAATTAAAATCTGTGATCCTGCGGTAGGTTCTGGAGCTTTTCCAGTTGGAATGATGAATGAAATTGTAAAAGCAAGAACAATTTTGTCTTACATTCTTAAGAAACATAAATCAGATTATGAATTAAAAAGAGAGACTATTGAAAATTCTCTTTATGGTGTAGATATTGAACCATCTGCCTCTGAAATCACTAAGTTGAGATTTTGGCTTTCTTTAATTGTTGATGAAGAAGATATGAACAATATTAAACCGCTTCCGAATTTAGAGAATAAGATAATGTGTGGTAACAGTTTAATTGAAGAATTTAATGGGATTAAGTTATATATTGATCCTCAAGAAATAAAAGAAAAAGGAGACAAACAAATAACGTTAGACCAAAGTGTTGACAAAAAAATAAAAAAATCAGAACAGAAATTAAAAGAACTTAGACAGAAACAAAAAGAATTTTTTGATGTTGAAAGCAGATTAAAAAAACAAAAGTTGAGAGAAGAAATTGATAAAATCGAATGGGAGTTTATTGAAGAGACATTAAAGGAACAAGGAGACGGAGAAAATATGAAAAAATTAGAAGAGTACAAGAGAAATAGATCCAAACCATTTTTCCTGTGGAAGTTATATTTCTCTGATGTTTTTCATCGAGATAATCCTGGCTTTGATGTTGTGATAGGAAATCCTCCTTACATTTCTTCATGGAATGCCGAAAAAGAGAATAAAGGTTACTTTGTTAAAAATTTTGAATCAGCAACAGGCCACTATGATTTATATGTTTTATTTATGGAAAAATCAACTCATCTATTAAGGCAAGGCGGAATTTCTTCTTTTATAACCTCCAATAAATATTTTTCTCAAAAATATGGGGCAGGGATTAGAAATATTCTCTTGAGAAATAAGATTCTTGAATTAATAAACTTTAATTGTAATGTTTTTGAAACTGCTACAGTTGAAACTACAATAACTCTCTTTAAAAAAGAGTCCCCCTTGGAGTCTAATAGAATAAATATACTTGACATACAATTCCCCAAGGATTATAATTTTTCAAATAAGCATTTAATGAATCAGAGCTTTATATCGGAGTTACCTAACAAGAGTTTTCGACTTAATTTAAATGACAAAAAAATAAAAGTTATCAAAAAAATTGAACTTGGGACTATCCCTTTAGAAAATATCTGTTATATTGATTGTGGAATTGTACCCCATAGCGAAAAATTTAATCTCAAAAAAGAATTTTTCATTCATAGTGAGGATAAGTCAGGGGGTTTGAAAAAATATCTAGAAGGAAAGGATATTTCTAGAAATTATATCCCAAAAAAAACGCGCTTCTTTAATTATCAGCCGAGGAAACATCATCGTTCTAAGTTTAAAGAACTATTTGAAAATGAAAAAATTTTGATAAAAGATATAGGTGGAAAATCAAAAATAACCTCTGTACTAGATTTAAATCATCATTATACTAATGATACAATTAGAATCTGCGTTAGACTTTGTGACTTAAAAAATTTAGACAATTCTCAAATAAGATTGTATACTCGGGGGAAGGATACATCTATTTCAGAGGCATTTAATATAAAATACCTTCAATCGATCATTTCTTCAAACTTGATGGGATTTTATTTTTTCCAATTAATATGCGGAGGCTTGCACGTTTATCCAAATGAAATAAGATTGTTCCCTATTAAAAAAATTTCTCCAGAAGAACAAAAACCATTTATAGAGATAATTGATAAAATCCTAGAGACCACAAAAGATGAAGATTATTTAAAAAACTCAGATAAAAAAGCAAAAGTCAAAGCATATGAAAAAAGGATAGACAAGATGGTTTATGATTTGTATGAATTAACTCCTGAAGAAATTAAAATTGTTGAGGGAGAAAAAAATGAGTGATTTAATTGGTGATTTTAGTAAAGAAGTACTTGGAGCAATTTCAACTGGGATTTTGGTAATTGTAATGGTTATTGCTTTGTCGGCCATTGGAGAAACAACGGGACAAACAGAAATATCAAAATTGGCGATCAATGCGATACTTATGATTCTCGCAATAAGCCTCCCAATTGGGCTCATAGCCTTAATTAAATGGCTTATGGGTTTGGGAGAACAGTATGGGTAAAATAGACTTATTTCGTGCTTCTTCTGAAACTAAAGTAGATTTACAATTAGACATTATTAAAGAACTAAAAAATAGGGCAGGAGTTATCTTGGGGTTTAATATTATATTTTTGAGTATTATTTTTACAAATGATAAGTCTCTCTTTAATGGGATAAATAAGATTTCTTTGTATTTTATACTATTCTCAACATTTTTACTTTTTTGTTGTCTTTTTGTTACAAACTTCTCTAGGTCCCCCGAACCAAAAAGATTCTATGAGTCCTACAGGGATAAAAAAGAAGAGATTATAAAACAACACTTAATAGAAGAATTGAATGAAGATTTTAAAGATAATAAAAAACAAATAGGTTCACTTAGAACTATCATAAATCTTGCTATTTGGATTGAATTAATTTCCATAATGTTTTTAACTACAAATATATTCCCAATAATATAAAATGGCAGAAGATAGTGAAAATCAAGAGAATAGTGAAGAAGATGCGGATGTTTCTACAAGAGACAGAGAAGTTTGTTTAAGTTATGATCCAAAAAAAGATAAACCTGGAGAAGAAGACTAGATTGCTCTTGTTTAACAATGCCTTTCAAACTCTCCCCATCATCACTAAACATAATGAAGGAATGTTCTAGATGTTTTTGGCTCACTCAACATAAGGTCTGGAAAAGACCTTCTGGAATATTTCCAAGTTTACCAAGCGGAATGGATAGAATTTTAAAAATTCATTTTGACAAATTTATGGAAAAAGAACAACTACCTCCAGAACTCTGTGAAAATGGAGAATGTAAGAATATGAAATTATTTAATGATAAAGAAAAAATGAAGATTTGGCAAAGTAATTTTAAGGGAATTTCATGGAAAGATAAAGAAGGAAATGAATTGCATGGAGCAGTAGACAATATCTTACAAAAAGGAAAAAAGCTTGTTGTCTTGGATTATAAAACAAGAGGCTATGCTCTAAAAGACGACACTGCTGAACATTATAGGCTTCAACAAAATATATATAATTTTCTTTTAAGAAAAAACGGTTATGAGACAGAAGATTATTTTTTCTTATTGTTTTATGTTCCTAAAGAAGTCATGCCTACTGGAGAAGTTATCTTTGACACCACGTTAGTCAAAATGAAAGTAGATGTTAAGAAAGCAGAGAAAGCTTGGAAAGAAGCTCTTAAACTCTTAAATGGAGATTGCCCTAAAAAAGGGTGTGAGTGGTGCGAGAAGGTATAGAAAATGATGCAAGAAAATGAAATTAAAGAAGGATTGAGTAAATCTTATGTTAGGGCTATATGTAATCATGCAGGGTATGGCATTAGTTCAGATGAACCTGATATAGGCTGTGATCTTACTGTGAAAGATGTGTTAAGAAGAAACTCGGGTAGATTTGTTTATTCTGGAATAAATCTTGATTTGCAAATTAAATCTACATGCAATCATAGAGAAGATGCAGAGAATATGATATATGATCTAAGGAATAAAAACTATAATGACCTTATAGACATTAGAAATTATGCGACAAAGAAAATTTTAGTTGTTTTTATAATGCCAGTGAATAAAGACGAATGGCTAAGTCAAGATATAAACTCTTTGATATTGAAGAAATGTGCTTATTGGATTTACCTTGGTGGAAAGCCAAAGGTCCGAGATAGTGAAAGCACCACTGCAGTTAAGATTCCAAAGAAGAATATATTTTCAGTGGACACTTTAAATAGACTTATGACTCAAATAAAAAATGGAGAAGATTTAGCATGAATATCAAAGAAATCACAGTAAAAAGATTGAAAGAATACCTTCTTTATAAGGGCTGGAAGATTGATACTTTTAATGAAAATTTAGATAAAATATTTTTAGAAAGTGAAAAAATAGAGATAATTATACCCAATAGAGAATCACTATTAGACTATCCAAAAAGAATAGGCGATCTGCTTGTTTCTTTATCAACTGTCGAAAATAAAGAAAAAGAAGAGATAGCCGAATCAATTATAAATTTTGGGTATGACTTGCTAAAAATGAGATTTATTAATAGTAAGGTGGGGGATGGTGCAATCCCTCTAGAATATGCAAATACGGCTATAAAACAAATAGTGGATGTTATAAAATATTCTGCTTGTTCAGAGATTTTTCCACAAAGTAGATATAAAACTCCGTATAAGGAAGCGAGAGATTTAATTAAAAATTGTGAATTAGCACAAACTGAAATAGGGAGTTTTATAATAAAAATAAGAATTCCCTTGGACGATACTTATTTGAAAAAACAAAAAATTAAAAAAGAATTTATTGAAGATTTAGGTAGAAAGACCATTAATAGATTAATTGATGGTTTGGATGGTGTAGATAAAATAAATTTATCCTCAGAATCTAAATTTAAAGAAACTTATGATGAAAAATTAAATAAAAATGTCTGTGATGCGATGTCTCGACTTTTAATTGATAAAGATGAGGGATTAAGTTTAGAAATTTCCGCAAGATGGAATACTGAAAAGGAATTAAAACAAAAATTAAAATCTTTTACGAAGATAGACTCAAATGAATACTACCAAAAATTAAGAAAGATGTCTGTATTGCTTGAACATATTCCAGATACAAAAGAGATATTAATAGAAGGAAGAATTCAAGATCTAAAAAGGCAACAAGAAGAGGGCGTTAAATACGAAAAAAGATTGATTCATGTATTCTCAACAGATCAGAAGAAGATAATTTATATTCTGCTAGGTGAATCAGACTATAAAAGAGCATGCGATGCTCATAGAGACAAAAAACAGATAAAAATAAAAGGAATATTAATCCAGAAAAAAGGTAGGTGGTTTTTAGAGAATCCTAAAAGCTTTGAAATCATTGAGTAATAGTTCAAGAAATAAAGAAGATAAAATGAGCAAAAAGCAAAAAAGAGCATTAATTGAATTAGTGTTGGGATTATTGGGAGTTTCAACCCCTGATATCTTTAGGGAAGTCTTTAAGGCAATTTGGAACGAAGGCAACAAATATGCTATTATTGGTTGGATTGTCGCAATTATTATTAGTATAATCTCGCTTGCGGATGGCACTGCAACTTTGGCAGGCTATAAAAATTTAGGAGGGCTAATTTTCCAAGACGAAAATGAATAGAATACAATTATTTTTATTAAAACTTTATACCTTTGGAAAGATTAAAGAGACAAGATATATTAAGGAGATAGACGAGGAGATTGCAATAAAAAAAGGGAGGGGGTATCCACAAGCAGTTCCGTTTATCAATGTTATTTTGTTTCCTGAGAGCATTTTTAAGGATTACGACAAAGAAACAATCAGATATTTTTACTTTCATGAAAAGGGACATAAAAATAAAAACTACTTAATCTCTTCAATATTATGTTTAATAGCGATCCTTTCCGCAATTATTTCCACCTCTGCGTTTTTTAGTTCAATTTTGTTACTAGTGTTATCAAAATATCTCCTTATGGGAATATGTTTAATCTATTTCTTAGTCTTTTTATTAATTTTCTCAGGAACTAGCTGGTATTTGGAAATAGTGGCTGAAAGATATGCTATACAGCGGTTAGGAAAACAAAAATATAAGCAAATTAAAGAGAGAAAGAGGAAAAAATACAATTTAGGTATTTTTGATAGTGTTATGGGGAGAATAACCCATCCTCCTTATTGGATGTATAAAAAGATTTTTAAGATTTCTTAAAAAAATAAAATGAGTTTATGAAAAAGTTTATTAAATCCCCCAATCATCCAATATGATGAAAAAAGAGGAATTCATGAGAGAAGCAATCAAAGATGCCAAAAAGAATGGGCATCATTTTGGAGCAGTTATTGTTAAAGATGGCAAGATAATTTCTAAAGCCGGAAAAAGACCTGTTGGAGATCCGAGGTATCATGCAGAAACACAGGCAATAATTAATGCCACAAACAAACTTAAAACAAGGGACTTGAAGGATTGCACCTTATACTCAACCTGTGAACCTTGTCCTATGTGTTTTTACATGGCTTGGATAACAAATGTTCCTGAGATTGTTTTTGGTGCAACATTAAAAGATTCAATTAAGTTCGGCTTTAATGAGATAAATATTACTGATCGAGAACTTAATAAAAAAAGCGGGAAGAAGATTAAGCTTACTAGTGGTTTTTTGAGAGATGAGTGTTTGGGGTTATTTCGGAAGTAAATTCTAGTATATATAATTTTAGTTATATTATCCAATACTGGAATATTGAAATAATTTCGAGGATAATCAGATAATAGATATTAGTTAATCCAAACCCCCCTAGAAAACCAGTTATAAATCTTCTAATGTTTGTTGATTCTTTCCATTCAAGGTACTGTATGAACCAATCAATAAACAGGGGTACTAGAAGCAGACAAGAATACAAAAGATTTATTCTTAATCCAATAATTAATAATAGGATCATCAGAAATTGTCCAATAAAAACTCCAGTACATCTAGCACATACAGGGAATTGTTTTCCTCTAAAATAAAAACTTCTTTCTGGAATTTTATGGCATGCTAGAAATTTCATAGAACTAAAATTTTTTACCACATTTCATACACAATCGTTTTGCTTTTGAATGAGATTTTCCTGCCCCGCATAATGAACAAAGTAGCCCAATGGGACCAAGACATATAGCTCCGCAACATCCTTGTGACCCACTAACTCCTTGGGTCTTATGCTCGGTTATTACTTCTAATTGAGCAGATCCACACTTCGGACATTTTGCCTTATCGGTCATGAAAGAAGTATAGAAAAAGAATATATAAACTTTTCTAGCTAATCATCTCATCAACTTCAATCTTGTAAGTCTCAAGAACTGCCTTGCCAAGAATACCGTGGATCTTCTGATTTATTTCACTTAATTCATATCTATCTTTTACAAGGAAGGCATAATATAAGTTAACATAACCAACTGCTTTAATTGCAATAACAAATCTTGGGTCTTTGTCAACAAATTTCATAAACTCTTCAAGCTCTTTCTGATGAGAAGGATCAATTCTCGAGATAAAAGTATACTCAGTATAGCCTAGCTTTTTCATATCAAGAATAGGATAAAATCGTTCTATAATTCCTTTTTTTCTTAAATCTTCTATTTTTTTTATTACTGAATTCGCATTTAACTTTAATTCATGTGCAAGTTTTACTATTTGGATTTTTGAATTAGACTTTAATTTGCTGATAAGTTTTTTATCAATATCTTTGATTTCAACATTTTCAGGATTTCCTTTTATATCCACTTTTGGCTTTTTCTTTGGGTTTAATCTTTTTGCAAAATAAGTAAAAGACTTAATACTTTGAAAAGAAAGAAAATTATTAATTTTATTCTTGAATTTACTCATGATCTTTGTCTGAATCTCGTCATATCTTTCGATTGTTTTTGTCCAGACAGAAACATATAATTTCCACTGGCTTACTTCATGAAGCATATAACAGCAGGAAACTTCCTCTATGCTGGTTATTTGTTTTAGATACTTGTCCACCTGCTCTGCTGAAACTCCTTTAATGTCTAGATAAATAGAGTGCCTGCTAAATCCAAACTTAGGGTAATTAATATCTGCAGTATATTTCTTTATTATTTTTGCATCTTCTAGTTTCTTTATTCGGTAACTTACTGTTTGCTGAGGGAGTTTTACAGCTTTTGCTATTTTTGCTGTTGGTTGTCTGCAGTCTTGTAGTAATTCGAATAGGATTAGTCTGTCTTTCTCATCGGGGATGTATTCTTGAGGTTTCATTTTTTATTCGTTTTCATAGATTTAAATTCTTTAACAAGTTTTTCTTGGATATCCTTATCTAGATCAATAAGACTATTTGAATAACTTTCTTTATTTGCTAAGCAAACCCCTGAAAAGATTAGTGCACGAGTTAATTGAATAAGTTCAGGTTTTGCGCTATGCTTAAGTCCATCAAAATTTACAGGAAATCCAGAGTTAACCAATGTAATTCCGTTGATTATGAGATTTTTGTGGCAGTCATTATTCTTGGGTAAAATCTTTCTTAGATTAGATGAAGAAAATTCCCTATCTGAAGAAGATACACTTACTAAGATTGCCCCTTTTTTCAACAAGCCATAATCTTCTTTAGAGATTACGGATTCGCCTGTACAACCTATTATCAAATCAAATTGTCCTAATAAAGATTTAAATTTTTCAATTTTTATATCAGAATCTTTTTTAATCAAGTCATATCGTTTTACATCAAAATCATCTTTTAGTATTTTAAATATTTGAGATCCTATACTGCCGGCACCGATGATCAATACCTTTTCTGGAGTAGCATTAAGGTTTTTTAATTGATTTTTTAACTTTATAACAGCAGTATCTGCAATAAAGGGTGATTCAAAATTTAACTTGGCATTTGATCGAGCTATGTTAATTACTGGAAAACTTAGCTTTATTTCTTTTAATTTAACATATCCTGAAGATGTTTGTTCAATAGCAACTAAATTTCTATGATTCTTTAGAAGATTGTTAGCCCAATAGATTAAGTAACCGCCATCATCCACTAAGATCACTTTAGCATATTTCGTTAAGTTTACCTTATTATTTATGTGATTGATAAAATCAATAATCTCTTCTCCAAATTGTTCATCAAAAGAGAGATGACTATTGTATGCAGTACTTCCTTTATGGATATAAACTCCTTTTTTCTTAAATTTTTCAAGAGTTTCCTTGTTTGTTGAATAACACTTGCCAATAAGAAATGTGTTCTTCGGGCTGAGCCCTTTCCCAAATAAGTAATTAAACATTATATAATTTGTTTCTAGAATATGTTGACAGGCAATTACGAGAGTATCTTCTAATTTAACATCTTGAAATAAGTTTTCAGCAAAATCTAACAGAAGTAACCCTCCATCCATCTTATCCATAAAGTTGGTAGGAATACTAGGTTTTTAAGATTTTGGGAGGATTTTAACCAACTTTTTTCCAAAAGGGTTTAACTACTGTTTTTCATTGATATTTATAGAACATTGAGTGGTGTGGGGTGATGGAAACTGAATGAAAAACATCCTCATACCAAGAACAAAGATAAAAAGTGAAGGGAAGGTAGCTTATAGTGAGAGTTTCCAGGCATGGAATACGATTAGGCTAAAGAAAGAGTTATTTGAAGAGTTTCCGCAGTTAAGGGAGAAGAGATCCAAGTTTTCTTATGAATTGGTTTATCATAGGGATTTGCAGGATCTTGAGAAGGAGATTAAATGTCTAGTTAAGAAGAATAGTGGGGCGTTGCCTGTGCTGATGTTTTTGTATAAGGAAGGCTAATAGTATTAAATAAATGAGAATGAATCTAAATCCAAGAATTATTGCCTATCTGGTCCTTCTCCTGCTAAATACAGACCTCTTATAGATAACGCTGTTCTTACTTCTTCAAGTGTTGATCTGCCAAAATTTTTCAAACCCAATAATTGATCTGCTCTAACATTGGAAACCTGACTAAGAGTGGTGACGCCCACTCTTTCCAAGCCTCTTATTGCCCTAATAGATAATTTTGAAAGTTCATGAATGCTTTCCTTACGAGGCGGATTGTTTAATAATCCACTAAAAAATGAATCAAGATAAACAAATTTATCTGAATCTGTTTGTGGAGAAGCAAGATAACCTCTCCACGCTTCTGCTTCAAATCCTGCGATTGCCTGTTCCCATGCGCAATATGCTCCAACAGTTTCTAAATTTCCTCTCTGGAATTTAGGACTTTTTGATCTAGCTTCAAAAGTAAATACCTGAGGTGTCATGAGTGAAGGGTATTCTCCTCCCCATAAACAAACATTTACAATTCCTTCAGAAGTGATCATATAACCCAATCCCAAACGCGGATCAATCTTTCCTCCTTCAAACAATCTTGGAACGTTCTCTTCAACACCAGACACATATTTTCTTGAATATTTGCCTTGTTCTGGCATGGCATATGATTTAAGAGCCGCCTTTCCCGGAACAAAAATCCTTCCATGGGGAATGACTTCTCTTGGATTAGCTATATAATCCCCAACATTTCCAAATTCACTTACATTTTGCTTTATCATCTTAATATATCAGAACTCTTCTTCCCTAAGGATAATTCTATGAGATAATTAGGGTATAAAAAGTTTTCTCTTAAGAATATCCATCTACATCTTAACTTCTAAAAGCAAAAACAACATTCCACCACTTCTGCCTTTTAGCCTGCTCTTTCAGCCTTTCGATTTCTTCCTGCTGTTTTTTCAGTTGATGTTCTATATCTTCCATTGACCAATCAGTCTCTTTTGTGATTTTATAAATCTTGTCCTGGGATTCTGTCACATAGTTGTGACAGTCTTATATACTCTTAGTTACTTGCTTTTGTAGGGCATTGATGTTTTGTAAAAAGTATAATTTATATCCAATTGTTAATAGTTTCTTTTATTATTAATTTTCTATCATGGGCATCTTTTATGTAGATTATTAAATATTTAGGTGTTAAACTCCAAAATTTATCACTTAATTGTTGGTCATTTAAAAGTTCCAGGTTTTTAACTTCCCAAAACATTACTTCATTTGCATAATTTAGTGTTGCTTTAATTTCCATTCGTTTAGGATTCATAGGTTCTAATTTTATATTTGGAAAGGACCGAACATTAATTCTTTTCTTATTTGGAGTCTCTAGGTAAATCCCCATGTCAATTACGTCTTCTGACTTAGAATTGTTTATTAAATTCATTCTCATAGTTAATTCTGGAATAGTTGATGGAAAATTTTTAGCATGTCCAAATCCAATAAGATTCTCTTTTTCTTCTTGGGTTCTTTGTCTTTGACCCCATCCGAATTCGGGGATTGTTACCTTAAGGAAGGGTTTTTTATTATATTTTTCCTTTAGGAGAAAGTATTTTTCCACTATTTTAATGATAGCTAGGACTATTGATAAAGTCGCTCCAAGGGTCCATAAAATTTCAATTAACATTATGAAAAATAGAAGATTTAATATTATAAAGATTGCTGTAATCTGTTTCGGATGAGTGTTGATAAATTACTTAAGGATTTTTGTAAATGGTCTATATCGTCACAAGCCTGTGACACAAACCAACGACAACATTTAAAAATCAAGCCCATCGCACACAACAACGATGGAATGTGAGAAATGCAAAACAGAAGTAGATAGTCAATCAAAATTTTGTCCTAAATGTGGAAAAGAGGTTAAATCAGATTTTAGTACGAATATGGACAGAACGTTTAGAGATTGTAAAAGAGCTTGGTTTATGGTTGGTTTTCATAGAGGCGTATGTTTAACAGAAAAAGATGAAAAATCACTTAAAGCACTTGAAAACCGGTTAAAAAAAGACGATTTTTTATATGAAGAGTATCTGGAAGCCATAGCATACTGGCAAAATAAAGCTAAGGAAACTGATCATGATAACTAAATTAAACAAAGGGCATTACACATTCTCATCAAGGTGCCAACTTGGGGCTGTGTCCGGTTGGGGCGTTCTACCCTTTTGGTATATCTAAGTGATGCACATTTTTGATAAAATAGCAAAAAGGATATGTTAGGAAAAATCCATTTTCTATTTTAATATGGCTGGCTTAATCAGACCATGACAAAAATAGATCCATACAAACACAAGCAAAGATATGAAAACTGGAGAGAAGAAGTTAATAAAAAAGGAATCCTAGAAATAGGCAAATATAATTCTGATTTAACATTAAGATATCTTGATGATATGAGTTGCGGTTACAATGTTTCCAGATTAAGTGCTAAAGGGTCAAGAAGTTTCATAAGATTAAACACATTAAGACAAAAATTAGTTTTTTTCTCTAAAAAATTTAAAACGTTATATAGGATAGATAAAATAACCGATATTAATGAACTTCAATTATGCCAATTCTTTTCAAATATGAGAAAAGGGATTATTCCCCGAGAAGACGGAGAAATCTACAAGTCTGTAGGTTATTATGCTAAGAATTTCAAGGCTTTCTGGCATTGGTATATGAAAATCGTTGTAATGATTGGAGCTTTTTCATTGGCTAATCTAGGGACTTTATTTTTGATTTTATTTGTAATAATTAAAGCAGCAAATGCAGTCGCAAAACCCATCGGAACAATAACCAAAGTTACAGGAGCGTTGTCGTAAATGTATGAGATACCTCAGCAGTTAGAATATAAAGAAAAAATAGTCTTCGGGCTAACTTTTCCTCAGTTAGCTTATGCTCTTGTATTTTTCCCTATTGTTTTCTCACTTCTATTCAAGATTAATGCAAGCATTTATGTCAGGGTTTTTCTAGCCTGTATCCCCGCACTTTTAGCTTCAGGATTTATGTTTTTTGATTTAAGTGGAAAGATAAAAAGAGGATACACTTGGTTTAAGTTTAGAGATTTAAACACAAAAGAAAAATTAAATAAAGCCCTTCCTTGCGGAGAGATTAAAGATGATTTAATTTATTTTGACAAAAAGAAAATTGCAGTAATAAAAGTAGAATCTCTAAATTTTTCTATAAAGCCTCAAAAAGAAAAAGAAACAATTGCCTATGCTTTCCAAAAGTTTCTTAATTCAATCGACTTCCCAGTCCAGATTCTTATGACTACTGAAACATTAGATCTGAATAGTTATTTAAATCAATTAAGTGAAAAGATAACAGATGAAAATAAATTAGAAATTTTCAATTCATATAAAAAACATATGAAAGAATTAGTAGAGGAGAATAGTGCGATGAATAGGAATTTTTATGTTGTTATCCCTGAAACAAGTGATATTGGCATTCAGATAAAACTCTGCGAAGAAAGATTACATGGATTAAATTTGAAAACTATTCGAGTAAGAAACTCCGGGCTAAAAGGAATCTTTATGAAAATATTTGATAAAAATAAATTCCCAGAGAGAATAAAAAACTCTCCGGATTATTTAACTATTGAAGGGAAAGATGGGCAAAATAAAAAATTCCATAAAATAATTTATGCTTACGGATACCCTAGAAAAGTTGAAACAGGTTTTTTAGATAGGCTAGTTAGCTGTTCAGGTAATTTTGATTTTTCATTGCAGATAAATCCACACCCCATTGAACAGACATTAATTTTACTTAATAGAGAACTTCAAAAACAAAGGGCAGACTTGTATGCTTCTAATTTAAAGAATCAATTTAATCCAAGTCTAGAAATAAAGTATAAAGACACTAAGGGAATTCTTGAGGAATTACAAAAAGGAAATGAAAAATTATTTGATGTTAGCCTTACAATCAATTGTCGTGCAGATAGTGTAGAAGAACTTAATCTATTAGCCAGAAAAATTGAATCAGAATTAAATTCATTATTAATAATCCCAAGAAAACCTATTTTTCAAATGTTAGATGGATTAAAGTCTTGCCTTCCACTAACTAAAAATTACTTAGGAGCTAACAGAAATATCACAACTTCTGCTCTTTCTGCATTTTTCCCATTTACTTCTTCTTTTTCTAAATTTGATGAATCAGGGGTCTGGCTAGGATTAAACAAAAATAACATCCCTATAATTAAAGACATATTCAAACTAGCAAATCCTAATGGGGTTGTATTAGCCCAGTCTGGTGGAGGGAAGTCATATTTTTGTAAATTACTAATAACAAGATACCTGCTAAATGGCACAAAAGTTATGGTAATAGACCCACAGGGAGAATATAATAGCCTTGTGTCACATTTTAAGGGGCAGAGAATCGATCTTTCTAAGGATTCTGCGACAATCATAAATCCCCTAGATTTAATGGGACACAATTACCTAGAAAAAAGGCTTTCCTTAATTGACCTTATGAAAGTAATGTTAGGCGAGTTAACAGATATTCAAAGAGCATTTTTAGACAAAGCCCTAAATTTAACCTATAAGAAAAAAGGAATTACAAACCGTCCCGATACATGGAATAACAAACCCCCAATTTTAGGGGATTTAATGACCGTTCTTAAACAAATGGAAAAAACAGCCTCAAAATTAGAACAAGCTACAATCAATAGTCTTTCCAGTCGTCTTGAAATGTATGTAAACGGGGTCTTTAGCTTTTTTAATAGAAAAACTAATATTAACTTTAATAATAATTTTGTTTGCTTTGATATTGGAAATCTGCCCTCACAGGTTAAGCCCACTGCCATGTTTTTGGTCTTAGATTATATTTATATGAAAATGAAATCTAATCTTGACAGGAAAATATTGCTTATTGATGAGGCTTGGACTCTGTTATCAAGAACAGAAGAAGCAGGGTATATTTTTGAGATTGTTAAGACTTGCAGAAAATTTAATTTAGGACTTCTTTTAATTAATCAAGAAGTTGAAGGATTACTAGATTCGAAAGCTGGGAAGTCTGTTTTAGCTAATTCTGCCTACACGGTTCTTATGAAACAAAAACCTGCAGTAATTGATAATATTTGTAAGACTTTCAATTTGAGTGAAGGAGAAAGAATTCACCTGCTAACTGCAAATATTGGAGAAGGTCTTTTAATGATGGAAGATGATCACACTGAAATAAAAGTCATAGCCTCTCCTGCAGAGCATGAGTTAATAACTACTAATCCGGATGAATTAAACTCTCTTAAAGATAAACCTAAGAAAAAAGAGACACCAAAAGATGTAAAGATAAGGGTTGATGAAAATAAAAGATATTTTAGAAAAAGCAAACTGAAAAAAGATGATATTAAATTCCTTTTAGATGAAGGTTATCAGATTCAAAAATATAAAAGTCTTCTAACTAATAAGATGGAAACATTTCTTTTGCTTCCAAGACACAATGAAAGCCACATGCATCTGTTCATGGTTCATAATATCTCAGAGTTTTTAGAAAAAAATGGAATTGAAACAGAACTTTATACAACTAAAAAGCCAGATATTGTTTTTAAGATAAAAGATAAAAGATATGCTATTGAAGTTGAGACTGGATCTGTGTTGAGTAAGATTAGCAGGATGAAGGAAAAGTTGGAAGTTTTGAATGAGTATGATAAATGGTTTTTTGTTATTACTAATAAGAATAAAGTTAAAAATTACAAAAAATATGGCGATGCTATTGATAAAAGGTATGTAAAATTAAGACTCAATAAGCTTCTAAAAATAGCAAAAAAGCCCCAAAGATAGGACTCTCCTTTTTCTGGTGTTAAATGCTACTTTTCGTCGGTAAAATTCCTTAAAAAATCGTAGGAGCCACTCGGCATAATATGTATGTGTAGGGGCAGTGGCTGGGGAGAATATTACCCCTATATTAAATTAAATCTTCTTCTTAAATTAAACACCTCCTCTTTCAAAACCATAATCTGCCTGTCAATATCCCTAATTAATTCTTTGAACTTCTTCAACTTTATATCATACTCGGATTCGGATAATTTTTTTGTTTTAAAATAACTTTCTTGTATACTTTTTAGTAATTTATTTATAGCTCTCTTTTGGATTAAGAGATTATTGAGCTTAATTCTGAACATTAGCTTTTTAATATTATTCCAAAAAATTAATGAAACAAAAAAGGCAATAGAACAAATAATTGTTATTTTTAGCCAGTTATTTACAAAGAAATTCTTAAGAGTTCTGCTAGTTGCGAGATAAAGAGAGTTTAAGACCGCTTGGCTTGATTGAATCTCTGAAACCCTATCATAACCTTTTTTTATTAATTCTAATGTATCTTCAAATCTCTCATCTTTAAAAGACTGGATAATTAGATCATACTCTTCTTGCATTTCTGAAAGATTAGAATGCTTTTCTGCTTCTTCATAGGTCTCTTTAAAGATTGTTAATTCATCACTAGATTGAATAGCTGTTTTTTTTATTAAATTTATATTTGAAACATAACTCATTACTAACTTATAGTCTGCCCTTCCTCCCTTTTCCTCTAAAGCTAATTGTGCAGAATATAATTGCAGAGCTTCCTGATAAGTTTCATTTACTCTGTTTATCGGTATAGCCTTTTCTGTCATCTCAATAATATCTTTTTCTGCCTGAGCTAATGATTCTTTTGCCTGTATAGATTCATTACTTGATATTATTGAGGCAGAAGAATTTTGAACAAAAACTAAGCAAAAAATAATCCCAATTAGAATAATTACAAAAATATTATTAGTATTCATTTTATTTATCATTTTTCATCAGGAATCTTTAAAGATATTCCAAAACCTCTAACAGCCCTTTTAGCTTCAAGAGTTGCAAGTTTTTCTTCAATTTCTCCAAGTCGTTTATTAAAGCTCCCCATTTTTAGTTCGAAGGTTCTTGTTTCAGTTTTTTTCTTTTTCATATAGTCTTCCTGCAACTCTTTTATTAATGTTATAATTTTTTCTTTTTCAAATTTAAGTATTTTGCTTTTTCCACCG
>Ga0265595_1000703_pt1 | contig 28254 bp, 26 predicted proteins | sample saktaG_15_FD_190148 | JGI IMG/M metagenome (GOLD analysis project Ga0265595, IMG submission 190148) | Saline water microbial communities from Sakinaw Lake, British Columbia, Canada - sak_2013_06_06_50m | ecosystem: Environmental > Aquatic > Non-marine Saline and Alkaline > Saline ...
CAAGGCAACTCTTTTTTGCCCGGCCACGAAAACGCCCTCTCCCACGTCGCAGCCCAAAAGCATATTTTTCTCGCCATCGGTTAAATTAAATGTTTTCTGCACCACGTCAATGGTGGCGGTGCTCTGCTTCATTAAAAATTGCAAAGACGAATTGCTGATAATCGGCCGGCCGTAGTCAGACCTCATAAAATCGGACACGTCTTGGGTAACCGTTGTTACGCCCAGCCAATACTTTCTGGCTCTCTTACAAATGCCAAACAAAAACGAAGCGCCATCTGCGGTTTGCATAATCCACCAGGCCTCATCCACCAGCAAAATTCTTTTTTTCAACGTAGAACGCACTTGATTCCAGATATATCTTAAAATCACGAACATTGCCATCGGCCGCAATTCGTCTTCCATATCGCGTATGCCGAACACCACAAATTTATTATCCATATTAATATTAGAGGGCGTGTTAAAAAAGTTGGCATAACTGCCCTTGGTAAACTTGCGCACTCGTTCCACCAAAGACCCGGCCCCTTCCATACCGCTCAAAACATCTTCAAAGTCAGACATCAAAGGGGTTTTGCCTTCCCATGTAAGGGGATCGGACTCGGGAGTAATATCCTTGGCGGCGTATGTTTCAGTGAGGGCCTGGTCAATGATGGCATCCTCTTGGGCGGTAAGCCCGCCTAACATAATCCGCAAAAGCCCCACCAGGTTAATCACATTAGAACGCAAAACATCCTGCGGCTTCTCGTCTTCGCGGGGCGTGGGCAAATCAAAGGGATTTAAGTGGGTTGGCGAGTTTAAAGAAATCTTGAAATAAGAGCCGCCCACCGCATCGCTTAAATACTCATATTCATTTTCCGGGTCTATGATAATCGTGTCCACGCCTTGCATCAGATAACGCAAGATTTCTACTTTGGCGAAGAAACTTTTCCCGCTGCCGCTCTTCGCGAATAAAACCATATTCGCATTCTCCAACGAAAAGCGGTCAAACAAAACCAAAGAATTATTGTGCTGGTTGATGCCGTATAAAATGCCTTCGTTGGCCGATAAATCCGGCGAAACAAAAGGGAAGATGCTGGACAAGGGGGCGGTGTTCATAGGCGTGTGCACCAGCAATTGGTCTAAGCCGTAAGGGCAGGTTGAGATAAACCCTTGTTTTTCTTTCAGCAAGGCGGGCTTTAAATAAACCAGCCGCGATTCCAACAGCGACCTCAAGATTACTTCTATGTCTTTAAGCTGTTTTTCGTTGTCCCCGTAAATAGTAATGTAAACACCCAGCTGGAAAATGCGCTCCCGGGCAGTTTGCAGCTCGTCTCTTAATTGTTCAATGTCTTGGTAGGCGGTTTCCAAAGAAGGGTCCCGCACAATGCCTTTTGCTTCAAGCTCGTAAATTTCCGCTTGCACCTCGGTGAGCTTTTTTCTTAGGCGTTTCAGCACCGCCCCCGAATCAGCCGGGTGTATAAACAAAGAAATATCCAAAGGGCTGTCTAAATTAATCAACGGCGACAACCACCCGGTAGATAGATAGCGGGGATACGAAAAAACAAAAAATGACTTGGTCATTCGTTCTCCCAATTTAATGTAATTCTGCTTAATCTCAATCAATGAGGGCGCTACAATATCCTCGGCTTTAATGCTGCCGAATTCCACCTCCACCTGTTCAACTGTTTTTTGTTTTTTGCCAAAAGGAAATCTCATATGTTAAAAATCGTTAATGAATGGATTTATTTATTATACCAGCTAATTTTGTCAAAACTATTTTTATTAAAAATGAAGAAAATATGGCTTAATAACAAAAACATAAAAAAGCAAGCCACCCATGAATAATACGAAAAAAATAACTACCGCCAAAAACATTACAACCCACGCTTTAGCGGTTTTTTTACTCTCCTCAACAACATAATCATCCATCTTTTTCACAGCAGAAACTAAATCAGGAGAAGCATTTAGCTTGCTTGTCATTTTCTTATTTCGGCTAAAAATAAGGCCAACTAAAATTATTCCCGCTACCCCAATAAACAATCTTAACAAAAGCTGATTTTTATACAACAAAACTATCCCCGTGGTGATTACCACAGCAAACAAAATCATTCCAACTGTCCATTTTTTAGATGTTGTTTGCTGTATTCCGCCTTTCAACGCTTCTTTTTCTTTTTTTGTAAAATCGAACGGAAACCATTTCATATTTTTATAAAACGCTGCCCCCTTGACTATTCTTTTTTTTGCTATATTTAAGTTAATTCCTTCTTTTGCTCAAGGCTCTTATGAGTACAGGCGAACGAAGAATTTTTGTTTGAAACTTAATTAAAATTTTTTCCTAGCGGGATTCTTCGGCCATTAGGCCTCAGAATGACACTCATATGAAAGTCCTAATTATTTAACAAGTTCCGGCAAAATCTCCGGGTAATAGCCAACCTCGGCTTCCTTGGGGTGATGCCATGCCCATAATAGTTCAATGATTTCGGGCGTGGTCAGGGGTACCACGCTCAAACCGCATCTGCGCAAACCCAAAGCCACAAATTCCATTCTTTGAAATAATTGGGTGCGGCACCGATTAAAAAGCTCCTCGGACATAGCCCCTCCCGCTTGCGCCTTAAGCCCGCTAAAACTGCCCCCAAACCCGGCGCCCCGCCCGCCCTTGCCCTCTACTTCGCCTAAGGTGTAAGGTACCACCACAAAAAATTGTTTAGTCATAATAATGCCCTCGGCCACCAGCCCCTGCATAAATTTACGGTATTCGGCGGTTTGAATTTTCAAAAGCTCATTTTTTTGCTTGTCTTCCATTTCCTTTAATTTGTCAAAATAGCCCGTGATGTTTAAGCGGCGCGATTGCACCACGATCTGACAAGAAAAATCCAAAGAATTCAAAAAGCTTTGAAACTGATAAACAATGGCGTTTTGTTCCGCCTCTGATTTTAAATCAAAGTTAACTGAAGATATCATTAAAATTCCTCGCAAAGAATGCGCTTTTAAAACAATAACGCCTTCTTTTATTTGGCTAAACTGCAAAAATGATTGAGTGCTGGACAGCATACTAATAATTAATAATTTATAATTACGGCTCCTCGCGCCTCTCGCCTATGTCAATCCTGTTCCTTAAACTGAACAAACGGCTCTCCGGAGAAAACTTTAAAGGAGAGGCCTTCCGCGCCACCTCTTTAACTTGCTTTTTTACAATCTTAATTGGCGAGGTTCCTTCTTTTTTGTTCCAAGTGTAAGTGCGGGCCGTAAACAAAAACTGAAATGAATTTACGAAAAGCTGAAAAACATTTTGCCCGCCCACACGCACAAAATTAAGGAAGAAAAACAGCCCCAGAGAAAGAAATACTATAAAATACCAAAGGCCTTTGGGCAGGAAGAACTTTATGATGAATAAAAACAATCCCACGCAACCCAAAAGCGCTAGTTTCTTTAACGTAAGGCCAAAAACTATCTTGGTTTCCCGCTCCAAAAATTTAGGCACGGTAAACTGCATATTAGAGATTGTTAGTGAATAATTCTACTTAGGCGGCTTGAAAATTTTGACGCTCATTTAGCCGGTTTTACAATTATTCTCCTGGATTCATTTTCACCTATGCTTTCGGTGGCGACGTCGGCCCTAATTGCCAGCTCCATATGAACAACCCTGCGTTCGTAAGCGGTCATGGCCGGCAAACGCTCTTCTTTTTGAAATAGGGCTACCCTGTTGGCTGCTTCCTGGGCCAACTCTTTCAAAGAGCGGGCCTTGATTTGCTTATACTGGTTAACATCTAAATCAATCCTTACGTCTTCGCCAAGTTTATTCCTGAACATTCTGTTAAAAAGCGCCTGCATATCCCAAAGGGTTTGCCCGCCCTCGCCAATCCAAATTTGGGGCTCGTCGGTTTTGAGGTCTACTAAAATCCCGCCCTCACGACTATCTTTAATTTCAAAAGTAATATTAAAAGTGGTTTTCGCGATAAAATCTTCAACAAATTGTTCTATTTCTTTCTTGGTTTGTTTGTCCATAGTAATTTATGAGATGGTTACAAAACTATTTGCTTTTTGTCATTGAAACGGCCTTAATATGGCGGTTAGCCAAGTATTGTTCCCCCACTGAAATCAAGGTGCTGGACAGCCAATAAACCCCTATCAGCCCGCCTATCTTATAAATAATAAAAACAGTCAACACGGGGAAAACATAAAGCATTTGTTTTTGAATGCTTGAAGCAATATCCCCCGCGCCCGACTGCCCTCCGGTGATTGAGCCGGCAATCTTCGTTTGCCAAAATTGGGCCGCACCGGCTAAAACAGCTACAACCAAAACAAAAATCTTACTCTGTAAGTCAAACACTCCCAGAAACGTTTGATTGATAATGCCGGGGTTGGGAACAAAACTATAGAGATTGCCCGCCAAAAACTCCGCGCCAAGCCCCTTTAAAAAAACTTGATACAAAGCGATAATAATCGGCAGCTGCAGCAGTAGCGGCAGACAGCCCGAAGCGGGAGAAATTTTCTCCTTGCGGTAAAGCTCCATCATAGCGGCGGACTGCTGGGCGCGGTCGCCTTTAAACTTTTCCTGAATTTCTTTAATCTTGGGCTGTAAAGAGCTTAAAACCTTCTGCGACTTCAGCCCTTTGGCGGATATAGGATGCAAAAGCAATCTGATAAGCAAGGTAAGAATGATTACCGCCGTGCCCAAGTCGTGCCCGGGCAAAAAGACATAAAGCAAAACTAAGCCGTTTAACAACGGCTGGAACAGAATAACCTGATAAAGCTGTAAGAAAAAATTCATAATTATGATTATGGATAATCAACGCCGCCGGACGAATAGGGGTTGCATCTTATTATTCTCCGCCCCGCCAAGCCCAACCCTTTGAACGCCCCGTGTTTTTTAACGGCCAGACAACAATACTCCGAACAACTGGGGTAAAACTTGCAGTGCCGGCCAAAAAACGGCGATAAAAACAGCTGATACCCTTTTATAATCTTTAAAATAATTTTTGAAAACATCTCTAATTATCAATTGTTAGTATCCGCGCTTTCTTCAGCAACTTTTCCACTATTGCTTCCATCTCGCTAAATTTAATTTCAGTTATTCCCGGGCGGGTTAAGAAAACCAAATCCATCCCCGGCTTAATGGCAGGCAACAATCTCCTGACAATCTCTCTTAGGCGCCGTTTGATTCTATTGCGCGCCACCGCCCCTTTGGCAACCTTCTTGCCGCAAACAAACCCTACGCGGCTTGCTTCCTGCTGATTATCGCAAAATTTCAATAGCAAACGTTCATCCATCGCCGCGCCTCCCCGCCGCATCACCCGGGCAAAATCATTCTTTTTCTTTAAACGATGCTTCTTGGGCACCATAACTTTAAACCGCTAATTTCTTACGACCCTTGGCTCTCCTCTTCGCGATTACCTTCTGACCGCTGTTAGAATGCATCCGACTCAAAAATCCGTGCGCTTTTTTCCTTTTTTTCTTTTTGGGTTTGTATGTTAAACTCATAAGGTATTTATTTATTCAGCTATTATAGCAAAAAAACAAAAATAAAAAAAGCAGCTTCGGAGAAACGGCTTTTTTAGTTTAGGAAAATAGCAGGAATTAATATTGGCCCTGCAATTGAACCAGCTGCTCCTGCAAATCAAGTATCTGCTGTTGGATAATCTGGATAAGCTGGGCGAGCAAAACAACAATCTATAGATTTTAGTAATCGCATATTATTCTATAATATCTTTTCTTATTTTTCGCGCCTCTTCTATAAAAAAATCTTGCCATTCTTGCGGATTAATCTCTTTTATCATTTTCGGATAATCCTTCACTTGATCAGCCCGTAAAAGCTGACTGCCCCATTGTAATAAATCAATATGCCAGTCAAATTTTATTCGCGCTTTCTTTAGCAAACTATCCATCTCCCAGCCCATTTTCTGAATAATAAAATAAAGGTCAATATAGTCGCGAGCTCTTGGTTTTTGGTAAATAGTAAAAACCTTATTAACGGCTATATCTAATAAACTATCTATTTTTAAATTACTTTTTGATGAGCCATCTTCTATTCTGGGAAAAGGAAAATAAGTAAATTCTGTCTTTATAGTTTCATCTGGAAAATATAGGAAAAATAAATTGCGATTAAAGCTTTGCTGGGCGTCTATTTTCTCAAAGCCGGCTTTTTCCTTAACAGTTTTTAAAAAATAAAAAATTACTCGGGGGTCAACTTCATTTTCCGAAAAAAAATCTAAATCTTCGGAAAGGCGATGTCTCAAATAAAATTCAGCTAAGGCAGTGCCCCCAGTTAAATAAAAATTTTGGCAGACATCTTTGCTTTGACTGATAATTTCTAATACTTTGACCTGATTTTCGCTTAAGATTGCTTTTCGGACCATAAAAGAAAAGAAAGGTATCTTTTTTTATTTGGGTCTAAATTAAGCGAGCCCCAGTGCTTTTTTAAGTCCGCCCGCTTTATCTTTTCTTTGCCCAAGCCAAAATTAATCAGCTGTTCCAGTCGCCAAATTATATATTTCTTTTTATCCTTTTCCAATTCTTTTGTATCAACAGACCAATTGTACATATTTATTTATCAAATTTATAATGTCATTTTAGCATAAAATCACACTTAATACCAGCGCACGCCAATGCGCGTTTTAATCCACAAATTATCCACAGGTTTTAAACAGAAGTCTGTCTTTCGTTGATTTTACAATAAACTTGCGGTATTCTGAAAACAACTGGATAATACTAATACTAAAAGTAATTTAATTATTGTTCTACCTCTAATATGTTAGACGCCAATACCTCCGCGCAAATCAAAGAATGCACCAACGAAGAACTATGGCAGGCAGTATTAGCCCAAATACAGTTTAGTGTTTCACGGGCTAATTTCGCTACATGGTTCCGCAACACCCGCATAGTCAGCAATCAAAACGGCGAAATTCTCGTGTCGGTGTCTAGCTCGTTCTCGCAAGAATGGCTAAGCAATAAATACCAAACTACTATTTTAAAAATACTGCGGGAACTGGACCGCGGCATTAGATTGGTGGCGTTCGTTGTGGAAACAACCAACGAAACGGCAAAAAGAGAAAATGTACTCAACAACAACCGAACAGCGGCTATCGCTACACCTCTTGCGGAAACCCAACAACAATTCCAAGAATTAAATGTCAATCAAAAAACCAACCTAAACAGCAAATACGCCTTTGAAAGCTTTGTGGTGGGCGAGTTTAACGAATTAGCCCATGCTGCCAGCTGGGCCGTGGCTGAATCCCCCGGCACAGCATACAACCCCTTGTTTATTTACGGTGGGGTAGGCCTTGGCAAAACCCACCTTCTACAGGCAACCGGCAACAAAATAAGCGCGTCATTTCCAAAGCTGCGAATTATTTATTCCAGCTCCGAACGGCTGGTATCGCGAATTGTTGAAGCCATTAAAAGCCAAACCATCGGCGAGTTAAAAAATTCGCTCCATAAAATAGACGTTTTAATCGTTGATGACGTCCAGTTTCTCGCGGGCAAAGACAAAACACAGGAAGAATTTTTTCATATATTCAACGCCCTTTTTCAAAACCAAAAGCAAATTATCCTCTCATCCGATCGCCCGCCCAACGCAATTCCGGCCCTGGAAGACCGCCTGCGCTCGCGCTTTGAAGGCGGGATGATAGCGGATATATCTTTCCCCACCATAGAAAGCCGTTTAGCTATTTTGAAGGCCAAATGCGAGCAAAACGATATTAGCTTGGGAAGCGACATCTTGGAGTATATTGCCGCCAATATACAAAAAAACATTCGCGATATGGAGGGAGCGCTCAACCGCATCGCTGTCTTACAAAAAATCAATAAAACAACCATTGACTTGGTTAGCGCGAAAAAACTCCTTTACGACTCTTTAAACGCCCCTAAAAAATCCACTAACCCCAAAAAGATTATTCAGGCGGTAGCCAGTTTTTACGACCTCAACAAAGAGGATCTGCTTTTAACAACCCGCCGCAAAGAAATCGTCCGGCCCCGCCAAATTGCTATGTATCTCTTAAGGCAAGAACTGCAAGAGTCGTTCCCTTCTATCGGCCGCCGCTTTCGGGGCAAAGACCACACCACCGCCATTTATGCTTTTGAGCAGGTAGCCAAAAGAATTGAAGAGGACCCCTCGTTGGCCACCGAGATCACCCTTATCAAACAGCGATTATATAGTGAAATCTAACAGGAAAAAGTGTGGATAAAAAACGAAAAGTAACTCGCTTCACGAAGGTCTCCAAAAATTCTCCCATTTTATCCACAACCATATCCACCCCTACTGAAAGATTTTATCCAACGCCCAATAGGCCCCAAGGCCTTTTCCACAAAATTATCGCTATAATAATAACTATAAATTCTTTAATTAATAAATTATAATTATTAGATATATGAAAATAGAAATTTTAAAAGAACTTTTTAAAAAAGCGTTAAACGCAGCCGAAAAAATTACCCGCAAGGCGAGCTCTTTGCCGGCCCTGCAAAATGTTTTAATTAACGCAGAAGGAAATCTTTTGGAGCTCACCACCACCAACCTTGAAACAACTGTTCGTTGGTGGATATTAGCCAAGGTTGCCAAAGGGGGACAGGTGGCCGTGCCCGCTACTTTCTTAGCCAATGTGGTGAATTTGATTCCTGTGGATAAACTGGAGTTGCAAGAAGAGAATCAAAATTTGGTTATTACCACCCCGGACCAAAAGGTGCAAATTCAAGGGCAGGACCCAAACGAATTTCCCATTATTCCCAAGGTGGATAAAAACGAGTTTTGGAAAACCGAAACAATAAAAATGACCCAAGGGCTTACCCAGGTAGCTGACGTTCCGTCTGCTTCCCAAATTAGGCCGGAAATTTCAGGGGTGTATTTGTCCGCCAAAGGGGGCTTTTTAAAATTGGTGGCCACGGATAGCTTTCGGTTGGCTGAAAAAACAATTAAGCTGGAGCAAGAGGCCTCTCGTGAGTATTCTTTTATTATGCCCCAGGCCGCCGCGCGCGAAGTGATCAACATTTTTAGCCAAGAAAGCGGAGATCTCACGGTATATTGCAATCCCAATCAGGTTTTATTTGAACTATCAAGCCAAGACGCCTCCCGGCCCCAAATAAACGTGCTCTCGCGGCTGATTGAGGGCGAGTATCCTAATTATCAGGAAATCATTCCCAAAAAATTCGTGAGCCACCTTACAATGAGCAAAGATGAGTTAATAGCCCAGATTAAAAAAGCGGGGTTGTTCAGCGGTCGGGCCGCGGAGGTGCAGCTATCGTTCGCGCCGAAAGAGGGAAAGCTGAAATTATTTTCGCAAAGCGTGGAAATGGGCAAGAATGAAGCGGTTTTGCCATGTAAGATAGATGGCGAAGCAATGAAAGTGTCTTTTAATTATAAGTTTCTTTTAGACGGCCTAAATAGCATGAAGAGCTCGGAGGTTACGTTGGAACTAAGCGAGAATGAGGGCCCGGGCGCTTTGAAGCCGGTTGGCGACAACAGTTTTGTTTATATTTTAATGCCTATTAAGCTATAGGACACTGTATAGGACGTTCGTTTGTCCTATATGCTATATTAGAAAAAAACAAATAAATAAAAAACCGAGTTGCCAGCCTTGCAGAACTTGGTTTTTTGTTAGAATTTTTCGTTAGATTTCAGATTATTAAATTGCGCGCCCTTGTTTTTGCTTCGTTTATGAACTTATAATAAATCTTTGTATTTTGGATAATTGTTTTTTACAGTTTGTTTCCATTTTTCTAAAAACTCAAGAGTAAAACCCCACGCTCTTTTATACTTTTTCGCGAAAGATTTTATAAAGTGCCTTTGGGTAAAAGGTTCAAATATTACTTTATATTTAGTAGATTTCATCTGGATTTTCTTGAGTAAAAAGCCCGTAAGAAACAACTTCATTGTCCTCTGCGTAAAGATAGGGAAGTTGTTTGTGAGTAAAATCCACTATTTCATTGGTTTTCTTGTCTTTCCACTTTTTTTCAATGTTTTCAATCAGCTCTTCTTCTTTTTTATCTATTTTAGATAAATCAACTTTTGCCCCGCTTCTTGTCTGCGCGATAAGCATGGCTCCCTCTTTTGTTTGGGTGATGTTTATTTCTCCCTTGTCAAACATTTCATCAATCATTCTAAAGTAAGTGTCTGAAACCGGGCCATATTGTATCTTGCGATATTGCATGCCGCTCATACTTCGCAAATGATAATAAAACCAAGCAAAATCAGCAAAATATAAAAGTTTGGCAAGCTTAGTCTTTGGAATCGCCCCCCCCTTTCTTAAAAAAGCTAAAATCATTTGCTTGTATTTTTCGTAATTGGGCAATTCTTTGTTTTCTAATTCTTCAAGCGAAACATTTAAAATGCCCGACAATTTTTTAAATTCTCCCAAAGTAAGGTCTCTTGCGCCTTTTTCTATGGCAACATAAGATGGCCGAGAAACCCCTATTTTTTCGGCCATAAAAGATTGGGATAACCCCCGCTCTTTTCTAATACCTTTAATAAATTTAGCGTATTTGTTAATCATATAATTTGATTATATAAACAAATGTAAAAAAGTCAAGCATTGGTTGTTAACAATCTTGACACAATCTCGCCGTAATTTTGCGAGCTTGCCAAACTATTTATATCACCCCCGCCATTTTATTATCCTTGGCATTAATTTACCACATCATAAATTGTGCCTGCCCACATTTTAGAGACTGGTTTAATTCTTGAAAACATCGTTAGCGTGCAGTTCCGCTTGCTTCAAGATTAATTCAGTCGCCAATTTCTGCATATCGGGCGGATAACCGAATTTATTCAATGTGCGCTTAATCATTACGCGCAGTTTTGCCCGCGCGCTTTCTCGTATAGTCCAATCAATAGAAGTATTTTCTTTTACTTTATCAACTAATACGCAAGCCAGTTCCCTTAATGTTTTTTGGCCTAAAACTTCTTGAGCACTTTCGTTATCAGCAAGTGCGTCGTAAAACGCCATTTCATAATCTTGTAAACCAAGATTAGCCGCGCGTTCGCTTTCACCTCTTAATTCATGCGCAACGCCAATCATCTCTTCAATAATTTCGGCTGCGGTTAAGATGTTCGCGTGATAGCGTTTTAGAACTTTATCAAGCATTTCTGAAAACTTTCTTCCTAAAACTATGTTTTTGCTTTTAATGCTATCAATCTCATTTGTCAAAAGTTTTTTCAATAACTCCAGCGCTAAATTTTTGCGGTCTAACCCTCTTATCTCGGCAAGAAACTCTTCGGATAAAATAGAAACTTCAGGTCGCTTAATTCCGGCGGCGTCAAAAATATCAATTACGCCTTCGGAAACAAGAGCTTTGTCAACAATCTGCCGAATAGCCGTTTCAATCTCTTCTGCGCCTCGTCCTTTCGGTTTTGATTCAAACTTCAGTAGCCGAATTTTTACTGCCTGAAAAAACGCTAACGCTTCTTTAATCTGCATTGCCTCGGGTCGTGGCGCTACAAGCGCGAACGCTCTGGCCAAACTTCCGACTTGTTCAATAAAACGATCCTTCCCGTCTCCACCAGATAAATTAAGGATGTGCTCTTCGGCCTGAAGAATGGTTTCCATTTTTCGTCCAGTGCCTTCAGTAAAATATTGCTTATATTTAAAATCGCCAAACATTTGTTCCACAATCTCAAATTTTTCCTGCATAATTGATGCGGCATCTGAAATATCAAGTGCCGGCATACCCTGACCGCCACTTGCAGTGTAAACAGCTAAGGCCTTTTTCAAATCACGAGCAATACCAATATAGTCCACAACCAAACCGCCTTTTATGTCTTTATATACTCTATTCACACGAGCTATCGCCTGCATAAGATTATGCCCGCGAATAAGTTTATCAACATACATTGTCTTAAGGCATGGCGCGTCAAAACCAGTTAGCCACATATCCCGCACTATAACTAATTTTAATGAGTCGGCTGGATCTTTAAACCGATCTGCCAACCTGCGGCGTTGCTCTTTGGTTGTATGATGCGGTTGCCAATTTGGCGGATCCGATGCCGTAGCCGTCATTACAACTTTAATAAATCCTTTTTCTAAATCAGTATTATACCAGCTAGGCCTTAACTTAATAATCTCTCCGCACAAAATAACCGCTATGCGACGGCTCATAGTAACAATCATACCCTTGCCATCAAGCGTCTCGCTCCGCTTTTCAAAATGCTCCACAATATCTCTGGCAATGGTTGCAAGGCGAGTGCGCTGACCTACCACCGCTTCAACTCTCGCCCACTTGGCTTTGGCCTTGTCCGCTTCTTCTGGCTCGTCCTGCTCGGTTACTTCGTCCACTGTTTCATCTAACTCACCCCTCAACTCTTCTTTAAGATGCACCCGAACCAACCGATTTTCATAGTAAATAGGAACTGTTGCGCCATCTTTTACCGCTTGTTCAATATCATAAACATCAATATAATTTCCGAATACAGCGGGCGTTGATTTGTCGCTCTTTTCAATTGGCGTGCCAGTAAAACCGATAAAAGAAGCGTTTGGCAATGCGTCGCGAATATACTTGGCAAACCCATACTTAAGCCGGCCGCCAGCAATCTTGCCCCGAAAACCATATTGACTACGGTGTGCTTCATCCGCAATCACCACGATATTTTTTCGTTCTGACAACATGTCAAAAACTTCTTTTTCGTCATCAGGAAAAAATTTTTGAATCGTGGTAAAAACAATTCCGCCGCTTGCCACTTGCAGTTTTTCTTTCAACTCAAACCTATTTTTTATCTGTACTGGCTCTTGTCTTAAAAGCCCTCGGCTGGCGGCAAATGTATCAAACAGCTGATCGTCTAAATCATTTCTGTCGGTAATCACAACCACTGTTGGATTGTTTAATTCCTGCACCAGTTTTCCGGTATAAAACACCATTGACAACGATTTGCCCGACCCTTGCGTATGCCACATCACGCCAGCTCTCCTATCACCAGGAAGTTGCACGGACACATCCGGCAATCCGTAAGATGCCGGGCCTTCCCGTACCGTAAATGGCGCTTCTGCTGTGGCGCGAATCGTAGACTCAATCGTTTTATTCACCGCATAATATTGATGGTAAGCGGCAATCTTTTTTACGGTTTCTATAATGCTTAATCCTGTTTCCAAGTCGCGTCTTTTTGCTTTTTCAAACACGATAAAATTGCGAATAATATCCAACAAAGTTTTTTTATTCAACATCCCGGCAATAAGTGTTTCAATTTGTGGCACGGTTTTACTATCTTCTCTACCGTTCCCCCGCGATTTCCATTCAGCAAATCTGCCCCAGTCAGCTGAAAGCGAGCCAGCTTTGGCATCAAGGCCGTCTGAAGCTACAAGTATTGCGTTATAGTAAAACAAAGCTGGAATATCTTGTTTGTATGTTTGAAATTGTTTATAGGCAGTATAAACATCCGCTTTTTCGTCGTCTGGATTTTTTAGCTCAATTACAACCAACGGTAAACCGTTCACAAAAAGTACAACATCCGGTCTGCGTTCACGGACGCCGTGTACAGAGAACTGATTCGTAACCACAAAATCGTTATTTTCTAAATTATCAAAATCAACAAGCCGCGCCACTTTCCCTCTACGATATCCGCCTTCCATTATCTCAACGCTTACTCCTTCCGCCAGCATCCGGTGAAAATCCTCGTTGTTGTCAACTACACTCGGCTTATTTAAATCAAGCACGGCCTTGATTGCCTGCTCTCGCATCGCTTCGCTTAAATCAGGATTAAGTTTTTCAGCCGCCCGCCTCAACCGTTCAATTAAAACCACCTCGTCCAATTTCTCCCGTTCCTTTGCCATTTTTTCTGGCGAAACATACTCAAAACCCTGCTTTTGCGAAAGTTCTATAACAAATTTTTCAACATCTGATTCAAACATTTTGGTCATAATATTAATCAAAAAGCGATGGCTTCTTCTTTATTTTTTCTAACGGAATAATATCACTAAAAATAATTTGCGGACGTTTTTCTTTAAATAAATGATTTTCATCTGTTCTATCTATAATTCCAATAATTTTTATTAGTGGAAAAAAATGATCTTCTAATTGTGAGATGATTTTATTTTTAAAATTCACAATATGCCCATTCGAAGGCTTACATGTTAAAATATGACCCTTATATTCAAAACCCAAAGTATTTGTCTTCTCGTTACCTCTTGTAATTTCTCCTTCTAACTCAATGCTTTGACCGTGCACCAATTCAGGAAAAAGTATATCCTCCTCATCGCCCTTTGTATAAAAAATTGATTTTTGTTTTTCTGTAATGCTAACTTTCTTCTCTTTTCCGTCTTCAACAACACCAAATTCCAGAGTTCGTTCATTCTCGATAATGCCGGCATTCTTAGAAAATAGCTTTTCCGGGCAAGCTAAATACAAATCAATATATTTTTTAGGGACAATCAAATACTCACCTTGTTTATTTGGTATTTTAATTTCTTGCGTTCCTTAATCTATTCTAGTATTTTCAAATTTCTTTTTTGCCATAGAGCCAACATGAGAAGCAATTTTAATTATCCATTGGGCCGACTTTATCGCCGCCCTAAAAGTAACTTTTATATCTCTTGCCGCTCCAGTGCTGAATAATCCATCCTCCGCAGCCTTTTTTGCTGTCGCAGACAAATAAATTGCTGCCACCGTAGCTCCGATGCTAGTTGGCGAAAAAAGTTTATCTATTATTTCAGGTATAACTGCTTCCCAGCTTCCTTTTCTAATTCTAACAGGAATTTCAAATTCAACTCCGAACAAGGAGGGGTCTTCCTTTATCAAAAAATGTCGTAGAATTTCATCAAAACCCACCAATGCTTCTGCTGATTTTCTCATATCCAATAGCCCATCCTTGACAGAGGACTCTCCATAATATCTAAGATAGCCGATGTATTTTTTTTCTTGATTCATATTTTACCCTACCTTAGCTTACCCTGATTTTGCAAAAGCTCAATAACAAACTCTTCAATTGTTGATTTAAATATTTTTGACATAATTTTATGAATCAATTTATGTCTTCAATATATTTTGTTACCCAATTCCCAAAAACCATTGGTTTCCATTCTTCATTAAATGACAAAATAAATTTGTCAGCCATATATCCAGTAGCCCCGCCCAATGCTCCCCCAATAGGTCCTACTACAACAGAACCTATAGCACCTCCGATAATTGAGCCTGTGATAGATAATAATCCAAAACCGAATTTAGTTAATTTTGTTTTTTCTGCAACCTCATTATGGTATGCAATAATAGCATCCCTATCATGGTCTCCTTCTTGTTGCAACCATCCTCTAAATTTTTTAGCATTTTTTCTTATATACATAATGTCTTCAAATTTTAGTATGTTATTATTAACCAAATCACTAATTTTAGGAAACGCCACTTTTACATTTAATTCCTTAACCACAGAATTTATTTTAGTGTTAGTTGAATTTATTTCTGCTAATTTATTATTTACCAAACTATTCATAACAGATCCTAAATATAAATCAGCTTTTAAGATTGAAGATGTCTTTATAAGCTTATTACTTTGAGCAATTCCTGCTAAAGGAATTCCTTTGTGAATACCAAGCTTATTATTAGTTTTCTTGTTTAGATCATCAAAGTTTACATTCCATGATATTGTAGATTTATCAGAAGACCTCATTATAACTGACCGCACTTTTATTGGTTTATCTAAATTAAATTGCCTATATAAATCATCTATAAAACTTTGTATTAAAATGTTGGATTTTTCTGGATTGCTCGCGTCAGACCTTGCGTTATCTATGGCACTTCCAAATTCATCGGCTTTTAACTCGACAACATTGTTTTCTATCGCCCTGAAAAGTTTTGTTCGTTCTCTTGTTTTAGTAATATTATTTAAGTCTGAATTATACAGAATTCTTTTGTTAAATACATTTTCATTTTTAGATTCATTATCATTCAAATTCCATATACTATATGCATCATTTTTTGGATCATATATTGGATATGTCATAAATGAATGAAAAACAAAATTTATAATTTCCTCATTCATTAATTCGAGTAATTTACTGAAGGCATTTTGTTTTTTAAACCAAAGAATCACCGCATTGAAATGATCTCTATTATCAATACTTATAAAAATTTTGTCATAGTAAACAAGCGCTTCACAAACCAAGCCCATATCATAGTTTATGTTATTAAGTTTTAGTTTTGGTGAATGATAAAGCCACGCTTCAATCGGGACAATTGTTTTTACGTGATTATTGCTCATCTTTTTTATTCAAACGTAATTCCCCACTCATCAATTTAGGTAAAAGCGTATCGCGGAGAGCAGAAAGAGTTTGGATTTGGGAGTTATTATTTTTTAACTTTTTGAAAATTGGAGTAATGATTTCCGAAAAATTATCTGCAATTTCTTTTGGCGGAATTGTAATCTCAATATTGCTCAAATCGCCAATTGTAATTTGCGGTTGGGTTGAACCGGTAATTGCTTTTTTAATATCAACCTTTTGTAAAAATAAATAGATAAACGGCTTGAACCAATGGTTCGAAATGATAAGTGAATTATGGGTAATCTTTGAATCCTCATAGGCCAAAGTTATGTTTCCACAAGTTCCTCGACAACCAATAATTACTTGATAATCTTTATAATCAGTGGAATTTGAATAACCCACTATTCCACCAGCACCATAAACAGGATAAATTCCGTTTGCATCAAATTTTTTATCGCTTTTCCCATATTCAATTTTTAATTCGTCTCCCAGTTTCCCTGCTCTCCATCCCACCGGAATTTTGCCGAGTTCGGAGTTGGTCATTTTACCGGTGGCACCGGGAAAATTGAAATTCACAAACCATTCTTTAAAAATCGCCTGACTGGTGGCTTCCAGCGTTTTGTTCTGCTCTCGCAAAAGCTCAATCTTATCATCCAAAGACGACAACGCCGCCGCAATTGCGTGTTGTTCGGGAAGTGGAGGAAGATTTATTTCTATACTTCCAACTTGTGCTAAATTAACATTGGCTTGTACCGACTGCGCAACTCCTGAATTTGCTAATGCTTTTTGGCGTGGGTCAAATAAAAAATAAAATAGGTATTTGAAGTATATTTTTCCAGTTGTGGGGCGAATTATTGCGAGAGCTTGATTGATATTCGCCGGGAGTACATGTTTTGGAACCATTACAACACGACCAATAACTCCAGCAATAGAAAATAAAATATCATTTTCTGCTAATCGTGAACGCACCATTTTATCATCAATTCCTTGACTAATATAAGAAAACTTATTTTTTATAAAATATCCGTAATCGCTTATACTTTCTGCCTTTATAAAATTTATTCCATTTTTAACAAACTCACCACCTATTGTTGTTGGCGTTGTTCCTTTCGTAATTTTATCTGCCACCTTTCCTATCGTTGTCATTTTCCAACCCTTTGGAATTGTAGAAATTTGATCTGGCATAGTCATTTTTTATTTTTCACTTCACTTTTAATGCCTGCTTCTAATTTTTTAATTGATGAATTTCCAACCAAGGATTGCATTTGAGAAATGGCGATGCGGTTTAATTGGGATAATCTTTCGGGTTGGGTAATTTCTTGCTTGATTAGCTCCGCATTAATACCTTCAAGATTAGCTAAAACTACTAATTGCGTCACATCACAATAATCACGGATGTTGCCATCTTTGCCCTTATTTTTATCTCTCCAATCCTTGGCAGTTCTTCCAAAAAGAGCCATATTTAAAACATCTGCTTCGTTTGCATACAAAATATCAGCTTCTCTATTTGACAGTTTTTTAGGCAAAACAATGTTTTCTTTTATAGAGTCCGTGTGAATTCGATAATTAATTTTAGTTAGCTGGCGTTTAACATCCCAACCCAAAATCAACCTTTCATTTTCTTCAGTTTTAAGACGCTGAAATTCTTTAATTAAGTAAAGCTTGAATTGAGGGCTAACCCACATTCCAAATTCGAAAGCAATATCTTTATGAGCAAATGTGCCTCCATATCTACCCACAGTAGCTTTGATGCCTATGGCATTGGTTTTCTGGACCCATTCTTTAACGCTAATTTTATAGCTATTTAGTCCAACTTGACTTTTAATTGTGGCGAATTCGCCATAATTAAAATTTGGATTATTTATGGTCTCCCATATCCCCAAAAATTCAACCGTATTTCTGTTTCTTAGCCAATCTGAGATAAAAAAATCGCCATCTTTTGCTCTTATCATATCTGTCAACGAAATGTAATCTTGGTTTTCTTTGGTGATGATAGCTATTTCAAAACTTTGAACTTTAATTTTTTTAAATTTTTGCATATTTTTTTAATGTTGATGCTAAAATTATTTCATTGCGCTAACCTCATTTTTAATGTCACGGAATTCCGTAAGATTAAAATTTTTTAAGCTACTTTCCAATTTCAATTTTTTTCTTTTTCATAAGGCTTTATTCTAAATTAAACCCGATGTTTTTCAGTTGTTTTTTTATTTCTTGGTATAACTTTTTTTCTTCTGCCATTTGTTCGGAAAGTTTCTTTGTCAATCCTGCAATTTTTTTCTTAAACGGAATGCCATCATCAACTTCGTCTTTTATGCCAACATATCGGCCGGGCGTGAGGACAAAATTATGCCTGGCAAGCTCTTCAAGCGTGGCTGACTTGCAAAAACCTTTTATGTTTTCATAAGAGCCGGCTTTACTCCGCCAGTTATGATAAGTGCCAGCGATTTTTTGGACATTCTCATCAGAAAATTCGCGGTGCGTGCGATCTGCCATATAGCCAATTTCTGACGCGTCAATAAATAAAATTTCGCCTTCCCGTTTGCGGTCGCCATTGCCGGATTTTTTGCGGGAGATAAACCAAATGCACGCCGGAATACCGGTATTAAAAAAAAGCTGTTTTGGCAAAGCCACGATGCAATCCACTAAATCATTTTCAACCAATGCTTTTCTTATTTCCCCTTCGTTGTTCGTTTGAGACGAAAGCGAGCCGTTCGCCAAGACGCATGCCATTATGCCCTTTGGCGAAAGGTGATAAATCATATGCTGAAGCCAGGCGAAATTGGCGTTTGAAGCCGGGGGCATTCCGTAGCGCCAACGGGAATCGTCTTTTAGGAGTTGCCCCGACCAGTCGCTGTCATTAAATGGCGGATTGGCAAGGATAAAATCTGCTTTTAGGTCTTTGTTTAAATCATTAAGAAAGGAGCCCTCAGTATTCCATTTGACTTCCGAACCGTCAATACCGCGAATTGCAAGATTCATTCGGCAAAGGCGATAAGTGGTTTGGTTGGACTCTTGGCCATAGATAGAGATATTATCCCGTCGACCCTGATGTTCGCGAACAAATTTATCACTCATTACAAACATACCGCCAGAACCACAGCACGGGTCATAAACGCGTCCCTTAAACGGCTCAATCATTTCCACCATTAAACGCACAATGCTTTTCGGAGTGTAAAACTGCCCTCCCTTTTTGCCTTCAGCGTTAGCAAATTCTCCAAGAAAATATTCGTACACCCGTCCCAAAAGATCTTTGGCCTTGGCCCCCTCGTCTTTTAATGAAATGTTGCCAATTAAATCAATAAGTCCACCCAACGCCTGTTTATCCAAATTCGGGCGAGCATATACTTTTGGCAAAATGCCTTTTAGCACAGGGTTATCTTTCTCAATTAAATCCATAGCGGTGTCCAGATCTTCGCCGATGTTTGGATTTTTTGCGCGCGACTGCAAAAACTCCCACCGCGCCTTAGGCGGAACATAAAAAACATTTTCCGCTTGATATTCGTCTTTATCTTCAGGATTGGCTCCCTCATACTCGCCCTTACCAGCAACCAATTTATCTTGTAATTCTTTGAATGAGCCCGATATATACCGAAGAAAAATCAAACCAAGCACAACATGCTTATATTCAGCCGCGTCAATATTTTTCCGCAACTTATCTGCCATACGGAATAACTGCTGTACAAACGAATGATTATTATTTTTTTGATTTGCCATAATTTTATTATTCAATTAAATTTTTTTCATCATCTGCTTTTTCCTGAAAAACCTTACCGCCGCACTCGGGACAAACTCTCCCAGTATCTACAGAAGAACTTCCGCGTTTAATATATTTCAATACGTCTCTAGAACACTGGCACCAGTCAATTTTTCTTTGTTTTGTCTCCATATTTTTATTATCCTCTTTTTGAGGTTTTTGGGGTGGGCTTCGTTCGGCATAGTTACATCAATAAAAAATAATCTAACGGAACTTTGATAATATTTGCCTCTTCCAACAATGTTAAGGAACTGCGACAAATAACAACTCCATACTTGGCCGCGCCAATTTTTTCCATGGTTTTTTTAACTTGAGTGCCTAATTTATCGCCCATACTTACTATATCACTCTACTGATATAGTAATGTCAATGGCTGTAATTACCTTGAAAACACGGGCTATTTTGAAGTATTTACTAAATCTTTTTCTTAATCGTTGCCTGTGTCCCGCTCCTTTATGTTTTTCCCGCGGTAATTCAATACTTCGGCAGGTCTCTGGTTCTCGCCATATTTTTATCGACAGGGCGGGTGTCCGCCAGAAGTATGATGTTTTTTCTTTGACGATTGACAGTAGCCTCGCCCTAACGGGCGAGGCGGGGGTCATTTCACTACATCCACATTTTTATTATCCTCTCTTTGAGATTTTCGGGGGTGGGGTTTTATATTGAAAATGGGATAACATTGCTGTGGTTCTCTTGAGAAAATATTTTGCATTCGCGCAATGCCATTTGAGCGAACTTTTTTAAGGGTTTTGGCGCTTTTTTGCAGTACATTCTTAACAAAGAGATTGTTTCTTTCGTGCCCTGATGCCCCAAAACAATCAGAATTTTTTTGGCCTCTTCAAAGGGCAGTCGCGGCTTTAGCAAGTTTTTCCTTAAATCTTCAAATTCCCGCGGCGAAATTTTTCTTTCAACGTTTGGAACCTTTTGATGATATTGCAAATACTCAATTTGCTCTTTTTCCGCTTTACTGGTTGGTTGTGAAAATGTACCAAAGTTTGGATCAAACCCAGCCAGCGCTAATTCCCTTTGCATATCCTCTATATCCTCTTGGGAAAGGTTGGCCTGCTTGGCGGCAAACTTCAGTGTGTTTTGAATTGATTCTTCTTTTAACTGCTGGGGGTCGTTTCTCATTTGGCGTATTTTTTGTTTATCTTTTTCGGAAAGTTTTTCAAATTCCGTCTGCATTTCTTTGGCGCGCTCAAGAGCTTGCAAAACGAGCGGATCTCGGGGGTTTAGGCCCTTGGCGGTTTCCAGCCAGCGAAAGGCCTCTGCAAAATCCAAGGTGTTAATAAAGCTCACGCCTAAATCCATATATGGGTCGGGATTAGTTATATCGGCGGAAATTACTTCGCGTAAAATATTTCTGCCCTGTTCAAGCTCGCCTTGCATTATTTTTACCCAGCCGAGCTGTTTTTTTATCTTAAGGGCTGGCGAATGATAAGTTAGTAAAAATTCAAGTTCTTTTTGGGCCAAATAAAATCGGCACGTTTTTAATTGAGCAATAGCAAAAAGATACCTGAAATCAAGATCTTGGGGGTCGGTTTTTATGCCTTGCCTTAGAATACTTAAAGCAGAATAAACATCATCTATATGAAGCAAAAAGTCGGCAAAAGCCAACTTCAATGATAAATCTTCCGGGCTTTCATCTACAAGCTTTTGAAACAATTCCCTGGCTGGTTTGGTTTTACCCTGATTGGTAAGTTTTTCAATTTCTATAAACTTTTCTTCGGGTATTTTTTCCATATTGTTATTACACTATTTTTAAGATTTTCGGAGCGAAAGAGTTTGTGAGATTCTTCGGCCATTTAGGCCTCAGAATGACGTAAACCTAAACTTAAATTTTCAATGGTTCACGGGGCAGTTGCGGCAAAACGCGCAGCATAAAGTTGCGCCAGAGGGGGCTGGCAACCATCACCGAGGACTGGGTCATGGAGGTGTTGTCGTTATTGCCCACCCAAACTCCGGCTACTATATTGGGGGTGTAGCCGATTGTCCAGGCGTCTCTGTTATTCTGGGTGGTGCCGGTTTTAACCGCTACCTCATTGGCGTAATCGGCTAAATATAAAGAAGAATTAGCGCCGAACATTGGGGTTCTCGCTGTGTTGTCGGACAGGATGCTGTTGATTTGGCGGCTGGATCGGCTGGAAATAATCCGCAGGGAGCTTGTCTTTGCCTGTTCTAAAATGTTGCCCTTGGTGTCTTCAATTTTTAGGATGAAGTTTAACGGGGTCTTCATGCCATCTCTGGCGAAGATGCCATAGGCCGAAGCCAGCTCCAATAGCTTGACTTCCCCGCCCCCCAAAACCAAAGCCAAACCGTATCTGCTTGTGTCGGTTAAGGTGGTGATGCCCATTTCTTTGGCTTTTTTTAGGGCGTTATCCACGCCGACAAACTTTAGGGTTTTGACAGCCGGCACATTTCTGGACTGGGCCAGGGCCGACCTTATGGAGATTAGTCCCTTGAAAAGGCCGTCGTAATTGTGGGGGTGGTAGCAATCCAGGCCGTATCTGTCTTTTTCCGCCGAGCCGTCTGAAGGGCAATTAGGATTGAATTCTGTAAAGGTGTCTTGCAAGATTGTCTCGGGGGTGTAGCCCATTTCAAAGGCAGTGGCGTAGACAACGGGCTTAAAGGCGGAGCCGGGCTGCCGCTGGCTAATGGTTACGTTAACTTGCGGGTCAAAGCGGCAGGTCTTGCCGGGGGTGTTGGGGGCGCAGCCGCTTGGCGAGGATGTACCGAAATAATCTCGCGACCCCACCATAACCAAGATTTCGCCGGTTTTCGGGTCAAGGGCTACCAGTCCGGCGTTGTGCGCCCCATAATTGGGCAGGCCTTTGCTGTAATTTTGCACCTCTTGCTCGGCGACTTTTTGCATATTAATGTCCAAGGATGTCGTTATCTTGAGGCCGGCTGTTGATAAAAAGCCCTCGCCGTATTTTTGATAAAGATACTCCCTGATAAACATCACAAAATGAGGCGCTTTAATCGGATTATTCAGGGATATAAACTCCAATTTTTCTTCTTTGGCCGCGGCGGCCTCTTCCTCGGTGATAATCCCTTGCTTGGCCATTTGATTGAGCACGTATTGTTGGCGTCCGATGAGTTTTTCTTGGGTAGACGTGCTGTAAGGCCAAAGCGCGGATGGCGATTTTACTATCGCGGCCAACGCAGCCGCCTGGGGCAATGATAGTTCGGCGGCCGATTTGTCAAAAAATGCTTGAGAGGCCTCCTCCACTCCGTATAAATTGGAGCCAAAGGGGACTAAGTTTAAGTACCACTCCAAGATTTGTTCTTTGGAGTATCTTCTTTCTAACTCCAAGGTCAAAACCGCCTCCCGTGTTTTTCTTTTTAGGGTTTTGTTGGCGGTCAAAAAATAATTACGGATGAGTTGTTGGGAAATAGTGGAAGCGCCTTGAGCGGTTTGTCTGATTTTTAAATCGTAAAGCACGGCTCGGGCTATCGCCTTGAAGTCCACCCCTTGGTGTTGATAAAAGTTTTGGTCTTCGGTGGCCACAATGGCTTGTTGCATAAAAGGCGACATTCGCGCGAGGGGTACTAAGGTTCTTTTTTCGTCACCGGCTATTTCGTAAAGAATGGTTTTTCCTTCGCGGTCGTAGATTTTAGTTGATTGGGCAATTTCGCTTTCGGTAAATTTTTCAGGGCGGGGAAGGTCTTTGAGCAATAATAGCAGGGTTAACGCCCCTCCCATCATGGCTAAGGCAATCAGAACGCCCAAAAAACGCAAAATCGGCCAAATGGCGCGCGCTCGGTTTTTATAAATTGTTTTATAGCTTTTTTGCTTTGGCATATTTTGCAACTATCTCTGTTTATATTACTCCAAAATCCGTTTAACTCAAAACCGTCCGCCTTAGGCGGACGGTTTTGGGGCTTAAACCATTTTTAAGATTTTATTCAATGCCATCTTCCTCCTCCTCTTCTTCTTCGTCCTCCTCTAATTCGTCATCTTCCGTGTCGCTGAGATTCTCGTCGGCGTCCTCTTCGGCGTCAACATCGTCATCAATGTTCATTTGGTCGTAGATTTCCAAAAGCATATTAATGTTGTCTAATTTTTTAGCAGATTTCGCGACCTTTTCCAAAGTCGTATACAGCCATTATATTGAGAGAAATAACTCTGTCAACCCCCTCAACCATGAATTATGCACAGGGCTTAAACTTTATTGTTAATTCTTTGGTTGCTTGCTTCTGGCAGGGCTAACGGGGCCCTATTTGTTGCGAGTTGTGGGCGCCGCAAATAGCGGCCGCCAAGCCGTCGGCCGCGTCATCTGGTTTGGGAATTTTTTCTAAACCCAGTATCTCTTTTACCATTTTTTGGATTTGTTTTTTGTCGGCTCTGCCATAGCCGCAAATGCCCATTTTAATTTGCAGGGGCGTGAGCTCAACAACCCTGATTTTTTGTTGAGCGGCCGCCAAAAGGATAACGCCCCGCGCTTCAGAAACCGGCAAAGCTGTTTTTAGGTTTTTGAAAAAGAAAAGTTTTTCTACGACTAAAACGTCGGGCTTTAACCGTTTGTGGAGGGCATAGATACCTTTATAGAGTTTGGCCAATCTTTCCCCGGTTGATTGTTTGGGGCTGGTGGCGATTATGCCGTAATCTACCAACTCTAAAACATTTTTTGATTTTTTTACCGCGCCCCACCCCGTAGTGGCCGTGCCCGGGTCAACGCCTAGAATAATCATTAATTTTTCAGGTTAGAGTATATATCTTGCACGGTTTCGCTGTCGTCTAATTCCTCAAAAAGCCGCTCTATCTTTTCTTTGTCGCTCTCTGAAATCTCAATCTCTTCTTTGGCCACCCATCCCAAAGACGACGATTCTATTGTTAGCCCTTGCTCTTCCAGATTTTTCTTGATTGCCTCCAAATTTTCGGGCTTGGCGTTGATTTCCAGATACTCCTCGTTTTCTTCCTTGAACCATTTAATGTCTTCTGCTCCCGCTTCAATGGCAATAAGCTCCGTTTCTTCTTTTGATTTGGCGTTTTCTGTTTGCGCCTTGATATTTATCAGGGTTATGCCTTTTTGGTCGTATTGCCATTTTACCGAGCCCTCATTGGCTAATTTAAAGTTATGTTTTTGCAAGATTTGCCGCGTTTCGCTCAAGGCGCGGTTTTTATTATCAGTGATGCCTTCCAGCATTATGGATATATTGTTCGGGCCCAACGCTTCATAAAAAACTTCAACTAATTGCTCGCTTTCTGTTTCGCCCGAGCCCTTTTTCAGCGCTCTCTCAACGTTTTCCTTGGGCATGCTGAATTTTTTGGCCTCTTCTAAGGCCTGGCGAAGTTTATAGTTGGTTGCAGGGTCGGCGCCGTCTTTGGCGGCCACAGTTATCACCCGGGCTATTTTTGAGAACATCGTTCCCTTTTTTTGATTATTGGCATCTTTGGTGCGGGCCACTGTTTTGGCGTGTGAATGTCCTGACATAGATCAATTATTAATTATTATTAATATGGCGTTATTTTAACTAAAAACCGTAAAAAAGGCAAATTTTCCGTTCAAAAAGGGCCGTGGTCTTTTTTTGTCTTTTTTTTCAAGAATAAGACAATAATGGCCGAGCCAATGGCTACGGCCACGGCCAAAATGAAGGTTGGAAGCCGCGATGATTTTGGCGCGAAGCGGCCAATTTGCGCCACAGCCGAGACAATATCAGAGGGCGCGCTGTCTGGCGACGAGGTTGAGGAAATAGCCCCTTGTTTCGTAGTGGCCGCGGAGTTTGTTTGTTTGGGGCTAGAGGGTGCTTGATTAACAGCTCCGGGGGTTAGAACACTGCTCCATACCCAGCCATTTGGGCCGCGATTATACGATTGGTTGTTTGGGGCTGAAGGAAAAATAACTTGGTCAAGCAAATCGCCGTTCGGGTTGTAAAGCTCCAGGCCGTCGCCGTTGTTTTGCAAGGTGATTTTGCTTCTAGTTCGCGGAATGAGTAAGAAACCGTTAGCGGCAATTTGGCTGTCTTGGGGCAGGGTGTAGGTTTTTGTCGCGCCAACGGTGTCTTTAATTCGCCAGCCAGCCAGATTAACCGTAAAATCATTGGCATTGAGGACTTCCACCCACTCGTTTTTATCATCAGGCCCCTCGGGCGAGGGCAGAATCTCATTGATAAAGATGTTCTTGGGATATTCAATAATTTGTAGCTTAAGCTCTGGTTGCGCGGCTGGTTTGGTTGATCCATCGTCATTCTGAAGCGGCAGAGCCGCTGAAGAATCTCCTGTGTTCTGTTGTTCAGGGGTTTCTGACGGGTGAGATTCCTCGCCTGCCTCAGGCGGGCTCGGAATGACAGGAGAAGTTGTTAATTGGGAGTTTATGGCCTTAGGCGTGCCCCCGGGTTCGGGGCTGGTTTGCCAGCCGTTTTCCGCCCGTTCCATTGTTTGTTTTGTTTTATTGTCGCCCGCCGGCCAGCCCGTTTGGCAGTCAATTTGGTCAATGATAATTCCATTGTTGTCAATTAGAATGAGCGCCTCTCCGTTGTTGGACAAACTGCCTTTATAAATCAGGTCGGCGGTAATGTCGGGCAGGGTTGTATCATCGGTTCTTTCCAAAAGAAAAAATCCCTGGCCAGGGATAATGCCCTTGAGATTAATTTTTAATTTTTCGTCCGCTGATTTTAAGAGCCAGCCGTCAAGACTGATCTCTGACTGGCCGTTGTTAAAAAGTTCTATCCACTCGTCATTGGCCGAGACGGCATTTCCCATCCAGCAAATTTCATTAACAATAACAGCCGCAAGCGACACGGCTGGTTGCGCCGATAAGAGGCATACGCAGGCCAATAAAAAAAGAAAATATTTGCGCATTTTTAGAAGAGTTTTCGCTTTCTTACAGAAGCAAGCCCTTTGGCGTTCTCCTGCCTAAGTGCTCAAAGGCCAGTTTAGTGGCCACACGGCCCCTCGCGGTGCGGGCGATAAAGCCAAGCCGCATTAAGTAGGGCTCGTAAACGTCTAAAATGGTTTCTTCTTCTTCGGCGGTGGCGGCTGCTAAGGCCTGTATGCCGGCTGGCCCGCCGTTGAATTTATCAATGAGGGCCTCTAAAATGCGATGATCGTTTGAGCTCAAGCCCAGAGAATCAACTTCTAAATTATCAAGCGCTCCTTGGGCGATTTCCGCGGTAATTTTTTTCTCATTTTGCACTTGGGCAAAGTCGCGTACTCTTTTTAACAAGTGGTTGGCGGTTCTTGGGGTATAGCGCGATGATTTGGCCAAAAGATACAGCGCTTCTTGGTCAATGGCCACATTGAGCAAATCGGCCGAGCGGGCTAAAATTTTAACGATATCATCAACATCGTAGAAGTTCAGGCCAAAAATAGCGCCAAAGCGCGAGCGCAGGGGTCCGGAAACAGCCGCCAAACGCGTAGTGGCGCCGATTAAAGTGAAACGAGGCACCTTTAACTCCATGGTGCGGGCCATTGGCCCCTTGCCTAAGATCAAGTTGAGTTTGAATTCTTCCAGGGCAGGATATAGGTATTCTTCCACGGCGCGATTCAAGCGATGGCATTCGTCAATGAAAAGCACGCTGCCCTCCGAAAGATTGGTTAAAATCGCGGCTAAATCGCCAGCCCGTTCAATGGCCGGGCCTGAAGTTATTCTTATATCAGCTCCAATCTCTTCGGCTATCAGATGCGATAAAGTGGTTTTGCCAAGCCCGGGCCCGCCGTAAAAAAGCAGGTGCTCGGGTAGCTCTTGCCGTTGTTTAGCGGCGTCAATAATTACACGGACATTTTGTTTTGTTTTGGCTTGTCCTACATAATCATTCCATGTCCTAGGGCGAAGCGTTAAATCCAAAACATCCTCCCGTTCAATTTTTTCAGAATTAGGGCTTGACATTCTTTTAAAAATATATTACAATATAGCTGCTTCAAAAAAATTAGGGCATTAGCCCCGAGATAGGGATATCTTCTGTAATGGATAGCCAAGCTACGGCCTGACTACTCCCGGAAGAGCTCCTGGGCCTCAATCACACTTTGGGACACTTGGGGCTAATGCCCCGCCCTCTCTATGGCTTAATGAGGGGGCGTTTTTTTACTCTCCAACCACTCTTTTTACTTCATCTAACGTGGTAATGCCTTGAAAAACCTTGATAAGGCCGTCTTGTTTCATTGTGGTCATGCCTTTTTCGCGGGCTTTTTTGTTTAAGTCAGCCACCGACGGGTTAGCAGAAATAAAATTTTCCATTTCGTCATCAACAATAAAAAGTTCATAGATGCCAACCCGCCCTTTATAGCCGGTAGAGTTGCATTTGGGACATCCTTTGGCTTTGGCTACCTCCGTGATCTTTGGCGCGGCTTCCATGGCCATTTTCTTTTTTACAGCAATAGGCAGATTGGCTAATCCTTTTTCAATCTCCGCT
>Ga0265595_1000706_pt1 | contig 28206 bp, 18 predicted proteins | sample saktaG_15_FD_190148 | JGI IMG/M metagenome (GOLD analysis project Ga0265595, IMG submission 190148) | Saline water microbial communities from Sakinaw Lake, British Columbia, Canada - sak_2013_06_06_50m | ecosystem: Environmental > Aquatic > Non-marine Saline and Alkaline > Saline ...
TGCGGTCCTACCACAAGCGAGGACGAGACCTGAAGTACTTGCTGGACAATATCGAACCCTGAGGGGCAACCCTCATCAGAACTCTCTCATCCCAAACAATCTGTTTACAGCTTTCGATTTCTCTGCGACGCACCCCGCCGCCTTGACATTTCGGCTAACCCTGCCTATCATACCTTGATGGTAGACACAAAACCCCGCCCGGCCTTGACGGATTCGGAGTTAAGTAATGTCCCCGAAATCCCGGCCCAGCGGCGCGAGGGTTCACCCCGTGAGGCAGGGGGCGCTCTTGTGAAAAGGGGGATGGACTAATGCTTCGAGTACACTTGGTCCAGATGGACTACAAGCCGGCCTACTACACGACATCTGTTGACTACTTGGAAGAACCCGTTTGCCTGCTGCCTGGTGACACGCCACTCGGCTTGCTGCGGACAGACCCAGGAGTCGAGAGTCTGCTCGCGAGACTTCGCGATGAGTACCTTCTTCACATCCGTCGCAAGGCCAGTCGAATCGCTGAGTCGTGCGCCCAGCGGGGGGCCAACATAGTGGTATTTCCGGAGTACTCGATCCCTCCAGAATCGCTGCCCGAGTTGGCCGCTGTCGCGAAGAGAACCGGTATGTGCATCGTCGCTGGCACGCACAGAGTCCGACCGGACAGGGACCGGTCCATCTACGAAGGGCTATCTCTGCCGCTCCAGAGTCTGATTGCGGGGTCCGCCTGCGCACCCGTCCTCATGCCCGACGGAACCACACGAGTGGTCAGCAAGTCGCGAGCCTCAAAGTGGGATTCCGATTTGGCAATACCGAGTGATATTCCGACACCTCTACGGGTCTCAGTCGCAGGCCAGAATCTCGTGATGGCTGTACTGGTGTGCGTTGACTCGCTGCACCCCGACGTACTTGGAAAACTATGGGGGGACAAAGACAACTTACCATCGTTGGTGGTCTGCCCCTCCTTTTCGCCGACGACCGAACCGTTTCGCAGCCTTGGCGTCCTTACGTCGTACAACGAAGCACTATTTGCATTTGCGAACTCAGCCGCATTCGGAGGCACGACGTTCGCCATCCCGGCACCATGGCAGGCACCCTCCGCTGCGGCAGCACTAGCCAGCGATATAGTGCCGAGGGACGCGGAGGCCGTGTTGGAGGTTGACATTGACCCCAGCAGGTTCAGCGCCAAGAGAGGATCCACTGACACCAAGAGTGGTTGCAGTGCCTGCCGGTCGCTACCCATCGTTTTTGAAGCATCGGCGACGTGGCTGCCTCGATATGATTCACTCAGACGCGAGATGGCAGAGTGGCTCAAGTCACCCAGCACCAAAGACGCACAGGAGTGGCTGGACATCTACCTGACCGAGGAGGCGGCGGGGCTGCCGGTACTCGTGGGGAAGTCCGTGAAGCATCTCCGCCATGCCCTCCTTCCGTTCTACTCCGGGGATCCGCTGACTGTGCAGGACGCAACCGAACTCGTGGTGCTGCCAAAGGAAATCAGCAGCACACGCATTACTTGGGCGAGGGATGTCCGCGACGCAATCCGACTTGTGACTGAGGCACTCACAACGGGGAGCATGGACCAGTTTGAGACTATGACCGGCTGCCTGAGGAACCTCAAACTCCGCGAGTCGACGCTGCCCTTCGTCGCACCGACATCAACCCCCTACGCCACGCCCGAAGTCGCTCCTCCCGCCGGCTTCAATGGAGATCAGCTGCTGCTGGAGAGTTTCCAGGACAGGGGCTCGACCATCGACCGCATGAAGGGTTTCCTGGGCGCGGAGCCCATCCGGGCCATCGTAATCACTGGCGCCGTGGGTGTTGGCAAGACCGACCTTGTGAATACAACGATACGCAAGGTTCTGGCTGACTGGGAGATCCTGCGGGTTCCGATCCCCCCAGGGGCCACGTTCGCCAGAGTCCTCGCCGACATCGCCTATCGCGTCGGTCTCGCACTCGACCAAGATTCCCTTGCTGGCGTAACGCAGAACGTCTTCAAGGGGAAAATCAGGGCGGTACTAGGCAAGTTCTTCAGCCAGCCAAAAAGGGTCCTCCTCTTGGACGACCTATACCTCGTTCTCAAGACCAAGAACGCTCGCGACTTCGCTCAGATGGACAGTTTCTTTGAGGAAGTATCGACTCCTCCGAAGTTTGCGGGCGGACGGGTGTTCATCGTGAGTAGCCTTCACCCTCCGGACCGCTGGCTCGTTCACAGTGGCGTGGCGCACCTGCACGTGGCGCCACTTGAGGAGAAGTATGTGGGCCGTGTCGTTGAGTACCACATGCGCCGCGTCGGTCTGACGAAGGGAGAGGAAGTTCCTGTTGCGCCAAGGGAACTCTTGGACATCGTGGGCGGCCATCCGCTGTCGGCAAAATTGGCGGTGGAAGCGATGCGGGGCAGGAGCGTCGAGGAGCTGAAGAACGCCGTAGCACGGTCGGAAGTCACTGGGCACGTAGCGAGAGAGTTGCTCAGGGAATTGCTCAAGATGGTACCCCTGACCCCCGGCGAGAAAGAGGCCATGGTCAGGCTGTCGGTGTTCAGGCTCCCGACGGAGTACAACATGCTCTCAAAGTGTGGTGTTGCGGCTGATGCTCTGGCTGCTCTGAAAGACCGTTGTGTGGTGGGGTTCGACGGAAGAAGGGTCGAACTCCACGAGGCGATACGCCGTCATTTCTACGCCCAAGCGGCGGAGTCACCTGTTCTCCCGGCCTTCCACCGTGCGGCTGCTAGCTACTACAGCCAACTCTACGAGAGCAGTAAGCACACTGGCCATACTGACCCGACTGTCATTGCTGAACTCGCCCATCACCTCACGATGGCTGGGGATATCGACGCCGCAGTGGACTTCAGGCTGATGGTGGTGGAGGAGATCAAACCTATGGCACGGCAACTCTACAAAGACTACAGACACTATGCCCGTGCGCTGGAGTTGTACAAGCTCGTCGCAGAGGTCGTCCCCGACGATGTGCAGGTATCGGCGTATATCGGTCGCTGCTACGCAAGACTCGACCGCTGGCAGGACAGCGACACTGCGTTCAACCGTGCAATCGAGATCGCGTCTAAGGCGGGCAGACCCGTATGGTGGATTTACCGCGATTGGGGACACATCAAAGCCCGCTTCGATCTCTATCCAGAAGCCGAGAAACTTCTGGAAACTGCTGCTCGAACGAACCAGAGTGACCCTTCCATAAAGGCAACACTGGCCTACATACGTTGGCACCAGGGAGACCGGGAAGCAGCCTGCAAGTTATTCGAGGAAGCGCTGGGGCTCAACACCTATCACCAATACACGCTCACCTACTACCCGAAGCTGCTCCACGCCATGGGAGAACACGAATGGGCGAACGCGCTGTCGGAGCGGCTTGCTGCCATTGAGAGTGACGCAACACACGTCGTCCCAGGCGAGTTTGACATAGACGCTGACTACGACGACCTCTAGAAGTACCGGCTTCGGAGATTCTGCCGATGGCTATCGCAGGGATAGGAATGTCGCGCCCGGCACGGACCCCTGCCGGGCCGACGCGCGGGCGGCGTCTCCGTTGCCGTCAGCAGTCGCCGTGGGACGGCGAGGTTAATCAGACGAAGAGACCCTTCGACTCGTTCGACTCCCTCAGGGCGACGCGGCGTCGGTTAGCAGTGAACAGTTAGCCGCGCCTCCGACGCACCCCGCCGCCTTGACATCCCGGCTCGCAGAAGTAGTATTCGCTTGATGGTGGAACCCTTAAACCCCGCCCTGCAGGCCTGGTGTGGATTGGGTTTGATGACCCTGAAATCCCATGTCCGCAACTTGCCGAAGGAGTAATACATGATGCAGAATCGGAAGATCACAGTGAAGTGCCCATTCACCAAGGACACCTGCCTTGGCGAGCAATGCGCAGTCTTCTATGTCAACGAGAAGATCGCGAGCAGGCAAGGCTGGTGTGCACTCCGGGATGTCGGCCACGTGGCAGCCAACCTACAGAGCATAGTCGCGGCGCTGCACGTGCCGCGCACCCGGTAGGCTGCCCGTCATCCCCGCCCGCGAGTCCTGGAATCCAGCCATGGGCAGCCAAAGAGAACCCGTCCACGCAGGCCCGCTGTCACCGGAGGACAAACGGCTCCGGGAAGCCCTTCGCGCTCTGGCCAAGGTTCTAGGCGAGCACCACCAGGCAGTAGACTCGCTCAGGTGCTTGGTGAGGAAGGCGCTTCTCACCCTGAAGCCGGGCCGTCGCCCCATTTCCCGTTGCGAACTCGAAGCGGCCTTGAACGACAATCGCGGCAACGTCACGCTCACGGCAGCAAAACTCAAGACCCGGAATTCCCGGGTTCGACGACTCATGGCCCGCTATGGTCTGCGACGTACCGACCACACCGACGCGCCCAGGACGATTCTTCGCCCGGAACTCGAGGCGGCAATTGAGGCCAACCACGGCAACATCTCGCGCACGGCACGGGGACTCCGTGTCCGACTCGCAGAGGTTCTGCGACTCATGCGCCGCTACGATCTGGTGCGCGCGGACTACGTCGATACTCGCCCGATCCTCCGTCCGGAACTCGAGGCGGCGTTGAGGGCGAGCTGCGGCAATATCTCGCACGCGGCACGGGGACTCAAAGTCCAACGTCGTCAGCTTCAACGACTCGTGACCCGCTATGGTCTGCTGCGCGCGGACTACGTCAACGCGCCCGAGACTTCCGGACCACGAATCCCGGAGACGCAATAAACAAGTCCTGACGCGCGCCGCGTCTCCTCTGCCAACGCGCCTCCGGCGCGAGTTATCAGTTCCTAGTTCATAGTCCCTAGTCCCCCGTCCCTAGTCCCTGCCGCCCATGTCACGCGGTTCATTATGATGAACCACGGCCTGTCGGTGGTCAGCCGTAGGCCGTAGGCCGTAAGCTGTCGGCCGCATAACCCCGCCGATTTGACATCCCCGCCCGCGAGTCCTAAGATGTCGGTGATGGCGGACGATAGCGGCGCACCAGGAAAGCCCATCTGGAAGAGACCGCGTGGATGGGTAGCGCTGGTCGTGCTGTTCGTGATAGCGTCAATGGTCGGCCTCGTCGCCGGCAAACATGTCCGGGCGCGGCGCGAGTTCGACCGGGGAGTGGCGGACGGTGAGAGGCAGGCCTGGCACGACCGCGACCTGCACGCGTACCAGGCGGAGATGTCGCTGGTCGGCCTCAGCTCGGACCGCTATCCTTCCGGCTCGGGATGCTACATCGCCCGCTACGACCTGAGCACGCGTATCGACACGTCGATTACAGGGAAGATAGTAGTCCGGAAGCTCCCGCGCTTCTCGCCTTTCATGCAGATGGCATCCGGCCGTTACTATCGGTTGCATGGCGACGGGACTGTAAGTTACCGGGACCGATAGACCATGCCTGATACTCCTGCCGACAACGAAGAGCCGACGCCCCGGCTCGCGCGGATACTGCAACGGGTTGCAGGTCCCGTTCTTATGGTCGCTGTCGCGCTTCTCGCAGTCGAGTTCGGGTTATGGAGAGGCTCCCAGCACAGCGGGTCGAACGACTACGGGCGGTACTACAAGAGCGGGTTTTCCGCAGGATACGACCGCAGCGTCCGGTCTTCGGCGGGCGCAGCCGACCACAGCCAGGGGACGTGGCGCTGCAACGAAGTCATCCTCGACCCAAGGGATGCCCGCCGGGACATTCAGTTGCGCGCATACGACCTGGGCACGTATGGGGACGTCACGGTGAGAACGGGTTGGTGCATCATCAAGGTTGCCGTGGTGCCTGACTCCGGGCCGGACGATTACATTGCCGGGCATGTCCCCGGGTGCGCCTATATCGAGGACTACTGTCAGATGCTGCATTCGTACGAGTATGCCGGCCTGCCCGATGGCATATGGTGCAGGTAGCGCGGGCAGCGCATCTGACTAACCGGTCACGGCCGGTGTGACGGACTCCCGAGCACCTCTCCTCCCAGTTGCCGGTTCCCGGTAGCGGAATCCACGCTTCACTCTACTGCTAGCTTCTCACTTCGGCCGCGCCCGGCTTTGTACCACCATGCCTCGGCGGTGGACTTCTATCCCGATTGCCGGGATGCACGCGCGGACTTGACTCCGCCGCGTCGCGTCCTATCTTTTCTTTCCCGAAAGCGAGACAAAAGGAGGTCGCATGTTTGACCAATTGCAGAAACTGCTCGGGCTCGTGCGGGCCGACTATGCCGACCTGCGCTACGAACTGGCGCGGGAGACGAGCATCGATTTCAGCGGCCGCGAGCTTACCGGCCTGTCGGCGAGTTCGACCGACGGTTATGTCTGGCGCGTGCTCGCGAACGGCGGCTGGTCATCGGTCGCCTTCACCAAACCCGAGGACGCGGAGCGGGCCGCCCGCTCGGCCGTGGAGAATGCGGAGTTGCTGGCGCGTGGCGGGGCGCGGCCGGTGCGGCTGGCGTCATCTCCGCCGACCACGGACGAGTTCCACCCCAAGCTGAACGAAGACCCGCGCTCGGTTCCGGTCGAGGCGAAGCTGGACCTGCTCCGCCGGTACAATGGCATCGCGCTCGACCACCCGAAGGTCGCGACCACCCAGGCCACGTACTGGGACCTGACCCGCGACAAGTATTTCGTATCGACCGAGGGCGCGCGGCTGCGCGAGGAACTGGTGACGGCGCGAATCAACGGGGCGGTCGTCGCCAAGGAAGGCAATCTGACCCAGCGGGTGCGGTTCGGGTTCGGCGGCAGCGACGGACTGGCGCGCCTGCGCGGCCGCGAGGCCGAGATGGCCGAGCGGGCGAAAATCTGCGTGGACCTGCTCGGCGCCGAGCCGGTGAAAGGCGGCGAGTACCGGGTGGTGCTCGACCAGTCGATGGCCGGCGTGTTCACGCATGAGGCATTCGGCCATTTCTCCGAGGCCGACATCATCGAGGACAACCCGACGATGCGCGAGAAGATGCGCATCGGGGCGAAGCTCGGCAGCGACGTGCTTTCGATAACCGACGACCCGACGCGGCCGGGCCAACTCGGGTTCTATCGCTACGACGACGAAGGCGTGGCGGCGCGGCCGGTGGCGTTGATGAAGGACGGCGTGCTCACCGGCCGGCTCCACTCGCGCCGGACCGCGGCCGAGTTCGGCGAGCCCATCACCGGCCATTGCGTGGCCCAGGACTACCGGTTTGCACCCATCATCCGGATGGGCTGCATCTTCATTGAGCCGCGCGAGAAGACGAAGGACGAACTGCTGGAGCTGCTGGGTGACGGATTGTACCTGTGCAACCACATGGGCGGCGCGACCATAGGCGAGAGCTTCACGTTCGGGGCCCAGTTCGGGTTCGAGGTGAAGAACGGCAAGCCCGGCCGGATGCTCCGCGACATCAACATCTCGGGCAACCTCTACGCGACCATGAAGAGCATCAGCGCCATCGGCAACGACCTGACCTTGAGCGAGATCGGCGGGTGCGGCAAACAGCAAATGAACTTCCGGTCCTGCAACGGCGGGCCGCACGTGCTGGTCGATAGCCTGGTAGTAGGAGGCAGATAATGGAACGCCTGCTGGAAATCGCGAAGAAACAGGCCGACGCCGTGACCGTGTTCGACCTGAGCTACACCGCCGACCACGTGAGCTTCGACAACGCGCGGCTTAAGCGTGCGGACAGCTTCTTGAACTCGGGTGCGGCCCTGACCGTTGTCAAAGACGGCAAGCAGGGGTTCGCTTTCACGCGTAACCTCATCGACCGCGAAGGTCTGGTGCACGACGCAGTCGCGGCGCTGGCCGGCGGAGTCGAGGCTGCGGGCGACCTGCCGCAGCCGGTGAAGCTGCCCACGCTCGACACTGCGGCCGAGCAGGTGGGCGGTAACGCGGTGCTGGTTGACGAGTGCCGACGGATGACCGACTACCTGTCGAGCCGGGTCAAGGGCCAGGTGAATATCGGGGCGGGACGCATCACCAGCGACCAACGCGTGCTGACGAGCAGCGGCGTGGATGCGCGCTGCCTGACGACAAACTACTACGCCTACGCCGCCGTGCTCTATCCCGGCACCAACGCCAACATCTTTCGGGGGCTCTCGGCCAAGGCATTCGCGCCGTTTCCAGAGAAGGACCTTCAGTTCATCGCCGACACCTACAACGCCTCGGAGAAGGAAGCCAAAGCCGTGTCCGGCCGGACCCGGGTGCTATTCCTCCCCCACACGGCTTACGCGCTGGTCTGGCGTCTGATTGAGGCGACGCACGCCCGGAACGTGTACGAGAAGGTATCTCCCCTGACCGGCCGGATCGGAGAGCAGGTACTGAGCGACAAGCTCACGCTCAAGGATGAACCGCTGAACGACAGCCTGCCCGGGGCGCGCGCGTTCGACGACGAAGGCACGCCCTGCCGGGGCCTGATGCTGTTCGAGCGCGGCGTGCTGAAGGGCTTCTACAACGACCGGTTCTACGCCCACAAGACCGGGACCGAGCCGACCGGGCACGGATGGCGCGACGACGTCACGTCGCGGCCCGAGCCGTCGCTGGCGCATCTGACGATCGTACCGGGCGAGCACTCGTTCGAGCAGATATTGAAGTTGATGGGCCGGGGCGTCGTCGCGGTGATGGCGCTGGGCGCACATTCGGGCAACCGGCTAAACGGCGACTACTCAATCGGTCTCGCGCCCGGGCTTTGGGTCGAGGACGGAGCGATCGTGGGTTTGGTCAAGGACTCACTGGTCTCGGGCAACGTCTACGAGGACCTGAAGAAAGTCATCGCGGTCGAGGACCGGGCGCACGATGCACCGATGGGTCGGTTTCCATCCCTCCTGCTCGACGACATCAGCTTCACGACCCGCACCTGACCGACGTTCGCGAAAGTTGAGGGGCGGCTCGAAGCCGCCCCTCGCTAGTCAGGCTTGGGACACGATCCGAAATCCTCCGGGGATTTCGGTCATGTCCCTCGCGTGTCTATTTCAGCCCGAGGATGTTGTGCTTCTCGCCGACGCCGCGGGGCCCACGGTTCTCAATCTACAGTTCGATCGTCTGGTTTGTCTCCGGCATCAGCACGTGCGCGCCGGCAATCTGCGCGGCGAACGCCTTCATGGCCTGTTCTTCGCCGTGCACGAGGATCGTCGTACTGGCGTTGGTTTTGGCGTGCCAGGCGAGGAGTTCGGCCTGGTCGGCGTGGGCGGAAAACCCGCCGATCGTGTAGATGCGCGCTCGAACCGGGATTTCGTCGCCGAACAGACGCACGTTCCTTGCGCCATCGATGATCTGTCGTGCCAGCGTACCTTTGGCCGCGTATCCCACGAAGAGGACGCTGGCCTCCGCCCGGCCTATGTTGTGACGAAGATGATGACGCACGCGGCCACCGGTGCACATCCCCGACCCGGCCATGATGACGGCGCCGCTGGTGACGCTGTTAATCGCCATAGAATCAGCCCGTTCGCGAGTGAATTGAAGACCGGGGAGACCGAAGGGATCGCGCCCCGACTTGAAGAAGCTGCCGACCTGGGCGTTGTAGCACTCCGGGTGATGCTCGAAAATCTCGGTCGCTGAGATCGCCATCGGTGAATCGAGGAACACCTTCATCGAAGCCGGCACGTGAGTCTGCTCCAGGCCGTCCCGCAGGAAGTAGAGCAGTTCCTGCGCGCGCTCAAGCGCAAAGGTCGGAATGATGACGTTGCCGCCGCGATGGAAGGTCTCGGTCACCACGCGGTAGAACTCTTCCACCGAAGCCGGCAGCGGCTTGTGCCGGCGGTCGCCGTAGGTCGTCTCCATGACGACGACGTCCGTCGCGACCGAGACCGGGTCACGGAGCAGCGGCCGCCCGGCGTTGCCGATATCCCCGGAGAAGAACACGCGGCGGCGCGCGCCTTGCTCCTCGAGTTCCAGCAGCAGGCTGGCCGAGCCGAGGATATGGCCGGCGTCGACGAATGTCACGCGCACGCCCGGAACCAGGTCCAGTGGCTTCCCATAGACCGCGACGCGCCCGAAGTAATCCAGGCTGTTGAGTGCGTCAAGCAGTCCGTAGAGTATCTCGTTCGCTTTGGCGCCCGGTGGCCGTGCATGGCGGGAGCGGTAACGCGCCTCTTCCTCCTGCAAGTGCGCGGAGTCCAACATGACCAGGCGGGCCAGCTCCCGCGTTGCGGCAGTCGTGACGACCTCGCCGTGGAACCCGCGTTTCACCAGCAGCGGCAGGCGTCCGCAGTGGTCGAGATGGGCATGAGTCAGGAGGACGACGTCGATTGCCGCAGGGTCAAAGCCGAAAGGTTCGCTGTTGTCTTCGGCGAGCTCGCGCCCACCCTGGAACATGCCGCAGTCAACCAGGATGCGGCGGCCGGCGCACTCGACCAGATGGCAGGAACCGGTCACGTCCCGGTCGGCGCCCTGGAATGACAGTTTCATGGGGACATCCTTTCCAGCGGCATTTCGTTGAGGTTGTACCAGTGGAGGATGCCGCTCCATATTTCCTCCGCCGTTTCCGCGTACCAGAAGAGTTCCCGGTCCTCCGGGTCAATCACTCCTTCCGCGACGAGGAAGTCGATGTTGATTGCCTGACGCCAGTATTCTTCCCCGACCAGCACAATCGGCAACGGCTTGATCGTGCGAGTCTGCACGAGAGTAAGGGCTTCGAACAGCTCGTCGAACGTCCCGTACCCGCCCGGGAAAGCAACCAGCGCCCGGGCCCTCATCATGAAGTGCAGCTTGCGCAGGGCGAAGTAGTGGAAGCTGAAGCAGAGGCCGGGCGTGACGTACGGATTCGGGTACTGCTCGTGTGGCAGGCGGATGTTCAGGCCGACCGACTTCGCCCCCGCATCGCTGGCCCCGCGGTTTGCGGCCTCCATGATTCCCGGCCCGCCACCAGTCATCACGACAAGGTCTTGAATCCCGAAGTCCGGCCCGCTGCGTCCGACCAGACGGCCGAATTCACGGGCAACGTCATAGTAGTGGCTCTTGGCGAGCAGACGCTCCACCACCGCGATGCGGCGCGTAAGCTCCGCGTCAGCAGGTTCGCTCGCCTGGGCCGCGCGCAGCGTCGCCAGTTCGCGCTGGGTAGCGGCCGTCTCCCGGATGCGGGTCCCTCCGAAGACGACAATCGTCTGCCGGATGGCTTGCTGCTCCATCAACGTCTCGGGCTTGAGATAGTCGAGCTGCAGGCGCGGGCCGCGGGCCTCACTGCTGTTCAGGAACTCGACGTCCTCATCCGCCATCCGGTAGCTGGAGCTTCCCAGTATCGCCTTGATTCTCTTTTCCGCCTCGGGGTCCTCGGCAATCGGTTTGGGCTGTTGCGAGGGCAGCGGTTCGCGGCGCCGGGTCGGATTCGGCGGCTGTGGTACATTCTGTGGTACCTTCTGCGTTTTGGGGCGTTCAGACATGGGAACCTCGCTCTCTTGATCGTCGAATACAGTCATCCCGGTCCGCCCCACTTCCGTTTGCGGTCGCGTGTCGTGGTCTATTGCCGGTGCTCAATGAGTTTGTCCCTGGTCCGAGCCTACCCCTGGTGCCGGGTCGATGCCTTGAACGGCATGTATAGCGGGCATATCCCGATTACGCTCGTGAGAACGAGTACGGCGGCCGCTATCCCAAATACGACCAGCCATGTGCCTGAGATCACTTTGGTCACGCCCAGCACGACTACCACTGCAGCAAGCAGCACCCGGATGATTCTATCCACTGTTCCCATGTTCTTATTCACCAGTAGCTCCTCAGCATTTGCGTAACTCTACTTCTCCCATCTTTGTACAACCTACGTGGGTTCCGAGTCGTCCGGCGCTTGCCCGCCGCCATTCAACACTACATTCATTTGACTGCGGCCGCGGCCCGTCGGTTCAGGGCGAGACAACCCGGCGCAGGAAGAATCGAGGGGCGGTGAGCCGCCCCTCTTTGAGTCGGAAGTGCCGTGCTATCTCAGCACGTAGCTGTCGTGCTTCTCGCCGGCGCTACGAGGTCGCCTTGACCCGATCGTCCTGTGTCATACCGGCCAGCCGCTCGACTTCCGTGACCTCCAACTTCAGCCCGTTGGCCACCCGCGTTCCGTACTCTTTGTCGGCCTTGAAGAACAAAGCTGACTGACGCAACTGGATGCGCTTCTGCGCCCCGCCGAGGTGGGCGACGATGTTGCCGACCAGGTGCTCGCGCGCGGTGTCATCCATGACCTTGCGGTAGAGGTTGCCGGGCTGGACAAAGTCGTCCTCGGTCTTCGGGTACGGCTTGCGACCCACCGTTCCCGAGAACTCGAAGTCGGGCTCACCGGCTTTCGGGTCGGGTGCGGGCCCGCCGAAGCTGTTCGGCCAGTAGTTCGGGCCGGGGCCGCCGTTGGCGTCGGTGCGCATCGCGCCGTCGCGCTGGTAGTTGGCTTTGGCGGCCTTCGGCGCGTTGATCGGCAGCAGATCGTAGTTCGGCCCGAGCCGATGCAGGTGCGCGTCGTGGTAGAAGACCGCGCGGGCCTGGAGCATCTTGTCGGGCGCGAGCGCGAAGCCGGGCACGAGGTCGCCCGGGCTGAACGCCGATTGCTCGACCTCGGCGAAGTAGTTCTCCGGGTTCCGGTTCAGCACCATCCGTCCGACCGGGATGAGCGGATAGTCGCCGTGCGGCAGCACTTTGGTCACGTCGAACGGGTCGAACCGGTAGGTCGCGGCGTCCTTCGGCGGCATCACCTGAATCTGGACTTTCCACGCCGGGAACTCGCCGCGCTTGATGGTCTCGAACAGGTCGCGGGTGGCGTGGTCCCGGTCAGCCGCAATCATCGCCTGGGCTTCGTCGCGGGTGAGGTTATGCGCGCCCTGCTCGGTCTTGAAGTGCAGCTTCACCCACCAGTAGTCGCCCTTCTCGGTGTACCACTTGAACGCATGGCCCGAGTAGCCGTTCATGTGCCGAAACGTCTTCGGCGTGCCCCGGTCCGAGAAGAGAATCGTCACCTGGTGGATTGACTCGGGCGTGAGCGACAGGAAGTCCCAGAACATGTCCGGGTCCTTGGCGTTGGTCGCCGGGTTGCGTTTCTGGGTGTGGATGAAGTCCGGGAACTTGACCGCGTCGCGGATGAAGAAGACCGGCGTATTGTTGCCGGTCATGTTGTAGTTCCCTTCCTCGGTGTAGAACTTCACCGCGAACCCGCGCGGGTCGCGCTCGGCATCGGCCGAGCCCTTCTCCCCGCCCACGGTCGAGAACCGCGCGAACACGTCGGTCTTCATCCCGACCTTGGACAGGAACTTCGCGCAGGTGTACTTGGTAACGTCGTTGGTGACCTCGAAGTAGCCGTGGGCGCCCGCGCCCTTGGCGTGGACGACCCTCTCCGGTATGCGCTCGCGATTGAAGTGAGACAGCTTGTCGTGCAGGTGCACGTCGGACAGAAGTGTGTAGCCCGGGCTGCCGACCGTCAGGCTGTTCTGGTCGTCGCCCACCGGCCGGCCGAAGTTGGTGGTCAGACGTTTCTGTTCTGGCATTGGATACTCCTTTTTCTCTCGCCCAACTCATAATCATTATGAGTTTTGACCCAGCCATTATAGCCGGCGACCCGACGCTGTCAAATCGAATGTGTAAAGGTCAGCGGCGGCAGCGCGGGCAGAGCCCGGAGAGTTCGAGCCGGGCGCTCTTCACGGCCCAGCCGCGATATTGCCGCGCCGGCTTCGCACTGGTGATGTTCAGCCGGTGCACCAACGGGGCGGTCATCGAAAGATCGAGTATCCGACCGCACCGTGAACAAACCAGGTGGGCGTGGGGTTCGGTGTTCGCGTCAAACCGCACCAAGCCGTCCGAGTCCGCGAAGCTGGCGAGCAGTCCGGCATCGGACAGCCGCTTGAGATTCTGGTACAAAGTCGCGATGCTGACCACATGGCCGCGACGGAGCAGGGCATCCCGGATTTCCTCCGTGCTCAGATGGTCGTTGCTGTGTCGCAGCCGGGCGAGTATGAGCCGTCGAGCGCGCGTCGGCCGCAGTCCACGAGAACGCAGCAGCTCGATGACGGTCGGGTCAGATGGCTTCAAGAGCACTACTATAGCCGCAAATGTCCGACGCTTCCAGCCCCGCGGGAATGCGAAAGAAGGAAGCTGAGGGGCGGCCAAAGCCGCCCCTCTTTGTATCGAAGGTGCTGTGCTATTTCAGCACGAAGATATTGTGCTTCTCGCAGACGTCGTGGAGTTGCTTCGGCCACACCGTGACCGTCACTTCCCCGAAGTGCGCCTTGCGGAGCAGGAGCATCTGGACTCGGCCCTGGCCGATGCCGCCGCCGATGGACAGCGGAACCTGGTCCTTCATGATCATGCTGTGATAGGGCATGGTGAGCCGGTCGAGCTGGCCCGACAGCTTGAGCTGTTCCTTCAGGGTCTCCTTTGTCACGCGGATACCCATTGAGGAGAGTTCGTGGCGGCGCTGGGTCAGGTGGTTCCAGGTGAGGATGTCGCCGTTCAGGCCGTGGGTGTCCTTGCCGGTCATCTTGGAGGTATCGGTGACCCAGTCGTCGTAGTCCGCTGCCCGCATCTCGTGCGGATAACCGTCCTTCAAGACCCAGCCGATGCCGATGATGAACACGGCCGGCGAGTAGTCGTTCAGGATGCGGGTCTCGCGCTGCTTACGCGGCAGGTCCGGGTAGCGCCCGAGGATTTCCTCGGCGTGGATGAAGGGCAGGTCCTTTGGCAGGTTCGGGTAGCGCGGGTCTTTGAGTTGCGGGTACATCTGCTGGACGAAGTCCTCGGCCCCGGTGATGACCTTCCATATCTTACGGACGATCATCTTCAGGAATTCGAGGTTCCGGTCCTGGGCGGTGATGACGCGCTCCCAGTCCCACTGGTCGACGTAGGATGAGTGGTCGTGGTCGAGGAAGTAGTCCTTGCGGACCGCGCGCATGTCGGTGTTGATGCCTTCGCCGACGTTGCAGCCGTACTGCTTCAGGGCGAATCTCTTCCACTTCGTCGCCGCCTGCACAATCTGGGCGTTCATCCGCGGCGTTATGCCGAGCCCGCACGGGAAGTCAACCGGCGTGCGCGAGCCGTCGCGGTCGAGGTTGTCGTTCATGCCGCTCTCCTTCTCGACGATGAGCGGCACCTGCACCAGCTGCAGTTTCAGGGCCTCGGCCAGGCCGTCCTCGATGTAGCGCTTTATCGCGTAGATCGCACGCTGGGTTTCCTTGTTGTTGAGAATCGGCCGATAGTTTACCGGCAGAATCTTGTCAACTGCCTCGTACGTGCTGATGCCGGGGCCGGCGAGGTCCGCGGCCTTGCCGGTTTTGCCCGGCTTGGGCATGAAGCTCGCGCCCTTCTTGGGGACCTTCTTCATGACTGTCTTCGGCGCTTTCTTCACGACCTTCTTGGCCGTCTTCTTCTTTGCCATGCTGTTATCTCCTTGATAAATAGTCACTTGCGGCCTGGCTCTGCCCGCGCGATGCCGGGCTGGACTTCAGGCCGGACAAGGGTTTAGTCGGGTCAACGATCCGCAGTGGTCGTAAGAATACCCAAGCGCGCGCGTGTGTCAAGGAGAGGAAGGCAAGTGTTCCGGTGCTCAAGTGGTCCAGTGGTCCAGTGGCGAAAGGCAATCGCTGGACGCTGGACGCGGGGGTTTGACTCGGTGCATCCGGGCGCTAGAATGACTGCCGTTCCGGCCGTCCGCAGAGGCCGGAGCGGAATCGTTTTCAGGAAGGATTCAATTCAGCTAGGTTTTGGGGACAGTCCACGGAGGGACAGTCCCCTTCTCCGGAGGAAGTATGAAAGCACTGACCGCCCGCGATGTCCTCGCCCTGGTTCGGAAAGATCGCATCCGGTTCGTCCAGCTCTGGTTCACCGACGTCCTCGGGTTCCTGAAGGGCGTTACTATTCCGGTTGGCCAGCTTACGCGCGCCCTCGAGGGCGGCATGGCTTTTGACGGCTCGTCCATCGAAGGCTTTGCCCGCATCGAGGAATCGGACATGGTCGCCAAGCCGGACCCGGCGACCTTTGCCATCCTGCCATGGGAGGTGCAGGGCGGTCGCGCCTGTCGGATGTTCTGCGACGTCCAATCGCCTTCGGGGGCGCCGATCGCCGCCGACCCGCGCTTCATCCTGCGCCGGGTGCTGGCCCGGGCGAAGAAGCTCGGCCTGACCTGCTACTGCGGCTGCGAGATGGAATCCTTCTACTTCAAGAACGACAAAGCGCCGGAGTTTCTCGATGTGAGCGGCTATTTCGACCTCTCTCCCACCGCCATCGCCGAACGGGTGCGCCACGACACGATTGACGCACTCGAGAAGCTCGGAGTCAAGGTCGAGTACAGCCACCACGAGGTCGCCCAGAGCCAGCACGAAGTCGACCTCCGCTACACCGACGCGCTCGCGATGGCCGACAACGTCGTCACGTGCCGGTTCGTCGCGAGGCAGGTCGCGCAAGCCAACAACATCCACGTCAGCTTCATGCCCAAGCCGGTCTTCGGCGTCAACGGTTCGGGCATGCACGTCCACATGTCACTGTTCAAGAACGGCCGCAACCTCTTCTTCGACGCCCGCTCGCCGATGAACATCTCGGACACGGCGCGCCACTACGTTGCCGGCCTGCTCCGCTACGCTTCCGAGCTGACCGCGGTCACCAATCAGTGGGTCAACTCGTACAAGCGGCTGGTGCCCGGCTACGAGGCGCCGGTCTACGTATCGTGGGCCCAGATGAACCGCTCGGCGCTGGTGCGCGTGCCCGCTTTCGACAAGAAGCGGCCCAACTCCGCCCGGGTCGAGTACCGCTCGCCCGACCCGGCCTGCAACCCGTACCTCGCGTTCGCCGTGCTCATTGCCGCCGGCCTTGAAGGCGTGACCAACAAGCTGAAGCTCGGCCCGCCGACCTCGGACAACATCTACCGGATGACCGCGAAGGAACGGAAGGCGGCGGGCATCGGCTCGCTGCCGTCCGACCTCTACGGCGCGCTGCTCGAGGCCGAGTCCAGCCCGTTCGTGCGCGCGACCCTCGGCGACGAGATGTTCGAGAACTTCATCCGGAACAAGAAACTCGAGTGGGACGAGTACAAGGCCCAGGTCTCCGAGTTCGAAATCAAGCGCTACCTGCCCATCCTGTAGCGCACCCGATCACCGACCGCCGCGCGGTCCCCGCAAGTTAACAGCTTGCGCTGTCGTCTACAATCTGGAATGACGTCGCGTCAGGAATCGCTTGCTGCGTCACCGGGGCTTCCCGGTTTCCCGACGAGCGGGACAACCACGAGGCCTTGTTCGCCGCGCACCATCTGCCAGGAATCGTGTTCCTTCAGCCTGCCGCTCAGAATCAGCCCGCTCAAAGGGGCTTGGACGAGCCGTTCCACTGTGCGCTGAAGCTCCCTGACTCCGTACTCCGGGCTGTAGCCTGCCTGGGCGAGTGCCTGCTCCGCTTCCTCGCTGACGTGCAGCGTGACGTTGTGCCGTTTGCGCAGTTCCTCTGCAATCGCGTCCAGCATCGGCCGCAGGATTCTCCTCGCGTCCTCCTCACTCAGCGGCCGAAAGACAATCTGCTCATCTACCCGGTTGATGAACTCGGCCCGGAACCGCGCCTTGACCTCATGCTGCATCGCTGTCCTTGATTCAGCCGCGTCCTGGAAGCCGACATTGAAGTGCTTGCCGGGCTGGATGTTGGAAGTCATGACGAAGATGGCGTTCCTTGCGTCCGCGGTCCTGCCCTTTGCATCGGTGACGCGGCCCTCATCGAAGACCTGCAGGAACAGGTCAAAGACCCTCGGGTGAGCCTTCTCCACCTCGTCGAGCAGGACAACTGAATAGGGTTTCGTCCGCAGCCTGCCGGTCAACTGCCCTTCCTCATCATGACCAACATAGCCGGGCGGCGACCCGATGAGCTTGGCAGCGCTGTGCTCTTCCATGTACTCGGACATATCGAGCCGTATCATGTCGGACTCGCTGCCGAAGAGAAACTCCGCCATCAACTTCGCCAGTTGCGTCTTTCCTACGCCGGTGGGTCCGAGGAAGAGGAAGACCCCAAGCGGTCCGCGCCTTTGGGCCAGCCCGGCATGGGCCATGAGCAGCCGCCGGCACACGCGCTCCACCGCCTCATCCTGACCGATGAGCCGTTTCTTCAGGAACGAGTTGAGCTCCAGCAGCCGGGACTGCGCCATCCCTTCCAGATGGCCGGTGACGACTTCCAGCGGTACGCCAATCTTGTCGGACAACACCTGCGCCACGGTCAGCTCTGTGACCTCGCCGCTCGTCCCCTCAGCTCCCGCTGCAATTCCTCTTCCGTCTTCCGTCTCCCGTCTCCCGTCCTTCCCGCCCGGCATCATGCTCAGCACGGGAACCCGTGTTCGCGCCCCGGCCTTGTCCACGAGGTCAATCGCCTTGTCGGGCAACTGATGGTCTGCGTCAAAGCGCACGGATAGGTTCACTGCCGCCTCAAGGGCCTTGTCGGCAATCCGAACCTTGTGATGCTCCTCCCATTTCGGCCTCATGCCTCTGAGTATCGCCATCGTCTCATCGACGCTCGGCTCGTTCACAATGACCTTCTCAAACCGTCGCTCCAAGGCCGAGTCCGGCTCGATGTAGCGGCGGTATTCGGCAATGGTCGTGGCCCCGATGCAACTCAGGTTTCCCCGGGCCAGCGCCGGCTTCATGATATTGGCGGCGTCCATGCTCCCATCGGCCCTGCCCGCACCCACGACATTGTGCAGCTCATCAATGAAGAGAATCACCTCCGGATGCGCCTGCGCTTCCTTGATGATGCGCGTGAGCCTTTCCTCAAACTCGCCCCGGTACTTGGTCCCTGCCACCAGACTGCCGATGTTCAACTCGATGATACGCTTGCCGCCAAGCACGTCCGGGTCCTTGCCTTCTGCAACCCGGATAGCCAGCGCCTCCACGATAGCGGTCTTGCCCACCCCGGCTTCACCAACGAGCACGGGATTGTTTTTGGTGCGGCGGGCAAGAGTCTGGATTACCTCAAGCAGTTCCTGCCGACGCCCGATGATTGGGCCGAGCTTCCCATCCTTGGCCTCTTGTGTCAGGTCGCGGCCATAGCGGTCAAGAAAGTGCGTCGCGGCCAAGTCCTGCTTCTGCTCGCCCGGCTGTACCTTCTCCGGCGCGGGGCCCACGCCGCCTTCCTGTTTGTCATTCCGAACGAAGTGAGGAATCTCGCCTGCCCCCTTCGACACTGCCGCACGCACACGCTCACGCAAATCCTCAGGTTTCACCCCGGCCTCCGCCAGCACGCCGCTGATGACATCACCCGGCTCTTCCATTATGGCCGCCAGTAAATGAAGGCACTTGGCTTGGGCCGGCTGCGCCATACGCTCAGCCCGTGCGAAGACTCGCCTGCATTCCTCACTTCGGTGAACCACCTTCTCGGTCCGCTTGAAGCTGCCCTTGCCAAGCCTTGCCCGGATCTGCCGTCGCAGTTGGGTCGCGTCAAGCTCAAACGCCCGCAGCACGTCCTCAACGCTGCTGCACTCGGCTTGCATCAACTCCCGCACGTCCGAGGTGATTCCTTCGTTCTCGCCGCCGAGCACCTTTTCAAGACTCAGAACACCTGTCATCATGTGTTCCTTCTCGATGTACTGATGCGTCGCCGCCGCAGCCTCCGCCGCAGCCATCTGCCACGCCAATGATGCACCGACCGAGAGTCCCTTCATAGGCTCGTCCCTTCTCTTGCAGTCTGGCTCAGCGGTTGGTCATTGGCCATTGGGAGTTGGTCACTTCCCTTTTGCGTGCTACTTCCCTTCCAACCCGCGAACACGCTGCCGCGCCAACAATACCTGCTGTGAACACTCGGGTGGCGCCAGCTCGATGAACTGCCTGTACGACCTCACTGCAGCTTCTCTCTGGCCGAGCCCTTCATTGGCAAGCGCTCTGGCGAGCCAGGCACCTGCATCTCGCGGCTCGACTTCCAGGACTTTGTCTATGCAGCGAATCGCCTCCTCGAATCGGCCCAAGTCAGAGAGACTCTCTGCCTTGTTGCCCCAAGCTAGCGTGTACCGGGGGTCGAGTGCGAGTGCTCTGTCATAGCTACGGATTGCCTCCTCGTGGCGACCCATTTCGTCGAGGACACAACCTCTGTTGTACCAGATCCCTGCATCCCGCGCATCGAGTTCCAGGGCCGAATCGAAGCACTGAATCGCCTCTTCATGTCGGCCAATGCGGGCAAGAGTGCTCCCCTTGTTGTTCAGTGCGGCAGCGTCGTGTGGGTCAAGTCCAAGTGCCTTGTCATAGCAGCGGATTGCCTCATCGCATCGGCCCAACGCTTTGAGGATGAGTCCTTTGCTCGACCAAGCTGCCGGGTCCCGCGGTTGCAGTTCCAAGGCCTTGTCGACGCAAGGCAGGGCTTCATCGTAGCGACCCAGCCTATGGAGGATGTTACCTTTGTTGTACCAAGCAGCCGTAAGCCCCGGGTCCAGTTCTAGGGCCGTGCCAAAGCAGCGAACCGCCTCGTCTCGACCTAGCTTGTGGAGGCTGCGGCCCTTGTTGTACCAGGCGCCTGCCAGCCGTGGCATACAGCCGATGGCCTTGTCATAGCACCGGACTGCATCTTCGAAGCGGCCTAGGTTGTCGAGGCAATTGCCCTTGTTGTTCCACGTCACTGCGTTCAGTGGGTCGAGGTCCAATGCCCGGTCAAAGCAAAGAATGGCCTCCTCGCGACTGCCCAGATTGTCGAGGCTCTTGCCCTTGTTGCCCCACTCCCAAGCCTCCAGGGCCTCCAACTCAGGTGGAGAGATACTCTCACCGGTCTGACGGTGGAATATCTGTTCGAGGTCTCCCCTCAGTTCCTTGAAGCTCCGGTATCTCCTGTCAGCCTTCTTCTCAAGACAGTGTTTGATGACCGAGAACAACGGCGAGTTCAGTTTTGGCAACGGGGCCTTCGAGTGCAGCCGATGCATTTCCCTCCAGAACGGTGCCGTCTCCGACTCCGCGACTTCCGTGGGCAACGGGGTAAGGAAGGGTAGCCGACCGCCACTCGCCATCTGGAACAGTACAATCCCGAAGGAGTAGATGTCGCTACGCTCGTCACACGAGGCCGCGTCGGTGAATTGCTCGGGAGGCATGTGGGTGGGCGTGCCGAAGCCTGTGCCCTCCATCGTATGACCCGAAGGGCCGGCTGTTCCCTGCTGGACGCTCAGCCTGATTCCAGGCATGGCCCGTGATGGACCGAGCAGTCCGGCCAAACCAAAGTCGGTGATTCTGACTGTCTTGTCCGAGTCTATCATGATATTAGCTGGCTTGATGTCCCGGTGGCAGCGTACGCCCTTGGAGTACGCGTATTCCATTCCGTGGCAGATCTGGACTGCCCACCGCAGGCTCTGCGCAAGGTCCGGCGGCCTTTGTCGCAAATAGCCCTCTAGCGTGTTCAGCCCGTCTTCGCCTGGGGCGATGTACTCCATTGCGATGAACAGCCTTCCTGCGACTTCCTCTATGAAGTAGGCCCGCACAAGATACGGATGGCGTTCCATATCCACCCAGACGCCTGCTTCCTTGCGAAACAGTTCTCGGGTTTGAGCCTCGTTGGCACACCCCTCGCGGATGGCCTTCATGGCATAGACCATGACTCCGTTAGTCTCTCGTGCGTAGACTAGGTAGACGACCCCGAATCCACCCGCGCCCAGAACGCCGCAGACCACGTACTTCTGGTCAATGACATCGCCCTTCTTGTACGCGGCTCCGGGCACGGAATCCCTCAGACCCGGAATCCTCGGAACGCTTGGACTCAGAGAATCGCTATTCAAGCTCGTGCCCTTCTGAACGTGTGCCGCGCAGCGCCTTACACATGGGAGCGCTTACACTGGAAGAGGACGTTGCTGTCAACGTACAGATGCCTCGCCGCCCCAACCTCCGTGGTTGCCATATGCCGGTCCAGCAATGCACTGGCCGAGAGCCCGCTTCGTTCCCGATTCACTTTGTCAGAGTAGCCACCAAATGCTGCGGTCTCCACTCAAGGCCCGGTACATAGAGCAACACCGAGCTGCTTCAAGGTCATGGCGGCCCAGAAAAAAGAGGCTGTTGCTCTTGCCGAGCCAAGCCTTGGCATATCGCGGGTCAAGTTTGATGGCTGCATCATAACAGCGAACCGCCTCTGCGTCCTTGTCCTCGCGGCCGAAATGTAGACAGGCTCCACGACCGAACCAGGCAACTACGTCTTGCGGGGCAGACTTGAGAACCTGCTCGAAGCACCGGTTGACTTCATCGTAGGGTTTCGAGAAGATACCGCGGCCGGGGTTGCTGTACAAGGGTGATGACATGCGGAGATCTTCAAATAGCGCTGCCTCGAAACAGCTAACTGCCTCTGCGCGTCGCCCCATATGCCAAAGGCTCAGTCCTTTGCCGTAACACACTTGTGTGTGGTCCGGGGCAAGCTCGATGACCTTGTCAAAGCATCTCACTGCCTCTTCATTTCTTCCGAGACAGGCGAGCGCTTCACCCTTACCCTCCCACGCTTCTGAGCAGCATGGGTCAGTTTTCACAGCACGGTCATAGCAGTCCACGGCTTCCTCATTCCGGCCCAGACTACGGAGACAGAGTCCCTTGGCGCACGCGGTGGTTACATCCAGAGGCACGATCTCTAGGGCTTTATCGTAGCAGTCAATCGCCTCCTCATTTCGCCCAAAGAGCCACAGACCGCGACCCTTGGCACACCAGGCATCTGCGTTACGCGGGTCCGATTCCAGCACCCGGTCGAAGCAGCGCGTTTTTTCGTCGCAGGAGTGGGAGTACCTGCCCTTGAGTATCCACGCACGCGCGTCCCGCGGGTCAAGTTCCAAGGCCTTGTCGAAGCAGCGCCTCGCTTCATCGTATCGGGCCAGAACTGCAAGGAAGACTCCCTTGTTGTTCCATTCTCGGGTCGTCAAAGGAGGGACCTCGGGCGGTCGTACAACTCCGCCGGTCAATCGTCCGTACGCGGATTCGAGGTCGCAGCGCAACTCAGTGAATCCACGGTATCTCTTACGAGGCCCTTTCTCCAGGCATCGCCGGATCATGGCAGACAGTGGGGAACCTAACTCTGGTACGGGTGCTTTGGCGTGCAAACGATGCATCTCGCGCCAAAACCGGGCTGACTCGACGTCTGAGTCGTCCTTTGGAAAGGGGGCGAGAAACGGAAGCCGGCCTCCCGAGGCCATCTGGTAAAGCACGATGCCGAAGCTGTAGATGTCGCTGCGTTCGTCGCACGAAGCAGCGTCGGTGAACTGCTCTGGTGGCATGTGCGTCGGCGTGCCGAACCCGGCTCCTCCCTTCGTTACGCAAGAGAGTCCCACCCTTCCATCCTGTACACGCGACACGACCCCAGTGACGGACTTAGCTGGCCCGAAAACTCCGGCCAGGCCGAAGTCGGTAATCTTGACCCTCCTGTCCTTGTCTATCATGATATTGGCTGGTTTGATGTCTCGGTGGCAGCGAATGCCCCTGGAGTACGCATACTCCATTCCATAGCAGAACTGGATCGCCCAGTGGAGGCTCTGCGCAAGGTCAGGCGGCTTATGGCGCAGATAGCCATCCAGGGTATTCAGCCCTTGCTCGTCCGGGGCGATGAACTCCAAAGCGATGAACAGCCTGTGTTCGACTTTGATGACGAGCTCCGCCCTAACAAGATAAGGGTAGTTCTCAAGGTCCACCCAGACCTGGGCCTCTCTCTCAAACCGTGCCCTCGACTGAGCATCAGCCATGAGTTCGTCGCGGAATGTCTTTAGGGCGTAGTCGATGCTGCCCAATCTGACAAGGTAGACAACTCCGAACCCCCCTCTGCCCAAGACTCCTCGGACATTGAGGTTGCCCCCGCCAATCGTATCGCCCCTCTTGTAGGCCGCGCCGGGCAGGGAGTCCCTCAGACCGGGAATGCAGGGATCGCTCGGACTTAGAGAATCGCTATTCATGCTAGTACCCGCCCGAACGGATGCCGCGCAGCACCCCGCAACTTGGACAGGTTGCAGCTAGGGGCGACTGCAGTGTCGAGGCTGGCGTTTGGCAACGGGCTCTTCATAGAAGCGTCCGTGTTACCCCGTTGTCACGAGGCGTACGGCCTGATTCCCAAGCTCAAGCGCCTTCTTCATCATCATGTTGGGTAACTCGTAGACGGCGTCCGACAATGCGAAGGCTTCCCGCAGGGCGTTGAACCTATCGGCCATCGGCGGGTGCGTTCGGCGTGTGCCCGTACCGACATCTTCTCGTAGCTGCAGGCACACAAACACCAGTTCTGCTCCTGTGATGGCGGCTTCGAGATCGACATCTCGCAGTTCGCCGCTGCGGAGGTCCTTGGCAAGCCAGTTCAGCAGCATGGCGAATCCGACAAGGTCGGCTTCGAACTCCTGCTCCGGACTGTGCGTCTGGACGAGATGGTCGCAGAGCAGGTGTGCGAGCTCATGCGCGAGAGTATACCCGACTGCACGTTCGTGTAGCAGTCCAAGGAACCACATCTTGTCATCGGGCAGGACCAAGCTGCTGGGAGGGATATGCGGCATCTTGTTGCTTTGAATCTGTCTCAAGAGAGTCACAACATGCACTACGGCCTCGTCGTCGCTGCCGTCCGCCCGGAAAGGAGCTGTGCCAGCATAGGTGCCCGGCTTCGTCTCCGCCGTCATGAGTAGGACCTTTCCGATAGAGTGCAGCAGCGTTCTCCACCCCTTGTTCACTGTGAGCACGAACCCTCTGTAGCCGTCCCTTGAATCCGCGAGGCAAGCGTTTGGCTCCTTCGTGAGTAGTTCGCCCACGGCGACTTGGGCTCGGACAAAATCCTGTATCTCCCAAGGCATTCCGCCGAGCAGGTCTCGGACGACCCCTTGGAGCAACTCGTCGTCACGCAACGGTGGTGAACCGCCGCGTGCGAGTTCCAGCAGGCGTGGGTTGTTCTTGTAGATGGCTTCGATCTCTGACCTTGTGCGATATCGGGGTGTCGCGTCCTCCTTTTCGCGTCGAAGCCGGGCCAGGTAGGCGTGAGGGCCTATCGGGTCATGGGAGAGATCCGCGTACTCCAAGGGTAAGCTTGCGGCGGAATCCAGTTGGCCCATCTCGACGCAGGCTGCCAAACCCATGAGGGCGGAGTCAGAATCCGGTCTGAGGGCCAGCGCCGTCTCGTAACACTTCTGCGCCTGCTTAAGAAGTACGTGGACGTGCAGCAGTGCGGACCACAGGGCCATTCCGCTTGCCGGCATCGTAGGTAGCTGGGCGTCATGGACTGCGCGGGCAAAGCGGAACGAGCAAGCACCCTTGCCTTCACATGCGCTCGAGTTCCCGCAGCCCAACGTGAGGGCTTTGTTGAAGCATGCTGAAGCGTCGCACCACAGGCCCTCGTTGAGAAGCACCAGCCCTTTGGCTGCCCAGTGTTCATCGCCTTCAGGTGGCGGCAGTGTTTCGAGTGGGTCTTGTCCCAGCTTGGTGCTTGGGTCTGTCTCGGTCTCCACACGACATGCTTCTGCAAGCAGAGTCAACACGCCAGAGTAAGTTAGGTTTCCTTCAAGACCCTCCTCTGAACCCAGTAGTTCATTGAAGAGCGAGTCCAACGGGTCTAGAAGTCGCTCTGTGCGCGCCCGGTAAAGGGCTCTGGTCCGATACTCGAGCACTCGGGCTCGGAATACCGCGTCTGTCCTCAGCCAAAGCAGCAGGTTGGCGAACTGACGTGAGCCCAGTTGCTTTGGGTCCGTCTTACGCACTCCGGGCGAGTCCGCGGTATCTTCTATCATGAGCAGGTTGTAGCGGAAACGCGCAGCATTGTCAATCCAAGCCGCGGGCCGCTTAGCCTCGTGCCGCTTGTCCTCAGGCCATCTTGCGTCGCCACGGGGTCGCCCTGCCGGCAGGATCGGGTCGAGTTGTCGATTCTCACCGGTCAGAGAAGCCCAGCAGGCGGGTGGGAACGCATCTGCTGTTCGTAGAACTGCAGCCTGATGACTTTCGTCTGTGCCTCGCGGACCACGTCGAACAAGACCCGGCCAAGCCGACCTTGGTAGTTCGTCAATCTGCCCAGCGCCGTAGTCAGTCGTCGCGCCTGGCCAATACTGAAAGCAGCGTCCCAGTCTTGGATGCCGCGAAGCAGGTCATCGAGCACCCTCTGATGACTGCGTTGAACGAAGTCGCCGCATTCGACCATATCGCTTATGGTCTTGAAACGCACGCTGTTCGGTACCATCTTGCCGAGTGCGGCCTTCACGAGTTGCTCGCATTCAAGCATAGCGCCGTCAGTAGTGCTAAGGCCTTTCTTCACAAGCAGCGAGAAGATGACGGCACTGAGCATCTTGCGAGCAACTTCTGCGTGGTGACGCCCGGCCTTCTTGTCTCCAAATGTGAGGAAGTCGTCCTCATTCACTTTGCCGCCGTGTGCAATCCGGCTCCGAAGGCCATAGAACGCGTCCCACCACTTCTTCAGGCCCCGTTCGTGGTACCGCTCGAACCTGTCATGCAGCAGGAGTTCACTAAGCCCTTGCCGCACGGTTGCGCTGATTCCGGGAGCCGCGTCCGACTTCCGTTGACGCGCCTTAGTGAAGAGGGCCTCGAACGCCAGTGCGAGGGTCAGCACGAAGAACACGTTGGAGATGGGCCTGTCGTCCCAAAGCCAGTACGCCTCGTTGTGCAGGATGATGGCTCGGCGGATTCGAGGGAGCAGTTCACTCTGACCCAGGCTTGGCGCTTGGGCAAAGAGCGCCGACAGTCCCAAGAGGAGATGCTCGCTCCACGCGCTCGCGTAAAACGGTTTGGTACGGTACGGCTTGATCCGGCGGAAACTCTGGTACCTCGGTTGGCGCACGCGCACTTCCTTGCAGTTGAAGCTATCGCGGGTGCAGCCGAGTTTGTCGTTGCCCCGGGACAAGTGGCAATACATCATGATCACGACCATCTCGTCCAAAGGCAGCGCCGTCTCGGTTTCGCGTAGCGCTGCGTGGGGAGAGCCCCCTGCCAGACGATCCCATCGGTACTTGTCGCACCAGCGCAGGTATCGGGACCGCAGGCCAGCCGGTACTCTGTCTCTGACAGCGTCTTCCCATTTCACGAAGCGCCAGCCGCCCACCTGCGTCGGAGGCGCAGAGGCCATGAATGGAAGCATCACCAAGGTCGGAGACTTCGGAGACGTCTTACGCATTTCGGGCGGGGTTGCGGACAGGCGAGGCAATACGCTTGCGGCGGGGCGTGGGCCGAGAAAAGGACTGAGGACGGAGGAAAGAAGAGGGAGGAGGGAAGACGGAGGAGGAGGAAGAAAGACCGAGGTCGGAGGATGGAGGATTCACGTCAGGACCTGAGGACGGAGGACGAGAAAAGGAGTGAAGATGGAGGATGGAGGGCGGAGGAGGGAAGATGGAAGAGGGAGGAGGGAAGATCGAGGATTGAAGATGGAGGAGGGAGGAGTGAAGATAGAGGAATGAAGACCCCGGAAGGGGGACACAAGAACGAAGAGAGAGGAACCGGAAGTGCGTCGGGCGCGTTTCCCATTAATTCCGGGGACATAATAAAAGATTCCTGGGGCGCTGGGGCATCTTGATTCAACGCTCGTCAAGGGCGGGCGGGGCGCAGGCTCCGCCGCCATCGGAAGATTCAGCCGATTTGGTCATGCTATTCCAGTGAGAAGATACCGGCACGCTGCTCAGTGTCAAGCCTGTGCGCGGGCGCGGGCACCGGCGAGACGGTCTACCGGCCATTCAAGTGATTTCGGAGTCACGCATTTCGGGCGGGGTTGCGGACAGGCGAGACAATGCGCTTGCGGCGGGGCGCGGCGGAGGCGATGGCGGGTGCAGGATAAGACTGAGGAGAGAGGACTGAGGAATGAGGAAGGAGGAATCCGGGAAGAGGATGGAGGAAGGAGGATGGAGGATTCACGTCAGGACCTGAGGACGAAGTTCCGAGCAGCGACGGAGTCGTGGGCGTGCGGCCGGATTTGGCCTTGCATCGGTATGTATGTTAGGCGTGTGCCGGCTGGAGTCAAGCGGATGCGCTGACTCGGGCAGTTGGCAGCGGATGGCCGCAGGTCGCGCGGGTTGTACGAAAAAGGGGGCAGGCGCAGGACTGAGGCCTGTTGCGGGCGCTGGAGCGCGGGCTGGAACGATAGCTGTTGCGAGGCACGTGCCGGGTGCTGTTGCGGACGCTGGAACAGGGGCCGGGGCGATAGCTGTTGCGAGACGATGACCGGGCGCTGTTGCGGGCGCTGGAGCGCGGGCTGGAACGATAGCTGTTGCGAGGCACGTGCCGGGTGCTGTTGCGGTTCAATGAGCGGTGGCTGGTGCGAGGCCTGCACATTGGGCCGATGCCGGTGCTGGTAATTCCGGGGACATAATAAAAGATTGGGGGGTATCCATTTGACTCAACCAACTACTATGGGTTGTGTGCGACCAGTTTGGGATAGGGCGCAGGTACCACTTGGACGGCCTGTTGAGCCAAGCGATAGAAGAGCATGCCCCGTGAGGCCGACGT
>Ga0265595_1000709_pt1 | contig 28065 bp, 27 predicted proteins | sample saktaG_15_FD_190148 | JGI IMG/M metagenome (GOLD analysis project Ga0265595, IMG submission 190148) | Saline water microbial communities from Sakinaw Lake, British Columbia, Canada - sak_2013_06_06_50m | ecosystem: Environmental > Aquatic > Non-marine Saline and Alkaline > Saline ...
CTGTTTTCTCGTTATGATAATGATTTCCTCGTATATCTCCAGGACTGATAGTTGATGCATATATCTGCCCTTTGAAATTAAGTATATTCTCATCTTCCCTAAGAAATTCAATTAAAAATCCTCTTTGATCAGAATGCTTGGGGATTGTATTTAATTTCATTTATGATCCTTATAAAATTTAATCATCTCATGCATACTTTTTCTAATATTATATTTAGATTTCCAGGATATTCTTTTATTTAACTTCTCTGTTGAAATAGCATATCTTACATCTTGTCCCCATCTATTTTCAACAAACTGTAAATTCGGCTGAATGCCCATAGCATCAAAAACCATGTTCACAATTTCAAGGTTTGAAAATTCAGCACCAGAGCATATATTAAAAATTTCATTGTAACATTTATTCTCTATTAAACTCAAAATTGCTTCACAATGATCTTTTACGTGAATCCATGATCTGATATAAGAACCATCGCCATGTATAGTCATTTTACGATTATTCAGCGCACTTTCTATAGCTTTTGGAATTAATTTTTCAGGATATTGGCGAGTGCCATAATTGTTGCTACATCTAGTAGTAATATAATCAATTCCATAAGTACGATTGTATGCGATCAAGAACTTTTCTGCTGCTGCTTTTGTAGCCGAATACGGATTACTTGGGCGCAATATATCTTTCTCTGTAAATTTCCCATCTTCAGTATCTCCATAAACCTCATCAGTGCTAATCTGGATAAAAACAGGTCGGTCAAATTTTGCTTTCATTCTAATATGCTCGAGTAAATTATGGACTCCCTGGACATTTGAATTAAAGAATACTTCGCTGTTTTCTATAGAATTATCAACAAAACTTTCCGCTGCAAAATTAACAAGATAATCAGATTTCGGGAGATTTGATGTGTCGCAAATATCTTGTTTCCAGAAATCATAATTTTTATGATTTTCAAAACCAATATTATCCCATGAGACATAGGTCATTTTATCAATATTTAAAACCGTATAACCCTTTGATAATATTAATTCAATAAAATGGCTCCCAATGAATCCACAACCGCCAGTAACTATAAAGTTATACATATACATTTCCTTCACTTTCTTATTATTATTTTTTTCTTTTTTTCATATTTTTTTCCGCACTCACATACAGCAACATCATTAGTAAACTGTAATCTTTTCCCACATTCACAGGCATAACCTTTAATTTTTGCAGGATTTCCATATATAAGCGCAAAATCAGGGACATTTTTGGTTACAACTGAACCAGCTCCAATCATACAATACTGGCCTAATTCTATTCCACCAATAACTGTTGCATTTGCTCCAATTGAGGCACCTTCCTTTATGATTGTTTTTGAAATTGTATAATTATAAGATTTCGATCGGGGACGTATATCGTTAGTGAAAACAGAATTCGGACCCAAAAAAACTTTATTTTCAATAATAATACCGTCCCATAGAGAAATTCCATTCTTAACTGTTACATCATCACCGATAATAACACCATTCTCAATAAAACAGTGTTCCCCGATATTACAATTATTTCCAATCTTCACGTTCTTCATTATGTGGGTAAAAGCCCATATTCGAGTATTTTTCCCTATGTTATCAGATTCAACCCATGCTCTTTCATGTAAAAAATATCCTTTATTCATTTAATTTTTTATACACCTCCTTTACCAAATATAACTACCGGAATAGTTTTAAGAAGAATTTCTAAATCAAGTTTTAAGGATCTATTTTCAACATAATACAAGTCCAAGACAACCTGATCATTAAATTTAACTTCATCTCTACCTCTTACCTGCCATATACCTGTCATGCCCGGCAAAACAGATTGTCTCTTCTTCTGCCAATTTTCCATTAAATCATATTCATATCTTACATTTGGGCGAGGACCCACTAAACTCATATCTCCTTTTAGCACATTCAACAATTGTGTAAATTCGTCAATAGAGTATTTTCTAAGGAATTTACCAAGGGATGTAATTCTCGTATCTCCTCTTAATTTTTTAGTAGTTCCATTTCCATTAATCATTTCTTTAACCTTGTCTTTGTGAGGTTTTGGATTACAATTATGATACATTGAACGGAATTTAAACATATCAAATTCGCAACCATCTTTTCCAATTACTCTGGCCTTATAAAAAACAGGTCCTCTTGAGGTAATTTTAATTAAAAATGCAATTATAATCCAAACAGGTGATAAAATTATAATTAATAAAGTGGAAACTAAAACATCCAAAATTCTTTTAATGATCTCATAGCCAGATTTCTGATTATATGGTTGCAACCTAAACGCAGAAATACCGGCAATTTCCTCAATTTCTAACTTCTCCGGTACAATATTATACAATTCGGATATTATATGAGTCGGACATTGTGTCTCTTTACACAAATCAATAATGACTTGTAACCTTTCATAGTTAATGTTATTTATAGAAATAAGAATTTCTTTAATTTTATATAAATCAACAATTTTTTTCAAAACTTTTGTATTTCCCAAAACAGGAATACCTTTAATAGATATCCCTTGCTTGGATTCATCATCATCAAGAAATCCACAAATATTATAATAAGATATTATATCTTCCTTCAGATATTTTGCCTTCTTTATGCTTAGTTCACCTGCACCAATAATAAGTAAATTGCGATTTATTTTTTTAATTTTTACCAGCAAATAGTAAATTTTTGGAACAATAATAACTCGGCTAATAAAAAATAAAATAAACAGGATGGTAAATGTTAACCCTAAAAGAACTCTATTCATAGTTACTTCAGTTATCTTAAATATAAAGGACATAAATACTAGAATAATCAGACTTGTAAAAAGTGACTTGAGCAGAGCAAGGGTATGACGTGAGCGGTCAAAAATGACTTGATATTGATAAAGATGATTTCCTTGTAAAAATATTAGAATAGTAAAAAATAATATAACATATCCCCATAAATGCCCATAAGAGATCTCACTAAAATTTAATAATCTATGATGGAAATAGATATAATGTGAAATAACTATCCCACCGATAATGATTATTATATCATGGATGAAAATGAGATATTTGTGATAAGGATATTGTTTAAAAATATTCATTTTAGCACTTTTTGATATAGGTTTTCATATTGTTTTGTTATATCCGACCACAAATATTTTTCTTTAACTTTATTATACGCATTAACAGATTTCAACACCATTTCTTCAGGATTCGCAAGAGCCCATTTCAATTTATCCGCTAGATCATATTCATTACCTGATTTAAAAAACAAGACCTCTTCCCTATCAAATATTGCTATGTTTTCAGGTATATCGCTACAAATTATGGGAGTTTTTATACTTGCTACTTCTAAAAGCATCATTGACATATTTTCAACGAGTGAAGGAAAAATAAAAAGTTTTGATCTTGATATAATGCCTAACAATTCTGATTTATCTCTTATGAATCCAATATGTTTAGAATTCGTATCTAAGATTAACTTATTTATTTTTATTCTGTATTCGTTAACCTGATTTAAATCGCCTATGATTACACATTTTTCATTAATATTAATTTTCTTATACGCATTTAATAATAAATGTAAACCTTTTATTGGTATTATCCTTCCTGCTGAAAATAGAATAAATTCACTATTTATATTATTTTTTTTTAGATACAAATCAGCTTTTAATACATTACAATATTCTTCCAAATTAATACCATTAGGAATATAGTAAATTTTTTTATTAATCATTTTTCCATAATATTTTGCTGCTGGTAATGATACAGAAGTGATATAATCTGAATATCTAAAGAAAAAAAAAATCATAAATTTAAAGTAGGTTTTTGCGAAAGTTCCCCATTTGCCAAGTTTAGAAAATTCAGCGCCATGAGATGTACAAATAACCCTATATTTAATTTTTAAAATTGGAATTATAAATGCACAGTCGATGTTATGCAAATGTATTAGATCATAATCACTAAATATTAAAGCATGTATAGCAGAATTTAGAAAATAAAAAAAAGTATTTATATTCTTTTGTAATGACAATGTTGGTATAATAATTTGCTTATATCCTGACTCAATAAATTTTTGTCTGTTATAAGTCCTATTAGCATAAACAGTTATAAAATAATTTTTTTTATCTAAATTCGAAATGATATTCTCCACGACCCTTGAAGCGCCATCCCTAGATGGTAAGCCCTTAATTCCAATAAAGGCGATTTTCAATTTTTACCTCTACGTAATTTTACTCCAAAATAGCTTAAATAAATTCCTGTTAGCAGAGATAATTGTTTTATTGAATGAATATATGAATATTGTAATATTATTTTTAAGGAATATCTTGAATAAAATTTAAAACAGTATCTGATAAAAATTGATATAATAACACCTAAATTCACAAAAATTAATTTCATATTTATAAAAGAAAGAAAAGTCATAAGTATAAAAAGGAATGGAATTAATATCCTAAAATAATATAACTTATTTTTTTGATGTGGATGCAATTTATATGGAAACCTGTAGTATAATCCATATTTAAACCATCTCAAAATTATTTCTTTTAACGTTATAGGATGCATGTGAAAAACCCATAAAGTTGAAGATAACAAAAACACTTTTCCATTATCTGCAAAATTAAAACAAAATTCGGGATCTTGCGCTCGTTGAAGAGAAAGATTAAATCGAAGGTTACCAATATCTTCTCTTTTCATAACCAAGTCCATTGTTGCAAGGTTCTTAACTAATAAATTATCTTCTTTTGTTACACCATAAAGAAGTGCATCAAGAGCTTTAGAACAAGTATTTTTTTCATATGATAAACCAACACCTCCTACTCCCACAATATTTCTATGATAATTTTCTTCTAATAATGATATTGCACATGTAATCCACTTAGAATTAGGTAAAACTACATCAGAATCGATAAATGCTATATATTTCCCTTTTGCATAATCTAACCCCCTATTCCTTGCAGCAGCAGCACCAGGATATTTTTCACTAAGAAAAATTATTTCTTTGTGTTTATTATAAAATTCCTTAATTATATTTACACTTTCATCTGTAGAATTATTGTCTATCAATATTATCTCTTTTTCAATATTTTGATTAAGTAAAGATTCAATGCATTTATGCACCATCTTTTCTGCATTATAAACAGGTACAATTACACTAACTTCCATATATTGCATACACCTCTTGTTTTGTGATTAACGAAATTTATAATTCCTTAACGTGAAATTACTTTCCTCATTTCAACCCTATACAATTAAATAATTCTTGATATCTTTTCTGATAAGTATGACAATTAAAAGCACGTTTATATCCTGCTTCCCTAATCCTCAGCGCCTCATTAGGATGTGATAAATAATATCGAACCTTATCCAATAGTTCATGTTCATTTCGATAAATTACAATTTCTTTATCAGATTCATAAAATTCGGATAATTCTTCTGAATAATTAGTGAAATGGAGAGCTCCGCACATTGGAACTTCAAATTCTCTTAAATGAAGATGTTGTTTGGTTATCATACTTGCATCATGGTTATCAAATACTTCTAAGAAGCCAAGAACTATTTTACTTCTATTATAAATTTTTATCATCTCATCATCAGAAATTGGATAATGCATATTTTTTTTATATTTAATTCTTAATCTTTTTTGAAAATCATAATGTGCAACATTAGAAGAATAATGACTTCTATTCTCAGCAGATAGTGAAAAGAAAGCATTAAAAGCATACCAATTTCTAATAAATTCTTTTGCTATATTCCTTGCAAACGGATAAGGTTTATTTACTAACCATTTTGGTCCATAACAATGAACATTTATATCATTTTCTAATAAATGCCAAATATAATATGGACGCCTTGCATAATTAGCCCCTATAAAAGATACGTCTATATCTTTTTCTACATTAATTGTATGATAATATTTTGGATTTGCTGCCATTGGAAACCATACAGGGTTAGCCCCAATCATTCTAAACTTTTCCGAAGCATCTTTTTCAGAATGTAAGTTATACTCAAAATGAGGTGCTATTATTTTTGTCAGATAAAACTGATGCGTGTTATTACATGAAAAATTAGCTGTAGGCACACCACATCGTTTGATTTCATCAATTACACTCGTTTCAACATCCAAATCGGTTAAATATGAAAGAAAAAAATCAAAAGGCTTTTTTAAATACTCTTTTTTGAATTTTTCTAATAATATCTGACTAAATATTTGTTTAAATAGACCTTTTCTAATTCTTAAACTATATTCCTTAGCAACTGTATCGACCCTCACTAAATAAACATCATGCCCTAAATCTAATAATGGTTCATATAAATTATGTAACCATGTCAGACTATTTGACACTGATTGATTCCCTGAAGGTTTTAATACTAAAAATATTCTCATGATAGCTTATCCCAATTAAATAACTTTATTACTGTGGTACATACATTTGCTCATTAAAATGGTTGTTTTAATTTATTTGTCGTACCAAGTTAATCCCCTGAATTTTGATAAATTTAATCGTTCACTAAATGGATGTGTTAATATTTTATTTCTAAGCAGAAAGGATAACTTGTCACCCAAAATAAATTTAAGAAATATTTTAATTAATGGCTGAACACACATTTTATTAAAAATGCTACCCCCATATTTATGCCTTAGTTTTAGAAATTCCCAAGAGAATTTCCAACTATTATTTTCATATCCTTTCGCCAAATCATGACGTCTTAAGGCAGAAATAAATAATGGGATTGATTTTATGGGAGCAACCTTCGAAACTTTCAAGAATATATCATAGTCCATTTCATAATGAATATCATTTGCAAAGCCCCCAACTGTTTTTAAACTATTAGCATTGAAAAATGTTGCGGGGTGAATTACTATTGGTAATTTGTTTAATAAAATATCAAATGTAAAATCCATATTTCTATTTGTCATTTCCGTAATTTTGGTTTTGTATTTATCTACAACAAAGCAATTACCCATAAAAGCAGAATAATTTTGCCAATCAATTTCCCTTAATAAATCTACAAATTTCGAAATAACTGTTTTGTCCAAGAGATAATCATCGCTATTAAGACATAAAAGAAAGTCTCCAGAACTCATTCTAATACCTTTATTATACGCATCGGATTGCCCATTGTCAGGTTCAGATACCCATTTAAGATTATCATGCTTTTTTAGAATGTTTACTGTATCATCTTTTGAACCCCCATCTATTATTATATGTTCAATATTATCATATGTTTGATATTTTACACTTTTTATATTGTCTTCAATAAACAAACCTTGATTGTATGATGGCGTTATAATTGATATTTTAGGGTTCATATCTTTACCCATTTTTGCTACATTCTAATATTTCATTATAAGCGGAAATTGTTTTTATAGCAACATCTTTGGGATGATGCAAATTTCTAGCAATTTGTTTTGCATTTTCTCCAATTGTCATCCTTATAGAAGGATTTCTAAGTAAATATATTATTTTTTCTGATAGTATTTGTGAATTTTCCTTTTCCACTAGTATTCCTGATTTTCCAGATTCAATAATATATGGGATACCCCCCACTTTAGTAGCAAGTACTGGCAATCCTAAAACCATTGCTTCTGCTATTACATTAGGACTATTTTCAATTTCAGATGGAAAAACAAATATTTGAGATTTTATTAAATATTCTACAATTTCTTTTGGCTGTTTATATCCTAAGAATTTTACATTATTATAGATATCAAATTTATTACAAAGGCTTATTAAATATTGTTTATACTTTGAATTTCCATTTCCTATTATATATAAAACAAGATCGGGAATTTTTTTCTTAACAAGTGGTATTGCTTTGATAAGTGTTTCTATGCCTTTTCGTTTTATCAATGAACCGACGAATATGATTCTATTTATATTTTTGACTTCCCAACTATTCTCAAAATACACTTCGTTCATTGCTTCAGGAATATCAAAAATATTTGCATTTTTATTAATTGATAAAATGAAATTTCTATCAAACTTAGTTCTACACGAAAAATACTTATTATTCATTATTGCTAGTTTTTCTGTTCTTCTTATTAATAGAAATCTTAAAGATGGCTCGAATTTAAAAATTTTATTAATAATTCCTTGAAGTGAAATAAGGCAGGGATAACCACTATTATAACCGGCAAGAGAATAAGGACCTTCTGTCCCAAATGCATGCACAATATCAGGATTAATAATTTTAATTACTTTTATTATTGCTTTAATATCAAAATGAAATCGTAACAACACATCTAAGGGGAAATAATTAGGAAAACCCTTATGTAGAAATGGCACCCCATTCTTAATTAAATAAAAAATGATATTATTTAATTTGATTATTTTGCTTTTATTGATCTGGGGATTTAAAGTTACTATATTCAAATCTACATTTTTTATCTGAGATAAGGCATTGGCAAGATTTACTACCCACCCCGTCGGATGTCCAAATATTTTGCTTTTTTTACCCATTTTTTTTTGAATCCAATATATTGGAAACTGAGAAGCCAATACTATTTTCATTTTATCTTTTTCTTTAATGTAGAATATTCAGTAAGAATTTCATTTTTATTAATAATTGTAAGCAAAATTAAAATAACAAGAACAGTCCAACCAGCTGTTCCACTAGAATTTGCAATCATTGACCATGAAAGAAAACTAATCCAGGAGCAAAGTAATGCGGTTGATATTCTTTTTTGATTAAAAGTTAATGCTTTTTTCAGACACAAAAAAGAATATTTCACATAGTGATAAAACAAATAGATAAATAGCGTTAAACCTAATAGACCCCAATTACAAAAACATGTTACGAAAAAATTGTGTGGAGCTACACTAACCCATGAATTACTAATATTTTCATAACCAATAGCATTAAGAGCTACTTCGCTCCATCCATTGTTACCAAAACCGATCCATAATGAATTTTTAATAGTATATAATACAGTTGGCATCCAAGTAGAATTATACCTTCCTGCTAAATTACCTTCACTCACTCTACCTTGTACAAAATCATTAAAGTTGAATATTATGCCTTTTTCACCTTCGAGTTGCGTTATAAATATGTTTCCCACACTTTCCCCGACTGTGAATATTAGTATAACAATTAGTAACGGCATTAAAATTTTATTTTTGTTGGTAATGGTAAAATATAGCAGCACAACAAAGCAAAACATTAGTAATGTTGATCTTGTTCCATTATAAATTAGTACTACTGTCGATAATATAATAATTGAAATGAGGAGAAATTTTTTCTTATATAATGAGTAAAGTATAAATGGAAAAAGTGTAACCATAAAATGTGCATCCTCATTACCTGCACCGAGAATCATAGAAAAACGAATTCCCGTAAGAGTTAACCTTTCACCCAAGCTAAGCCCCGATCGAATAATTAAATATGGGTAAAAAATAACAACTGAAAAAAACAAAATATATATTACTATTATAAGTTTATCGCGAACTTGAACTCCATTATTATGTAAACTATAAATTGATAACAAAATGCATAAGAGATAAAATAAATACTTTATTGTTCCTTGTATATGATAAAGTTTATTTTTTAAAAAAAAAATTTGAAGGAATGTTAGAATGACAAATAATATTATAAAAATAAATATTTTCTTTTCTTTCAAAAAGGTAGATTTAATCTGATTGATTTTTTTTAAAAATATTATTGTGAGGGAGGTGAATAATATAAATCTTATTAGTCCCTCAAGTGCAATAGAACCTATGTAAATAAAGTTAAAAAACCCTAAAAATAATGTTGTAATATAGAAGTTTGCCAATAGTGCAAATATTACAAAATTAATGCCTTCTTTTTTTCTCATTACAGTTTGCAAGTTTTTTGAATAGCTTCCTGAAATCTCACGATCATCTTATTAATATTAATGTTTTTCAAAATAGTTTCTTTTGCATTTTTTACTGTTTTACTATCTTGTTATCTTTCTTCTAAATACTTTATTAATTTCTCAATGCTATCTATGGCCATATCTGAGTTCCATCTTTTATAGATACTACTTGCATTTAATGACATATATGAGAGAATCTCAGGATAATTATATAAATATTGAATTTTTTCAGCAATTATTATTGGACTCCTTGGAGGAACGATAAAACCATTATGTCCATCTTGAACCAACTTACTAGCACCTATTATATTAGTACAAATAACAGGAAGACCCATGCTAAGTGCTTCATTTACAACAAGGCCCCAAATATCCCCTTCACTTGGAAAAACCATAAAGTCCGAAGCAGCATAATATTCTGGTATATTACTATATCTTACCGCCTTTATCCAATGAATATCTATATTTCTTGATTTTTTTATCATTTCATAAACTGGTTTATTATGTTCACCATCTCCGATTAATATTAAATTCATTCTATAATATTTATTGCTATTATTTTCTAATATGCTTAAAGCGTCTCGTAAATCTTCTAATCTTTTCAAATCAAGAAATCGTGAAACAGTAATCATAACTAAATCATCTTCAGAAATATTTAATTTTTTTCTTATTTTAGACCTATAAAATGATTTTTCATTATAAAATTTTTTATATTCATAAACATCGTGGCTAAAATATGAATTAAATATTTTTTCAGGTTTGACACCAAATTTTTCAAAATATCTTTTCCCTTTATTTCCAGGCACAACTATGGCATCAGCATAATTATATGACTTGCACTTTTTATCAAAAATATTTTTATTTAATTGCTTGAATATTTCACCATCACTCCAAATCACATATTTATATTTTATAATTTTTGATAATAAAATTACTAATTTCCCATTTATTGATCCAAATGATCCAATAAAAAATACAGTATCTTTATTTGCATATCTCAATAGAATAAATATTATTTTGTAATTAAATCTCTTCATTTTCGTATTTTTGCTTTTACTAAGGATAAGATAGTTATAATCGATATCATTATATTTATTTCCCCATGAACGGTCAGGTTCGTTAAGCAAAGAAAAAACGAAAAGGCTATTTGGGTATCTTTTAGCAATCTTGTTGAACAGATGATGCCTATAGGGCGCAGGAATATTCGTTAAAAATATTAATTTTTTCATAATTCAATCCTGAATTTATCTTTTTTTATGTTCAATATAAAATACGGTCAAATCAATATTGTTAAGATTCGATAACCTTTGAAATACAAGCAATCTATAATTAGGGATTATTTCTTGAAGGAAAAATACTTTCATATTTTTATTGTTTTTCATATTTATTCTCTTGTTTTATTCTAATCCCTTATTTATAAAATATTTAAAATTTTCAGTCATTTTCTCTTTTGTAAATTCCTGTTTGTATGCTTCTACGCATAATTTCTTACAACTATCATAAAACTTTTCATCAAAAACTAATTTCTCAAGTTTGACAACAATATCGTTTTCATTCATAGAGTCACAACTTACTCCACATTGATGTTTTTTAAGAAAATAATTTACAGATGAATATGAAGGACCATGAAAAAATACCGGGGTTTTTGCTGCCAAATAAGAAGCAATTTTACTTGGAAAAGCAAGCTGCATTTGTGTTTTATATCTTTCATCAAATTTATATGGAAGATATCCAATATCTGCTTTTGATAGAATTTTTAGAACTTCCTCTTGTGAACACCAGCCATAAGATTCAATAACAATATCATCTATAAGCTCAGGCTCAAAATTGCTTATAAATAGTATTTTAATTTTAAAATCACTATGTTTTTTAACAAAGATATGGAGTGAATATAAAAATTTCACAAATTCTTCTTTAGCATATAAACTGCCAGCAAAACCAAGAGTAATTAAATTTGATTTAAATGATTCTCTCTGATTCTCAGGAATTATTTTACTCTCAAGACCTGGACGAAAAATAACGCTATCTTTATAAAATATCTTCTTGAAATATTCTGCCATACTCTCGCCAGGCGCAGCTATAATTTTTGATTTTCGGATCGCTTTGTAGTAGTTTTTTCTCTTTAACTTATAAATAAGCTTCTTATCTGTCCATTCCGCTTCAACTGTATCTGGAACATATGCAACTAGCGGTAATTCCATTTTATCAATTAAATAATTCACTAAAGGTAAAGTATCACCACGTAATATGGCATATACTAATTTTACATTATGTCTTTTTGAAAAAAGAATTATTTCTCTTTTTCTCTTAATAATTAAGTAACAATAAATTATTTCTTCCAACATAGGAATATTTTTTATTATTTTTCCTTCTAAAATTCTTAAGGGTGCAATCTTAGTAGGTATTTCTCTAAGAATTTCAGGCTTTTCGGAAGTGATTAACCTCCTGGTGCTAAAATAGCAAAAATTCAGGGCACCATAATCTTTTATCTGATTTAATAAAATATCACTATGACCACCTTGATATACAGGCAAACCATTTGCTAATATTAATATCTTTCTTTTCACTACTAATAGTCTATCTGATTTATTCCATTCCACAAATTACTAAGTTTTGCAGTTCCTAAAATCAATTGAACCACCCGCCACGATGTATTTTCTATTTCATACTCAGGAGGTATTTGTATATTATGATATGTGCTACTTTTTTCAATAGCCAAATTAATTGAGTCTAAAATAATTGTCTCTTCTAAACCAGTTAAAATAATGGTACCTGCATCTAAAGCTTCAGGGCGTTCCATAGAGTTTCTAAGTGTAACGGCAGGAAATTTAAGAATAGCAGATTCTTCACTAATTGTTCCACTATCAGAAATAACACAAATTGCGTTTTTCTGAAGTTTAATGTAATCCGTATACCCAAAAGGTGGTAGAAATTTGATATGATTATTAATCACACAGTTTTTTAATCTCTCTAAGTGTTTTCTTGTTCTTGGATGTGTCGTGACTATAACTGGTTTGTTATAATTCTCTACTATTGAATTTAATGTTGTTATGATTTTTGCTAAATTTTTTTCATTATCCACATTTTCTTCTCTGTGGATACTAACAATAAAATATTCTTCCTGTTTTAGATTCAGTCTATTTAATATATCGGATTTTTCAATTTTGTCCTTATAATAATTTAATACTTCGTACATTGGAGACCCTGTAAGATAAATTCCTCTATGAGGTAGTCCTTCTGATATTAGATGTCTGCGTGCATGTTCAGTATAAACAAGATTGAAATCAGCGATATGATCAATAACCATTCGATTAATTTCTTCTGGAACGTTGAAGTCAAAACAACGATTTCCGGCTTCCATATGGTAGATTGGAATCCTCAATCTTTTTGCGATAATTCCTGCGATACAGCTGTTAGTATCTCCTAATAGAAGAACAGCATCAGGTTTTTCTCTTTTTAATATATGCTCGCTTTTTATTATTGTATCACCATACACAGTTCCTAATGAACTCGTATTAACATCTAAATAGAAGTCAGGTTTTCTAATCTCCAAATCGTTAAAGAATATTTCGTTTAATTCGTAATCGTAGTTTTGACCAGTATGTACAATAATGTGATTAACATATTTATCAAGTAAAGTCATAACCATTGAAAGACGAATAATTTCTGGTCTTGTACCAAGAATAGTCGCTACTTTTAGTAAACTTCTTACATTTTTCATCATACCTCCTCGTAATATGTATCTGGATCTTCAATATTAAAAAATTCACTCGTCCAAAACAGAGTATACATATCCTTATCACCGAGATTTGTAATATTGTGAGTATAAAACACTGGTATATCAACAAAAGACGGTTCTTTTCCATTTACACTGTATTCTGTAATCGCATTTGTACCGATTCGCCGAAGTTTTATTAATGCTTTACCCTTTACTACGCAAAATCTTTCTATTTTACGCCGATGAAAATGATTACCTCTTGTAATACCAGGTTTTGTTAAGGAAAAAAAAGTCTGACCCCCTATTTTCGTTTTAATAATCTCAGCTAGCTGTCCCCTTGAATCGGTATGTATTTTTCTATAAACAGGATAATGACTTTTACTAATATATGTTATAAAAGTATTGAATAAACAAATATCAAAATAACAAGTTAAATAAGGAATTATACCTTTTTCATAATAAACTACTTTAAATACCTTCAATTTTTCCAATAACTCTGAAACCTTTCTTTCAGCCAGATGTTGCACATATAAACAATTTTCTTTATACTCATTTTTTATTACCTTGTAGATAATTTCTACTAAATCGTTTATATAAATCAACTTCATCTTTGCATCAATCTCTATCTTAGGTGTGAGATTTTGCACAAGTTGATGACAGAAAGTAGAAATCACTGAATTATAAAATGGTTTTCCAAATGGTCCAAATACGTTAGGAATAATCATTCCTGTAAATTTTACATCATTTTCTTCTGCCCATTCTATAAATATTTCTCTTCCCTCTTTTTTTGATCTCCCATAAGGATTATCAAGTTCTTCTTGAGTCGAAGAGGAGAAAATAACATGTGGTTTTTTACTACTTTCATCTATAGCTATAATTAACGTTTTTACAAGTTCTATGTTCTTTTTATTGATTAATTCAGGATTATAATGACGGTTAACTGCTGCAAGATGTACAACAACATCACAAGTTTGAATAAATTTGATTAAATGATTCCTACATTTAAACCATTCATCTTTAAACTCAATTCTTTGAATATCATCATGTAATCCCAAGTAATTATAAAGATGTGTTCCAATAAATCCGGCTTGACCGGTAATACCAACTTTTATCATTTTTCCCCTAAAATATCATTTCTAATAAATTCAAGCTTTAAAAGCAATTTTTTAATCTCTTCAACTGACAAGCGATATGTATTGTGTGAAGTATATTCCTCAATTTCAGAAATCTTTTTTTCGCCCTCAGAAAAATATTGATTATAATTCAAATCACGAACATCTGCGGGTATTCTATAATATTCGCAAAAATCTTCCACTCTTACCATTTCCTCTCTGTTTATCAGGGACTCATAAAGTTTTTCACCATGCCGTGTTCCAATAAATTTTATTTCATTATCTGCATTATAAAGTTCTTTCAATGCTATAGCAAGGTCACCAATTGTAGATGCTGGAGATTTTTGAATAAATATATCACCAGCATTCCCATGATTGAAAGCATACAAAACAAGATTAATTGCATCATTTAAGGTCATCATAAATCGTGTCATATTCGGATTAGTTACCGTCAAAGGTTCCCCTTGTTTTATCTGACTTGCGAATAAGGGAATTACAGAACCCCTCGAAGCCATTACATTTCCATATCGGGTACCACAAAAAATAGTAGCATGATTAGTTTCTCTGGTTTTTGCAATCATTACTTTTTCCATTAAAGCTTTTGACATACCCATAGCATTTATAGGATATACCGACTTATCGGTGCTAAGAATAATAACTTTTTTTACTTTATTGTAAATAGCAGCATCTAAAACATTTTCAGTTCCTAAGACATTAGTTTTGATAGCCTCCATAGGAAAAAATTCACAGGTGGGTACCTGTTTTAATGCCGCAGCATGAAACACAAAATCCACACCATGCATTACATTATTTACACTTTTATAATCCCGAACATCACCAATATTGAATTTTACTTTCGGATTATTAACTCTCAGTCGCAGATCATCCTGCTTCTTTTCATCACGGCTGAAAATTCGAATCTCTTTTAAATTATAATTAATAAATCTTTTTAATACTGCGCTTCCGAATGATCCCGTACCACCAGTTATTAAAAGTACTTTATTTTCGAATGCTTTAATTATTTCACTCATTATCATTCACCTAATTATTTAATTATATTCTTATAAACACTAAAATAAATATTTTTGTAATTCTGATTCTTATAGTATTCCATCCTTTTTTTGGAATTGTCTATATTCCTTTTAATATATTCTTTATCAAAACAACCTTTCTCAATTAATTTTGCTATATCTTTAATGCTATTTGGATTAAATACAAACTCTTCATTATTAATTGATTCAGGTAATGAAGTTACATTAGAGCAAATCACTGGAACATTGTATCTCATTGCTTCGAATAAAGGTCCACTACCTGCCTCATATAATGTGGGAACAACAACTAATTTTGTGTAATGATACAATCCAATTAAATCTTCTTCTGGCACAATACCTAAAAACTTCACCTCACTTTTGAGATCGCAATTAATAATCTCTTTTTCAATCTGTTCGAAAAATTCAGTCTTGTTACCAGTACAAACTAAAAAAACGCTTTTCCCATTGCCTTTTAAATAAGAAATCGCTTTTATTAAATTAGTGTGGTTCTTATGTTTCCATGTCGCTGCGGGATACAAAATATATTCTTCTGGTAAATCATATTTTTCTTCCAACTCCTTCTTTGAAGTGTACACGCTAGTGGAAAACCAATCTTCCGCAAATGGCAAAGGAAAAACAGTTATTTTATTATTCTCTACCTCAAAGTACCTCAATATATCCTGCTTGACATGGTTAAATGATACTATAATATGATTTGATTTATCAATAGATTTTTTAAAGCCAACCGCCCGAGCTCTTCTGTCTGAAGATGTAAAGAATTCAGGATAATGGAGTTCCTGGAAATCATGCATTGTAACTATTACAGGTATTTTTATTCCGTAAATGGGTGAAAACTGAAAAGGAACATGAAATATATCGATTCTATTTGAATTGATTATTCTATTATATGGATTAAATAATAATGATAATTTCATAATGATTTCATATTGGTGGGGTAAAACAGAATAAATTTTTGAGAATACTTTTGAGATTGTTCTACATATTTTCCACCATTTAGTATGATCATTAACTAAAACCGGAATTACTTTTGAATTTTTAAAATAATTATTTAAATATCTACTTTGTAATTTAGAATAATAAAGAACAATGTTATCAATTTCCCTAGTATTTATCAATACTTTTAATAATCCAATAGTATATGTAAAGAGCCCACCACCTTTTATACTTTGTTTTCCTAAAAATAATCCTATTTTCATAAACATTTTCCTTGATACTTTAGATATTCTTCAATTGTTTTAATTTCTTTTCCTATCAATTTTGCAACCGGAAGAGGTGGGCAAATCATTGCTCTAATAAATCTTTCTATTTTATTAATATCCCAATTTGCATCTATTTCCCCATTATAAGGACACCCTCTTTTATAATATTCTAATTCAGATATTTTATTATGCTTTCCTTTGTATCCTTTCTCCACTAATCTTAATGTTTCTTCAAAGTACTTCATACTTTCAAACATTACTCTATCATACAAGGTTTGTTGAGTGTCAAATTCTTCAATTTTTATTTTCTTTTGTAAAATAATATTTCCACCATCTATTGTTTTTCTCAAATAGTGAAATGTAAAGCCAACATCCTCTTCACCATTAATCATAGCCCAAGTTAAACTACTACATCCTCGATATTTTGGTAAAAGGGAAGGATGTAAATTAAAAATTTTCCCATCACAATAATTAATTACATCACAATGTATTATATTTCTATAATATATACTGCAAATTATATCTGGTTTAAATGGCAGATTATTAATTTTAATTTTATCAAAAGAATATCCAACATTTTTCTTTTCACAAAATAATTTCAAACTATTCACATAATATGGATTTTCATGTGTATAGACATAAACATTATAATTATTATTTAATAACATATCTAAAGCTTTACAACCAGTCCAGTGATATCCACAGAGAATAGCATTTTTCATTTAAAATACCTATAAATGATTTCTGATATATTGACAATATCCTTATTTTCTAAATCAGGATAACTTGGTAAATTAATGCCTCTCCACGCAATATCCTCAGCAACCGGATGTTTCTGATAATTGTCACAATACATTGGCATTGTATGTATAGGATAAAATGTAGGTCTTGTCTCAATTCCATTCTCTGTTAAATGTTTTCGAAGATCATCCCGTACTTTTGGAGTATCAACCAATATCGTATACATCCAATAGGAAGGAACAATATCATCTGACTCATTTTGAATTTCAATTGGTAAATCTATTAGATTTTCATTATACCATTGTACTATCCTCTTTTTTTGTATTAGGATTTCATCCGTTCTTTCTAATTGTGCTAATCCAATCGCTGCACAGATATTGGTCATCCTATAGTTATATCCAACTACATCATGCCAGTATTCCCGATATTTTGCTAAACCTTGCCCCTTAAAGTGAACTGCCCTGTCAAACAGAGTTTTATCATTTGTAACAATCATTCCCCCTTCACCTGTAGTAATGGTCTTATTGCCAAAAAAGCTAAAAGCAGCAATATTACCAAAAGTACCAGAATGTTTTTCTTTGTATTTGGCTCCAAAGGATTCAGCGGCATCTTCAATTATAAATAAATTATTATCCTTCGCGATTCTACATATTTTATCCATATCACAAATATAACCGTAAAGATGGACTGGCATAATTGCTTTTGTTTTTCGTGTAATTTTTCTCCGTACATCTTCAGAATCCATTTGCCAAGTATCTCTCATCGAATCAACAAAAACGGGTGTTGCACCTGTATATGTAATCACATTTACTGATGCAATATATGTAAAAGTTGGCACAATTACTTCATCACCTTTTCCTATTCCAAGTGTTATCAACGCCAGATGTAATGCCGTCGTTCCGTTACATACACTTGTTGCATACTGAACATTTAAATATTTTGTAAATTTATCTTCAAATTTTTCTATAAATTTACCTTTCGATGAAATCCAGGTAGAATCCAAACATTCATTGACATATTTTTTTTCATTTCCTTTTAATGAAGGCTGGTAAACAGGGTATTTGTATTTCATTTTAATTACCTATAATTTCCTAATAGATTATTATATAAATAATGAACTGCCCCGGGGCAAGCCCCGAAGTATCAAATAAGGTGATCTGTTCTCCGTAGATCTTTTCATACTCCTCTACTTTCCCTTGATTTTCAACATACCTTCGAATAACTTCTTCATTGGTGTATTGACCTACTGTATTTGCATAGTAACCACTTGTCCAAAAGTTACATCCCCACAACATTGCCTTGAGCTCTGGATGACGGTCAAAGATTTGCCTGGCAGTTATGCTTTTCAGTTTCATCGTAATCTCGCAAACTGACATTGTCGGAACGCTTTGCAAAAGAAAATGAACATGATCTGACTCATAGCTGATCTCTAAAAAATTTATCTCGTACCTCTCTGAAATTCCGAGACATATTTTCTTCAAACTTTCACCTATTTCTTGAGTTATAGCCTTTCTTCTGTACTTGATGGGAAGTACTATATGATATAATAGCAATGTTTTATTATGCCTTTTTAGTTTATGTTCACTCATAAATGATAATATAACCCATTCGGGTTAAATGAAAACCAAGGTTTTCAAACTTTCCTCTTGACCCCGATGCAAGCATCGAGGAATTTTATTGATTAAAATTTTCACATTCATTTTTCAAATTTAATTAATACCCTTGGATTTGGAGTAGAGTCAAATATCTCTATTGCTTTTTTAAAATATTTTTTCATAGCAACTATAAAATTTTCCTGGGTATACCACAACTTATCTTTTCCTTTGTAATATGGACCGTTTAAATGAATATCACTATACGGGACAAATTCAACTATTAAAATATATTCAGCGAATTTTTCTATTGTCTCAGCAAATTGCTCAAACGAGTAACTTCCGAAATAACATAAATGATGAATAATTGCAAAACAAATAACAAATTTTGACCTAAATCTTAAATGTGCTGCAAGATAAGATTCGTAATGTCCGGGCTTCTCATTGTAGTTCATAATATCCATTCTCGCTGTCCAAATATGTAAATTATTATTTTTTATTTCTTCTCTTAATATATCCAAAGAATAACTATCTACATCTATACAAATTGCTTCCTTGACTCCATATTTTAGCGCAAGCTTCGAATAAGCACCTTTATTTGCACCGATATCAAGTATCAAATTAGGTTTATATTTATTAAGCAATAATATGAAGTTATTTTTCCTTGAATTATTTGATGAGATAACAGTGTTGTTTTGTTGATAGTAAGTCCAATTTGTAATTCTTGATTTTGCATCTTTAAAGAAAATATTATTTATATAATTAAGTGAATATCTTAATATTTTTATCTTTTTTGAAAATTCAAAGAAGGGTTTTATTCTACTTGTGTATTTTAATAATTTATTGCCCTTTTCTATATGTTTTAATAATAAATGCTTTAATATAATTAGTGGCTTGTGACTTATGCTGATTCTAATAAGAATCCACCATTGTTCATATCTATTGATATTTAAGAAATAATCCCAGCAATCTCTTTGATTAGGTAATAAAAGTCTATGTTTAATCCATTTTCCAGTATTAAAACGTCCTTTTGTTATTGAACCAAAATCTAAATAAATTGGATTGGATTTTTCATAAGTTATATTAAAAGCGTGTGGGTCTTTTAAATGATAGCCTATTTCATCCAGTTTTCTTTGTAAATCAATTACTGAACATATTGCTTCTATTTTCTGTTTTTCTGTCCATTCAATAGGATAAGTTATATATCTTAACTTTTTATGTTTCAATACTAATACGTTTTCATCTTCATAAAATATTTCGGATTCTATTAATTCAGCAAATGATCTTGTTTTCTTTATAACCTCTTTATAATCTTCTATATTCTCTTTAATAATTCTCACAATTAAATTTTCATATTCACCAACATAATTTCCGTCAATTATTGTACTTAAATTACTCTTTTTGAATTTCCTATAATCAAATATTTTCACAAAAGCGTTCCTTTTTATAATGTCATCTTAAATATTTTTTTACCAATTCGCTTAATTTGTTTATTAATATATTCTGGTTGTTCTCTAAATAAATGTTGTAGTTGTTCTAATCTATATTTATTTATTAATTTCTTTGAGTTAATTCTAAATGATTTTAATAACTCGGGATTTAGAGGACCTTTTGGATGACACTCATCATAAACATCAATTAATCTAATTTCATTAATACATCCGGAAAAATTTTTATGTAAGTAATCAACAGTTTTCATTGTATCTCTATCTATAATGTATATCCCTCCTTGTGAGTATAAACGAGTATGCCGAGTTCCAAATTGCGTACCCTCTGTGCCAAGATGACACTGGACACTTTTCGACACTAAATTAGTGTAGAAAAAGAAAGGTGAAAAAATGAAAAAAGCGAAGAGCATTATTGAATTTGGGGAATTGGAAGGAGACCGTAGGTCGACTGGAGATTCCCTAAAATTATCGAGAAAGACTCAGGGGGATATTCCCGATACTGAAGTAAGTATGAAAAAGAGAAGGAGAAGATTTTCTAAAGAGTACAAACTGGCTATCCTGAAAGAAATCGATAACAGTATAAAACCTGGGGCAATAGGTGCTATTTTAAGACGCGAAGGACTCTATTATTCCAACATAGTCAAGTGGCGAGAGCAGTTGGAACTGGGCAAACTTGGTAAGAAATTGAACGAAAAAGATCGGAAAAAGATCATGGAACTTTCAAAAGAAAATCGGAAATTACAACGTGAATTGAATCGTTCCAAATTGATCATCGATGTTCAAAAAAAAATTTTACAGATATTAGAACTGGAAGATCAGTCATAACCAATGAGGACTGTAAAGAGATGGTGAATCATCTTTCTGATCAGATAGGAACTCAGACATCATGCGATGTATTCGGAATTCCTCGCTCTTCCTATTATTATTATCCAGTCGATCGAGATGATCTGCATAATGAACGGAAGTTACCTGATTTTGCCTATTCTTCTCAGGAAAAGCAGGCAATCCTGGATATTATGAATTCCGATTCTTATATGGATCGAACTCCATATGAGATATATGCATCCCGCCTTGATGAGGGTGAGTATCTTTGTTCAGTACGTACCATGTATCGGATTCTTAAGGAGAATGATCAGGTTAAAGAACGAAGGAATGTAAAACGAACCAATAACTATCAGAAGCCGGAACTTCTGGCAACTGAAGCTAACCAGATCTGGAGTTGGGATATTACGAAATTGAAAGGTCCCCAGAAGTGGACTTATTTCTATCTGTATGTGATCATAGATATCTTCAGTCGTTTCGTTGTGGGATGGATGGTAGCATATAGAGAGCTTTCTTCATTGGCACAAAAACTGATCAAGGAGACTTGCAGCAGGCAAAATATTGAAGCTGGTCAGCTAACCATTCATGCTGATCGAGGCAGTAGTATGAGATCGAAGCCGGTAGCTTTTCTGCTGGGTGATTTGGGAGTTACAAAATCTCATTCACGACCTTATGTCAGCAACGATAATCCTTTTTCTGAATCTCAATTCAAGACGATGAAGTATCGTCCTGATTTTCCTGGTAAGTTCAATTCAATGGTAGAAGCAAGAGATTTTTGCCGAAGATTTTTTGACTGGTATAATAGAGAACATTATCATTCCGGAATCGGCTTTCTGACGCCCGAATCTGTGCATTATGGTTTTGCAGATGAAGTTCTGTTGAATAGAAAAGATGTCTTATTAAAAGCTTTTGAAGATAATCCGAAAAGATTTAGAAACAAAATACCGATTCTGAAAAATCTGCCAAAATCTGTCTGGATCAATAAACCTGAAAATATCGAAAAAATGGCGAAACAATTATGAAAAATATTAAACTACTAAAGTGTCCAACTTTACTTGACACATTCCGGTAGCACCAACAAGGATATGCGTACTAGTTGCTGCTAAACCACGTGTCAATATTTTCTTTGGTGCAACCCAAATATTTTTGTTACTATATATTTCATATAAACTTCCATGTTTTGAATTGCATATAATTAACTTCTCTCCATCTTCAAAAATATTATGAGCCCAATAAGCTTCAGTCTCAATAATTTTATAAACTTCTAAGGTCACCTTATCAAGAATCCATATTTTTGATTTTCTATGATTGTTGTGAGCTACAATAAATATATTTTTTTTACTTTCATATATACTATTAAAATGGTTTCCTATCTTTTCACCTTTTGAATTAACCTCTAGTAAATTTTCCCCTAATAATATTTTTTGGGTTGTATTTGTCTCAATGTTTGCAACAATTATATGATTGAATCCTGTATTAGTAATGAATAATCTATGGTTATTATCAATATAGATTTGATGAGTTTGAGAAAGTCCTGATATTATTTCATTACGGTTATTTAATCCAACATTTATCACATCACCAACCCCGGATTTTTGATAATCTTGTTCAGTATGAACATTTGCTGAATCTAAATTTGTTCGGGAATAGTATATATTATCGTTATTCCATGTAAACCCAAAGAATTGTTTTTCCCCTGTATGAATAATTTTCCACTTATTCTTTTCTATATCAACCTCGTAAATTGCTAGCGGCGTTATTGCGATAAGTTTCATAAAAATCCTTTTTTACAGATAATCGAAATTCGAACGAGTTAGCATTAGATATCTTAAATTCTGAATATTTTTATTGAACGTATTAAATGGAAAATATTTTTTCTTTCTGAATCTTTAGTAAATAATAAATATATTACACTTGAGATTAAATAAAAAACGGTAAATTTTCTAATGAAACTAATCCAGCTATCTACTTTTAAATAATTACTTCCAAAATAAAATAATATGATTGTAATAGTTATGGTTAGAATAGAGGGTAATGTAACTGATAAAAATTCTTTAATAGTGTAGTATTTTAATTTTTTCAATAAGTAAAATAAAATGCTAGGATAAATAACATAAAAGTAAAAAACTGTTGGAATTATCACTCCCAGAATTCCTATTTTTTTTGCGAGTATGTAACTAACTATCATATTAATAATGCAATAAACAAATTTTGAAATTCCGATTTCTTTAACCTTATTATTACTAATCAAATTTACGATAAAGAATCTGTATACAGTACTTATCAGGATATTCAACAAAAATAGTCTTCCTATTAATATACTAGTTTTAAAATCTGGTCCAACCCACAATACTATAAATTTATCTAACAGAAGAATAAAAACAATAGAAGCTGGAATGATAAGAAAATTATAAAGCAACTGACCTGTAATATTTAATTTTGTTAAAAAATTATCATCGTTGGTAGCAAATGCTTTAGAACATTCAGGTATTAGTGCACTTGTTGGCAATGTAGTAAACTGTCTAACTAAATCACTTATTCTCCGACCAACATGATAATAAGTAACTGAAACAGGACCTAGTACTTTTTGCAGGATCAATCTATCTGTTGTATACATAAAATGATCCGCTACTTGGTTACTAATTAGATATAAATTGAAACCAAATACACGTTTTAATGTTTTAAAATCAGGTTTAACAAACTTAATTTTAAATGGTATTACTTTAATGCAATAATATACTTTTATTATTAAAACGATAAACATACCTATTTGTGAAATTAAAACATAATAGAATAAATCTGTATTTGTTTTTTTTACAATTATATATGCTAGAATGGAACTAATAACTGATATTATCATAATTTTATTATGTAAATGAAAATGTTGAAAACCAGATAAAATACCGCCAGCAATCGGTTGAAGAAACTGTAAACAGGTAAAAATACCAATTAATTGCATAACAGATTTTGTTAAAGTTTGTAAATTTTCGGGAACATTAAACCAGTTTAATCCATAGAGTGGAAAAGTAAAAATCAATAAACCCAAAATAAAGTATAAAAATACCGAAATTGGAAGAACCGAGAAAATAAGTTTGTTTATTTGTTTATATTCATTTTTGCCAATCATTTCCGGAATGTACTTCATTAAGGACATCGATATAGCAAAACCAAAAAAATTAAAAATTAGAACGATACTACCTATATAAGCGTTAATTCCAAAAACTTCTTTACCAAAATAAGCTAATACCAATGGCATTAGAATGAATCTAATGGCCATATTGATAAACTGAAGACCGATATTGGAAGCAGTGTTTATGAATATTTTTTGTTTTCTGGTCATGTATTATTTTAAACTAAAATTATAATCTGTTAATTTAAACAAAATAATTCAGATAGATACCAGTGAAGTGTAATTTTGACTAACATTAGTAGCCATCAATGATTTGATTTATACCACTCAATAGTTTTCCTCAATCCTTTTTCAAAACCAGTTTTTGCCTTAAACCCAAACTCCTTTTTTGCTTTAAAAATATCTAACATCCTTCTTGGTTGACCATCAGGTTTTGAAGTATCCCAGATTACTTTTCCTTTAAAATCTGTCAGCTTCACTATAGTACTAACTAAATCTTCGATTTTAATTTCGAAACCAGCACCAATATTTACCGGTTCACTTTTATTATAATGTTGGGTGGCTAATAAAATTCCTTCAGCAGCATCATTTACATAAATAAATTCCCGAGAGGGCTTGCCAGTACCCCATATTACAATTTCATTTTTCTCCATATTTATCGCATCTACACATTTCTTAATCAAAGCAGGTATTACATGGGAGGATAGAGGATCAAAGTTATCTCTTGGACCATATAGATTTACTGGAAGAAGGAAAATAGTATTAAAACCATACTGTTGTCGGTATGCCTGGGATTGAACTAACATCATTTTTTTTGCTAATCCATAAGGAGCGTTTGTCTCTTCAGGATAGCCATTCCAGAGGTCTTCTTCTTTAAAAGGAACTGGTGTGAACTTTGGATAAGCACATATTGTACCTAAAGCTACAAACTTTTCTATTTTGTTTAAATAGCCCTCGTGTATTAGCTGTATTCCCATTATTGCATTTTCATAAAAGAATTTTCCCGGATTATCACGATTTGCACCAATACCACCAACTACCGCTGCCAAATGAATCAATATATCTGGTTTTTGCTCTTTATACATTCGTTTAATATCTGGTAACTTGGTAAGATTGTATTCTGGTAAATCAGCTATGGAAATTTGTTTGCATCCTCTTTGTTGTAATTTTTCTAAAATATAATGTCCTAGAAATCCTTTACCACCAGTTACAGTAATTTGTTTGTTTTTCCAAAAATTCATATTTTATTCCTTTAGTACTAATTTTAAAAAATATATCAAAATATCATATAGTTATAGTATGTCAAAATTCTCTTTTTGTACTTTGTCTAAATCATCCTTTACCATAATTCTAACCAATTCTTCAAACTTAACTTTCGGTTCCCATCCCAGTTCTTTCTTTGCTTTTGATGCATCACCCATTAATATTTCTACTTCTGTGGGTCGATAGTAGCGAGGATCAATTTCTATAATTATTTTGCCTGTCTTTTTATCGAATCCTTTTTCATCTTCATTATCTCCCACCCATTTTAACTCAATATCTAATTCTTTAAAAGCTAAATCAACAAACTCACGAACTGTATGTGTTTCTCCAGTAGCCATAACATAATCATCCGGTTCATCTTGTTGAAGTATCATCCACATACCTTCGCAATATTCAGGCGCATAACCCCAATCACGCTTAGCATTTAAATTGCCAAGATATAGTTTATCTTGTAAACCAAATTTTATTTTTGCAGCCGCTCTGGTTATTTTTTTTGTAACAAATGTCTCACCCCTTCGTGGAGATTCGTGATTAAACAGTATCCCATTGCAAGCAAAGAGATTATATGCTTCGCGATAGTTTTTAACTATCCAGAAAGCATACAATTTTGCAACAGAGTAAGGAGAACGGGGATAAAAAGGAGTTTTTTCTGTTTGAGGTATTTCTTGTACTTTACCATAAAGTTCACTTGTTGAAGCTTGATAAAATTTAGTATTTATTCCAGTTTCTTTGATTGCATCTAAAAATCTTAAAACTCCAATTCCATCGACTTCAGCAGTATATTCAGGAACTTCAAATGAGACTTTTACATGGCTCTGTGCTGCGAGATTATATATTTCGTCCGGTTTAACCTTTTCCAATATCCTATTCAAATTGCTTGAATCGGTCATATCGCCGTAGTGAAGGAACATCTTGACATTCTTATTATGAGGGTCTTTATATAGATGATCGATTCTTTTTGTGTTGAGTGTTGATGCTCTACGGATTATACCATGAACTTCATAGCCTTTTTCTAATAATAATTCTGCTAGATATGAGCCATCCTGCCCATTGATGCCTGTAATTAGTGCCTTCATTAGTTATTCCTCCTGTATTCCAGCATAAGGATATTCTTGAGTTAAAAACGGTAAATAATTTACTATACCCGTACATTGTTGATTTGGACCATTTATATCATTCCCATCATATATTACATTTTCAATTTCGTCATTATCAATTTTATAATAATAATTATTTTCACCACTAATATTTATGCAATGCCCTAAATAAGGAATTTCACGTATATAAAATGCGTATTGATTACAATTTAGATTATTATAATTTATATGACATTCTTCTTGCCCTGGATATTCTCCAATATAAATACAATTGTTTGCAATAATATTATTGTAGTTAATTTGAGGAAAAGAAGTATGGGTGATTGTAATACCATTTCCTTCAGTAATACATTCATTATATATTAATGTGGGGTTTGAAAAATAATAAATAATTATGCAACTTCCCTTACACTTAATATAATTATTTTTTATAATTGGATTACTTTCATCCTTTATCTTCATTCCAATTTGATAATCATTAATAATATTTTTTTCTATTAATCCATTACTAACTTGATTGAAATATATCCCACCCTGCTCGGCATTATATATCTCCTCACACAACAAATTATTACAAAAAGTCGAATCTACACTCTCTGCCTTAAATCCACACTGACTATCTCTAAAAATACAATCCGAAATCTCAAACCCATTGATATGATTCAGTAATCCAATATTAGCCCAATCAAATTTGCACCATTGGATCTGAGCTTGGGAATATGACTCAAGTGTTACTCTATCCCAAATATAATTAGAATCAGGTTCAATTGATTTTAAATTTTCTGAGAAACCATCGTTTTTTGTAAACCAGATGAAGTTTTCATATTCACCAACTGCGTTGAAAGTACCATAACTTGTTATATCTTTTCCTTCATTTAATTGAATTACTGCACCAGGTTCAATTGTGAGTTCATCATCTACAATTATATCTTGTTCAACAATGTAATGATGGTTGGAGAGAAAGGTAGTTGGGGTGGAGATGTCTGAGGAGATCGTAGTTTCAGGATATAATAATAAATCCGCTTTGCGTTCTTTTTTTAATGAATAATGCGGTTCAATGAATAAT
>Ga0265595_1000710_pt1 | contig 28046 bp, 30 predicted proteins | sample saktaG_15_FD_190148 | JGI IMG/M metagenome (GOLD analysis project Ga0265595, IMG submission 190148) | Saline water microbial communities from Sakinaw Lake, British Columbia, Canada - sak_2013_06_06_50m | ecosystem: Environmental > Aquatic > Non-marine Saline and Alkaline > Saline ...
TACAAATCGTTGAAAATAAATTGAATGATAGACCAAGAAAATTATTAAAATACAAAACACCGTATGAAGTATTTTATGAGTATTCAAATAAATAATGTGTGTTGCACTTATTACTTGAATCTACGAAAGATTGAAAGATTGTCCCGATTTATCGGGAAAAGATTAAATATTAAAAAGATATAAATATCAAATTTTTGGTTTTCGCTTTCCCTCATTCAATCTTTATGAATCTTTTAATCTTTATGAATCTTTATGAATCTTTAAAAAAATTATTAATTAGGAGTGCAAAATGTATCCAGAATATATGCAAGAGTCAATAAAAAATGTTGAGAGAACAAGACCTGCAAGGTTAAAATTAGCAAAGTCAGGCAAAGAATTATTCCCTCTTATGTCCGCAGAAGAAAGGGATGTGGTCCTAAACAAATTCCATCCAGACTACAAACCAGAGGCAAGAAGAGAAATCAGAATAGGTCCGAATAAAGGCGAAAGAATAACAACAAAAGTTGCTGAACTTCTTGAAACTTACTCAAGAATCAATCCAGCAGACTTTGATTTAGACCATCCCGACTATGAGACAGATGTCCTGGTAATCGGTGCTGGTTCTGCAGGATTCTCAGCTTCAATCCTTGCGTCTGAAAATGGGGCTGATGTAATTCTTGTTACAAAGCTAAGAATAGGTGACGCCAATTCTATGATGGCTCAAGGCGGTATCCAAGCCGCGGTCAGACCTGATGATTCACCTTATTTGCACTATTTAGATGTAATGGGAGGTGGTCATTTTGACAATAAACCTGAATTAGTTAAAGTATTGGTCACAGAAGCTCCAGATGCAATAAAATGGCTACAAGACATGGGCGTTATGTTTGATAGAAATCCAGATGGAACAATGAAGACAAAATCCGGTGGAGGAACTTGCCGACCACGATTGCATTCTGCCAGAGACTATACCGGTGCAGCGATTTGCAGAACTCTGCGTGATGAAGTTCAAAACAGACCTGATAAGATTAAAATCCTTGAACATCAACCTGCTGTAGAATTAATAAAAGATAGTGATGGACGAGTCGCAGGTGCAGTTCTTTATCATCTTGAAAATAAAGAATATTTTACTGTTAAAGCCAAAGCTACAATCCTTAGTACCGGTGGATTTGGTCGTTTGCATATTCAGGGATTTGAAACTACAAATCATTACGGTGCTACTGCAGATGGTTTAGTTATGGGCTATAGAGTTGGTGCAAACTTGTTATATATGGATTCTGTCCAGTATCATCCGACCGGAGCTGTATATCCCCTGCAAATTGTGGGATTTCTATGCACAGAAAAATTGAGAGGAATGGGCGCTCAACCTGTAAATAAGAATGGCGAATTATTTGTATATCCGCTTGAACCTCGTGATATAGAGGCGTCCTCTTTTATCAGGGAATGCACAGAGAGAGGAAACGGAATAAAAACCCCTGCTGAAAATGTCGGAATCTGGCTGGATACCCCACTTATTGAACAAATCAATGGTGCAGGTGCAATCAAAAGAGATCTTCCCGCAATGTTAAGGCAATTCGGTCGCTTTGATATAGATATTGCAAAAGAACCGATGCTTGTTTATCCTACTTTGCATTATCAAAACGGCGGATTAGAAATAAACGACCATTGCGAAACAAAGTTGCCAGGACTTTATGTTGCTGGCGAGGCTTCTGGCGGTGTGCATGGCAGAAATCGTTTGATGGGCAACTCTCAACTTGATATTATAGTATTTGGAAGAAGGGCTGGAAAGTATGCTGCAGAATATTCGAAAGGCGTGAAACCTGGTAAATTAAATTTAGACCATGTCTACGAATATGAAAAAGAAGTTGAAAAATTAGGTATAGATAGAAAAAAGATTTCTCCGATGGTTCTGCCTGACTATATTCCAGAAGCAGTAAAAAAACGTCAGTATACTGCTCATTACGAAGGAACTTTAAGATAATCAACCACGAATTTACCCTGTTAAATAAAATCTCCGATTTTCCCAGAGGGATTTAACAGGGTTAACTCGAATGAACACGAAGAATTTAAAACGAAACTTTTATACAAAGAGTTGTCGTATAAAATTATTGGTATTGCTATGAGTGTTCATAAAGAGTTTGGATCTGGGTTTTTAGAAAAAGTGTATGAAAACGCTATGATGGTTCTATTTCGAAAACAAGGAATAGAAGCAGAACAGCAAAAACCTATAAATGTTATGTTTGAGAATGAAATAGTAGGCAGTTATTTTGCAGATATTCTTGTAGAAGATAAGATCATATTAGAGCTTAAGACAGTTGAAAAAATAACTGATATTCATAAAGCCCAAGCTTTAAATTATTTAAAAGCAACTGGATTACATCTTGCAATAACTTTAAATTTTCATTCTCAAAGTTTGCAATATGTAAGATTAGTTTTATAATTTGAAAAAATTAAGGAAACCACGAATTGGCACTAATGAACACGAAAAACGACGATATGGAACCTATTTATAAAAACCTTTCCTGCGGAATTGTTGGAATGGCAATGATATTTAATTTTCATTCCCAAAGTTTGCAATATGAAAGATTGGTTTTATAATTTGAAAAAATTAGTGTTAATTCGTGGTTTCAAATTCTGGAGGTTTAATGGCAAAGCCGAAAATTGCCTTTTATTGGTGCGCATCCTGTGGTGGATGTGAAGAAGCGATCATTGATCTGCATGAAGATATACTGAAAGTAGTAGATCTCGTCGATATAGTATTCTGGCCATGTGCCATGGATTTCAAAACTGAAGATGTGAAAAATATGCAGGATAATGAGATCACAGTGTGCTTCATCAATGGAGCGATCAGAACCAGCGAACAGGAAGAAATGTCAAAACTTCTTCGTAAAAAGTCGCAGCTCATCGTATCTTTTGGTGCATGTTCACAGCTTGGCGGTATTCCCGGGCTGGCAAATTTCTGGGACAGAGAATCGATCTTTGCGTCTTCCTATGGCGGCAAATGTCCTTCTGTTGATAATCCCGACGGCGTTGTCCCTCAAGAGGTTTCGGAAGTTCCGGAAGGTGAACTGTATCTTCCCAGATTCTATAATACTGTCAAAACAACCGATCAGGTCATTGATGTGGACTACTATCTCCCCGGCTGTTCTCCGGCTCCCTACCTCACTATGCAGGCTATTACCACTATTTTATCCGGAGATCTTCCACCAAAAGGAACAGTGCTTGCACCCAACAAGGCACTTTGCGAAGTATGCTCCAGAAATGATTCAAAACCCGAAAAATTATCTCTGAATAAAATAAATCGTGTCTCATTGGTAGAAGTCGATCCTGAAAAATGCTTTCTTGCACAAGGCATCATCTGTATGGGACCTGTCACACGCGCGGGTTGTAACGGCGAGAATGACGGTCGCTGTATTGCAGCTAACATGCCGTGCCGGGGCTGTTACGGACCTCCTTCAGAGGTGCATGATGTCGGCGCAAAAATGGTCGCAGCGCTGGCTTCAGTAGTCGGACTCGAAGACGAGGAGGACATGAGTGAAGCTGATGTTCAGAAACTCCTCGATCAGATAGTCGATCCTGCCGGCACATTCTACCGATTCTCTCTTGCGAAATCCTATTTTCGCAGAAAAATTATGACCGATTCAAAAGAGGAGAAATAATCTATCATGGGTACAAAAGTTACTATAGATCCTATTACCAGACTTGAAGGGCATGGTAAAATAGAAATATTTTTGAATGACGATGGCAATGTGGAGAATGCCTATCTGCAAATCCCCGAACTGAAGGGCTTTGAGCAATTCTGTATCGACAGACCTGTAGAAGAGCTTTCACGTATCACACCTCGTATTTGCGGTGTGTGCCCTATGGCTCATCACATGGCTTCTACGAAAACCCTAGATGCCGTATATAATATCCAACCTACAGAAACTGCTAAGAAATTGCGCCAGCTTGTGTATGATTCCTACATCTTTGAAGACCACATGCTACACTTCTTCTTTCTTGGGGGACCCGATTTTGTGGTTACGCCTTCTGCTCCCAAAAAGGAACGCAACATTCTCGGCGTTATCGCAAAGGTTGGTCTGGAGATCGGAACCCGTGTCATCAAAACACGCAGAGAGATAAGAAATATCGTTACATATCTTTCAGGAAGGATCATCCATCCGGTCGGGGGGCTTCCTGGCGGAGTTTCAAAGGGATTAACTGAAGAAAAAAGACTGGAATTCCTGAAAATAGCTATCGAAGCTCGGGATTTCGCAAAAGAAAGCATCGGAATTTTCAACAACATCGTGCTTGGCAACAATGCCTATGTTGACCTCATTGTGGGAGATATTTACAAACACAAAACCTATTATATGGGCTTGGTCGATGAGAATAATAAATTGAATGTCTATGACGGCAAAATCCGTGTGGTCGATCCTGATGGCAAAGAGTTCGTAAAATTCGGTCCCAATGAATACTTGGAACAGATCGCCGAACACGTCGAGCCATGGAGTTATATGAAATTCCCCTTCCTCAAGAACATTGGTTGGAAGGGCTTCAAAGAGGGGAAAGAGAGCGGGATATTTCGCGTGGCACCTCTTGCACGTCTAAACGTTTCTGACGGAATGGCAACTCCTCTGGCTCAGGAAGAATACGAGCGCATGTACGAAATCCTTGGTGGCAAACCTGCACATAACACGCTTGCATTCCACTGGGCACGTCTGATTGAAGCACTCTACGCTTCAGAGCATATTGTTGAACTGCTTGAAGATAAGACGATCACCTCTCCCGATATTAGAAATATACCGACCGAAACGCCAACCGAAGGTGTCGGCATCGTAGAAGCTGCACGCGGCACACTTATACATCATTATAAAACTGACGAACAGGGCATGGTGAAAGCCGTGAACTTGATTGTTGCAACTGTTTGCAATTCCGCAGCAATGTCCCTATCTATTGCAAAAGCGGCCAAAGCGCTTATTAAGAATGGCAAGGTTGATGATGGCTTGCTAAACATGGTGGAAATGGCATTCCGTGCCTATGATCCCTGTATGGCATGTGCGACCCATTCTTTGCCCGGTTCAACACCGCTTATTATAAATGTTCACGATAAGGATAATTCAATAGTAAAAACCATCCGCAGAGACTGAGTGTGAAAACTCTCGTTCTTGGACTTGGCAACACTATTCTTTCTGATGATGGTGTAGGCATTCACATCGCTCGGCAGATCAAAGAAAAACTTCCTGATATTGACGTTATTGAAGCGAGTGCAGCCGGATTTCGTGTCATCGATGAAATAATCGGATATGATAAACTGATACTCATTGATTCTATAAAAACAAAGAACAATCAGCCCGGAACATATTACAAACTTGGAATCGAGGAATTCAAAACTACCCTTCATCACAGCTCACCACACGACATGAATATGTTCGATGCACTCGAGCTCATGAAAAAGCACAATGTTCATCTTCCGAGAGAAATTATCATTTATGCAATTGAAGTTGAAGATACCTTTACCTTCTCCGAGCAGTGCACAGAGAAAGTTGCACGAATTATCCCTGAAGTAGCGTCACTGATTTTGAAAGAGCAGTTCCAGCAAGACAAAATTTGACATAAAAAACCGCACATAGATTTTACGCAACACGTGGGGCTATAGCTCAGTTGGGAGAGCATTTGTCTGGCAGACAAAGGGGCACGGGTTCGAGCCCCGTTAGCTCCACCAGTCTTCGCTTGGAGCGAAGCGTTCTGCGAAGACTGACACCCCAGCAAGTCGACATCCGAATTTGCATATCCGACTATTCCTAATTCTTTTACAATTTTAATTCATCACACAACATGACTTTTTTTCAGTCGAGTGCAAATTAGTCATGACTTTTTTTCATTTGCCTGCAAAATAGTCAGTTAAAAACTGTGAAATTTTTGGTATTTAAAGCGTTCCTCTACCTCAACAATACTACTTTTCTAATCTCTCTATCAACTCCATCAACACTCAATTTAGTGAAATATATGCCTGATGACAGATCATTGACTGGGTGATTTATTGTATATTCTCCAATATTTTTATCTTCATTAATAAGCGTTGAAACCAACTGCCCTTTAATATTGAACAATTGAATTTTTACATTACTTGGTTTGTGTATGTAAAAACTTACTGAGAGATTGTTGATATTTGAGCTAATTGGATTTGGATAATTTGTAAAGTGATATGTTGTTATTTCTTGCGGATCGTCAACTGATAAATTTTGGTTAAAGTAATATGCTCCCATATCAGCAATAGTCCCATCTGGGTCCAATGGTGAACTTGGGTCTCCGGCATCGATGCAAGGTGACTTTGTTGAGTCAGTAACTGGATAATTTGCCCAGCTTAGATGGTAATCTCCGTTTAGAGGGTCGACAAATAATGGATCTAATTGAATATTATAGAAAGCATCACAACTATCTCCATTAGCATTTGTGGTGATATTTACCCCGACAGAATCGTTTACTCCATAAAAATTTCCAACTTCATTATTCCAGAAATCTGAATAGGATATTGTTGGATTTCCCGGATAATTAGCTTGAACATAAATACCATAATTACCAGTATTATCTGATATTATAGAATTAACTATAATCGGTGAGGAATTCCATCCGCAGTAAATCCCACCGCCAGACAAATTAGTACTATTACCTGTTATCGTTACATTCTGTAAACTCGGTGAGGAATAATTGCAGTAAATCCCACCACCATAATTAGCACTATTACCTGTTATCGTTACATTCACTAAACTCGGTTCGGAATCATCCTCGCAGCAAATCCCACCACCATCACCATCAGTACTATTACCTGTTATCGTTACATTGTCTAAACTCGGGGAGGAATACCAACCACAGTAAATCCCACCACCCTCACTAAAAGCACTATTACCTGTTATCGTTACATTTTCTAAACTCGGGGAGGAATCATGGCAATTAATCCCCCCTCCACCCCAAACATCAGCACTATTACCTGTTATCGATACATTCTCTAAACTCGGGGAGGAATTATCGCAGGAAATCCCCCCTCCACACCAATTAGCACTATTACCTGTGATCATTACATTCTCTAAACTCGGGTTTGAAATATTTACGCAGTAAATCCCACCACCACAATTTTCCGGCCAACTATCTCCTTGTGCATATCCATTTGTTATTGTAAAACCAGTTAAAATCGCAGTAGAATCTTCCTCGTTTTCAAACCTTACAACACTATCAAGACTGTCTCCATCAATAATCGTTTGTGAAATGTAGGAAGTATCCTGTGTAGTTAAATACAAAGATGCAACAGTTATATTCTTTCCACTGTAGTTAATGTTTTCTACATACGTTCCCGGTTGTACTAAAACCGTATCTCCATTACTTGCAGCATTGATTCCTGCCTGTATTGTGCTATAATCTGCTGGAATGTTGATCGTATTTGCAGAAGCATTACACACAAACACTACACTTAGCAATGTTGTGAAAACTAATATTCTTATTAATCTTTTCATTTGGCCCACCTTTCATAGGTTTTTTTCTACCTCAATAATACTACTTTTCTAATATCTCTATCAACTCCATCAACACTCAATTTAGTAAAATAAATTCCTGATGACAGATCATTAACCGAATGACTGATCGTGTATTCTCCAATATTTTTATCTTCATTAATAAGCGTTGAAACCAACTGCCCTTTAATATTGAACAATTGAATTTTTACATTACTTGGTTTGTGTATGTAAAAACTTACTGAGAGATTGTTGATATTTGAGCTAATTGGATTTGGATAATTTGTAAAGTGATATGTTGTTATTTCTTGCGGATCGTCAACTGATAAATTTTGGTTAAAGTAATATGCTCCCATATCAGCAATAGTCCCATCTGGGTCCAATGGTGAACTTGGGTCTCCGGCATCGATGCAAGGTGACTTTGTTGAGTCAGTAACTGGATAATTTGCCCAGCTTAGATGATAATTTCCATTAATCATATCTACAAAGAGTGGATCAGCATCTATGTTGCCATCTAACCAACTGACTGTTCCGTTATTATTGGTTACAATACCTAATTCTCCATCCTTAATATCAGAATAGGAAATCGTAATTGAATCTGGAGCATCAATGTTATCAAAATAAACCTCTTGCGGGGAATCGTTCCATAGAACACAATTAATTAGCTCTGGACTGGCTCCATCTGTACAATAAAAACCTCCCCCTCTATAAGTAATAATATTATTTGTTATTGTGACATTTACTAATAACGGATTTGATTGATAACAATTAATTCCACCTCCTCGACTATAATTTCCTGTACACGAGTTGTCTGCTATCAAAACATTTTTTATAACAGGATTTGAATGACCGAGATATATACCGCAACCACTTCCATAGTTATCTGAGTATGTATTACTCACTATGGACACATTTTCTATAAGGGGATTGTGACCATGAAAATACATGCCTGCACCGTTTTTGGCTGAGTTATTGGTTACTAAAACATTATGAATGCTAACACTTGGGCTACTTATTATATAAAAACCACCACCATTCCCATCTGCTACATTATTCTCGATAACCGTGTTTTCTATAATTATATATGATGAATTAGTGCAATAAAGCCCTCCTCCCCAGCCGCTATTACAATAACCTGTCGTTGAATTATTTGAGATAGTAACATTGTTGGCTGTTAGACTTGAAAACTTACAATAGATCCCACCTCCATTACTCCCTTCCCCAGAAAGTGAATTATTTGTTATTGTTGTATTTTCTAATCTCAAATTAGATTCTTTACAGTATATCCCTGCACCCTTTTTTGAAGTTCCTGATAATTGTCCATTTTTGATCGTTACATTGTTTATTAATGCATCTGATGTATTAATAATATTAATAGCTCTACCCGAAAATGCTGCATCCAAAATTGTATCATCCTCTCCGTTTCCTGATAAATGAACGAAACTACACCAATTTATCGGAAAATTCTCTCCGTTGGTTGAAGGACTATAAATACCAGCCACAAGATAAATCGTATGTATATTCACACTATCTGCATAGATCATTTCAAAAGCGTGTTCGATGGTTCTAAATGGTTCGTACGGGGATGTGCCGGAATTAGAATCATCTCCATCTACTGCAACATACACATCTGCATTTATCAGACTATCATTTATACAATGAAGAATATCAAAACTGAATTTATCGATAGGTGATGCATAATAATCGGTCGGGGGAATGACCGTGAATGTATCCACAATGACATGGATGATAGAATCGCTTTGATTAAAGAGGTCGGCGCCTGATCCCTCAGAAGCTGTAACTGAATTTGAATGTATATTACAACGATTATCAATTGAAAAAATAGGATAAGAATAGCTGCAATACATTCCTCCACCTTCAGAAGAAAGATTATTTGATATGGTCACGTTTTCTAAGTTGGGATTGGAATTACTTCTACAATACATTCCGCCGCCATAATAAGTGGTAGAATTGTTTGATATCGAACTGTTTACCAATGTTGGATTAGAATTATCAGAGCTAATACCTCCACCACATAAACCGGCTTCGTTATTACTTATTATGATGTTGTATAGATACGGATTTGAATCTTCGCAGCAGATACCACCTCCCCAAACATTAGCATGATTATACGAAATAACTACATTTTCTAATGAAGGATCGGAATGATCACAATGAATTCCACCTCCATAGTTAGAGATATTATCTTTTAAAGTTATGTTTTCCAAAATGGGATCAGAGTAAGAAAAATAGAACCCACCCCCATAATGCGAAGCGGTATTATTAATTACTTCAATATTATGAAATCTTGCATCGGAACATTCGCAGTATATTCCTCCACCATAACCTGAAGCATAATTATCTTTGACCACTAAGTTTTTTAATCTTGGAGAGCAGAATGTATCCAATAGTATTCCACCACCAATATTCCATGGATACGAACTGGTTCCATTGCCGTGTTGAATTGTAAATCCACATAATAGGGCTGCAGGATCTTCTGCAGTATTGAAAAAAACGACGGTTCCGGTGTACTGACCATCAATTATTGTTTGAGAAATATATGAGGTGTCTTGAGTGGTATAAAACAAAGAGCTGACAATGATATTTTTGCCATTTAAATTGATATGTTCAGCATAAGTGCCCGGTTGAACAAGTACAATATCTCCATGTACTGCTGCGTCTATGCCTGCTTGGATAGTGCAATATTGCCCAGGAACATTGAGCGTATCGGGAATATGTGGCATGATATCATCTAAGCTTCTCGGATTGACTCCATATTCGTCACAGCTGTAATCCACTGCACCTATTATGGACTCAAAAATTTCTCCTTTTAACGGATCAGGATAGTTGTAGAATCCATCATCAATCTGGCATTCACCTGATCCATCATTCACATACCATTGTCCGTATACATCCGGCATGTCTGTTACAGTAACCTCGGAAGTTATGATAAGGCATCCTTCGTAAGGCTCACCATCTGATGGCTCTATGAGCTCACCAGTATTCACCAAGATTGGTGTTGGAACCGGGTTACCTGAACTGATAATTGTCGCATTTGAGATATTTCCAATTTCAGTAAATCCATTATATTCTTGTACTTCTCCAGTTATCGTAACCTCATCTCCAACATTTGTGCTTATTCCAGCATAATAAATATAAATTCCATTCCATATCCCACCATCAGATGAAGATATAAAAAAATTATCATCATATCTATAAAAACCAGTAGCGGTTACAATTCCTGTGATGGTAACGATTTGACCCTCCATTGGAGAGGGATATGTCCCATTTGTTCCAGGATTTATAGTATACTGAATATCATAAATCGTTGTAGCAAAAGTATTAAAAACAAATAATACACTTATAAAGGTTACTAAAACCAATATTCTAATTATCCTTTTCATTTGCCCACCTTTCATAGGTTTTTTTGCGAGGAAATTTTGTTCTTTCATATTTTAAAATCTATACCAAAATTTAATAGAGCACCTGCAGAAAATCCTGCTAAACAACAAGATGAATTTGTTAGAGTTTTAGTTTGGATGTCAATTTTTTTTACATTTCTGTTGAAATCATGCATGTACACAAAAATTTTCATATAGAAGTAGCATCAGAGAGGTACAGATAAATAAGTTGGAGAATGAACAATTTTGGAATTCAAAAAAGCGTTGCTAAAGAGGGCTTTAGCAACGAGATATAGATCTTCGAAGATATTATCATATTATGTTTTGACATTTTGACTTTGTCATTTTATTAGAAATAAGAAATTAGGATTTAGAAATTATCATCTCATCCATCCTTATACAAACAACTCTCCCTGCACCGCACACGACTCCTCAAATATTTTCATCTTTTTTGTAATGCCGTACTTTTTGCACAGCTCATCAAACAATTGATAAAGCTCCTTTGCGTGAGGTACAGCACATTGATATTGCTCGCCATAACGGGTTTCATATTTGCTTCTCATACCCGGAAAAAGTTTATCCAATTTCGCATAAAAATATTCCCGCTGTCCGCTGCGGAGCGACATACCAAACCAGGGAAGAATATATGATAGCAGTCACTTCTGGAATCGCAATAGATACACTGGTGCTGGCACCCACGATAGAGGTTAAGATTATATCGCAGTCCAAACCACGTATCCGGCTGTTTGACGTAGTTGAGAAAGGTCATTGTTTTTCTGAAAACCTGCATCACAAAGAGATAGAACTCTTTGGTGTTCTGAAGACGTGTGCGCAATCTGACACCTATTGATCCAAAAAAGCTCAAGCACGCTCCTTTTTCTACATCCGAATTATGAAACCGATAATTTGAATTGAGTTTGAAACAGGCAGATTTTTTGTCAATAAAACCATAAAGCAAAAGCAGCTGCAAATGACAACCGCTTATTTATTTTTGAATTCTATCTTTTTTACTCTATCATTTGCAAAATTTTGTTTGATTTTTCGATGAAAGACTGAAGCTCTTTCCCGGTAAGAGGTTTTTGCTCGATGAGTCCGAGCTCATGAATATAGCTGCAAAGCAGTTTCACTTCATCAGTTTTTCCTTTATCATTGAGAATAAGAATCTTTTTTACTGTATCATTTTCACTGTTCACGACCAGTGTGTGCTGTGCAAGCATGTCTGTTGCTTCCGGATTTGCAAACTGGCTCATCTCCTGAAAACGGCGCATGTGCTCATTAAATACGACCATTGCCGGAATATCTTTCACCTTCAAGCTTTTCACTTCCACCGTGATCTTGTCATTATTCAGCGCTTTTTCAAAAACTGCCTTTATTTTATCTGAAGGAGTTTTGTTATCCTGATCAACGATCTCCTTCTTGTCTTTGTTCACGATATTATCATTGATCTCTGAGTCAATACGCACAAAGGAAACATTGCCTTTATCCATTTCTATCTTCTGGAAAATGTGCCCGTCCAGCACGGTGGGAGCGAAGATCACTTCAATGCCCTGCTCCTTCATCATATTCAAATAGGTGACCTGCAGGTCCTCGCTGGGAGCATAGTAAATTTTCTTCTGCTTGCCTTCCTGTGGATTTCTGAGAATATATTCATCGACTGTTACATAGTCGCCTTTTGTGGTCTTGAAAATGAGCTGACCTGTAAGGTTTTCGTAGAATTTTTCCTCGGTCAGCATTCCGTATTTAATAAAGTGGTTGATGTCATTCCACAAGCTCTCATAACGCTTTCTATCTTCTTTGAAAATATCTTTTAGACTGTCCGCCACTTTCTTTATGATATACTGGGATATTTTCTTCACCTGCTTGTCTTCCTGCAAAAAACTGCGTGATACATTAAGTGGAATATCCGGAATATCCATTCCTCCGCGAAGTAATAGTAGAAATTCGGGAACAACGCCCTTTAGGTCGTCTGCAACAAAAACATCATGGCAGTAAAGTTTTATTTTACCACGGTTGGGGTCCAGATCAAGCTGGCTTATTTTGGGAAAATAGAGAATACCTTCGAGTTTAAAAGGATAATCAACATTGAGATGTATCCAGAAAAGCGGGTCTTCGTATTGATGGAAAAGCTCCTTATAAAATTCTTTATACTCACTATCTTCAATATCTTTAGGTTTCTTATGCCAGAGTGCTTTTTGAATGTTCACGACCTTCTTATCAAACACAATCGGGAAGGGCATGAAATTACAATATTTTTCAATAAGCTCACGGACTTTGGAGTCCTCGAGGTAGTCCTCATTTTCTTTATTGAGATAAATAGTGACGGTTGTACCCGGCTCTTTTCTTTTTCCTACATCGAGGTGGAATTCCGTGCTTCCTTCACACTCCCAATATGCCGGCTCTGCGCCCTTTTTATAAGAGAGAGAATCAATTGTAACTTTTTTTGCAACCATAAAGGAGGAGTAAAATCCCAGTCCAAACTGCCCGATGAGCTTTCCCTGTCTGTCCTTATACTTCCCGACAAAATCTTCTGCGCTGGAAAAGGCGATCTGATTAATATATTTCTTGATCTCCTGCCGGGTCATACCGATGCCGTTATCGCTGATCTCGAGCACTTTCTTGCGTTTGTTGATCTTCACTTCGACCTGAAGATCATCCTTTTTCACATCAGGATCCATTGCTTCGCTCTTGTTCATTGCATCGACAGCATTGGCGATGAGCTCCCTTAAGAAAATATCATGCTCGGAGTAGAGCCATTTCTTTATTATTGGAAAAATATTTTCAGTGTGAACTGTTAGTTTTCCTTGTTTTTTCTCTTGTGCCATAGGTTAGTTCCTCAATTATTTTTAACTGATAATATAGTGATTTGTGTGTGGGATGTCAAAGAGGATTAAATGATTATTGGCTAGTTACTAGTAATTTTATAAGGGATGGATAATGAACATCCAAAATCTGAGTTAAATTCTTTTGCCAGCCCCTGGGCATTTTATTATAAACTTTCAGATATAATTTCCGCTGATCAGGAATTTGCATTAAGTAATCTGTTAATTGTATTGCAGTTGAGATATCCTTCTTGATTTTTGCTGTATCTTTCCGTTTTCTGGAAATGAGAAATTTCATAAGGGCAAAAGCTGCAGGTTCAGGCACACAGACCAGAATGTTGTTATATTCCGTTATCAGTTTAAAATCATAAAAAATATTCATATACCTCAAAGGTTGTGCGGATATCCCAAGCTCTTTTATTGAATAAGCGGTTTTTCTTCCTCTTCCTAATTCAGGAATAATAAACTCAACTTCCAATTCGGGATGAACAAACTTGCTGAATTCTCCGATAACAGATACTTCTCTTTCAAAACACAATCTATTTAAAATTTTTGAGACATCACCCGTATGTCTGATCTTTCGAGGATTTGAAATAAGAAAATCGATATCAGCAGTTCTGAGTAATGGAATTTCAGGTGCATTATGAAAATATTCTCGATACACCGATAACACCCAACTTCCGATAAGCATCATCTCAGTTAAAACACCAGCTTTATCTAATTCTACTAAAACTCGGTCAAATAAATGTTTATTTGTTTGCACGCAACCCCATCCTGACTTCTGCCAGATCTGACTTTACTTTCTTGATTTTGTTTTCCAGCTTTTTTCGTTCTTGTATTCGTTCCTCCAACTCTTTTACTTTATCAGAATCCTCTTTCCCAATATACTTAAATATGACTTTATTCCCCTTGCGGTATGCCAGATAAACATAAGAGCTATTACCTCTCTTTTTACGAGAGAGTGAACCATTTGGAAAACCAGATAGTTCTTTCTTATAGTTATGAAGTAATTTCTCTAACCGCTTTTGTTCATCTTTAAGAATGTCTTGTACAATACTCATTATTTAATACCTTGCCTAACATTTGTTTCAATTTAGCTATTTGTTAGGCATGCATGTCAAGTATAATTTGCCTAACAGTTTCTTTATTATAGACATTTGTTAGGCAACAGAGTTATCTTTATGCTCAATGTAGGGCTCTATATGCACCACAACATCGAGCACGTCAGGTCCTTTATTGATTATCTCATCCCGTACTTTTTCAGATATGCTATGCCCCTCCGAAACAGAAATATTTCCATCAACAAGCACATGCATATCGACAAATAAACCCCGCCCCACATTGCGTGTTCGAATGGCATGGGCGTCCTTAACTCCATCTACCTGCATTGCAAGTGAGCGTATCTGCTCTTTTTCTTTTACAGAAGCTCCGGAATCGGATAATTTCTTGAGCGCAGGAAAAACTATATCCCATGAAACTTTGAGTATGATCAATGAAACGATGATCGCCCCGATGTGATCAACAAATGCCCACTCGGGTTTGATCACAGAAATTCCGACTGCAAGCAGTACAGGAATAGAGCTCAGTGCATCAGAGCGGTGGTGCCAGGCATTTGCAATAAGTGCAGAGGATTTCACTTTCCTGCCGATCTTTACAGTCCAATGATACAATAACTCCTTCACAATTATGGAAACCAGCGCGCCAATTATTGCAATCCACTTAGGTGTCTCAATACAGTGATCTTTCAGTGTTGCAATTGCATTGTATCCTATTCCGACCGCAACTGCTGCAAGTCCGAGCCCTATAAACCCGGTGATAATTGTCTCGATCCGCCAGTGTCCATAAGGATGGTCTTTATCCGGCGGTGCCGACCAGTATTTCACTCCCACAAGCACAGCAATATCGGTGACCATATCGGAAATACTATGAACTGCATCTGCCACAACCGCCTGGCTGTGCCCGAGAATACCCACAATGAACTTTATCGCAGCAAGGATAAAATTCACAAAAAGTCCAACCCACGTGACTTTCTTTATATCATGGTTTTCAACTTCAGTAGTGCAATTATTTAGAGAATGTTCCATAAGGACATCTGTTGTTCTTTATTAAATTAAGGCAAGAATTTCATCTACAACTCTTTGGCTATTTTCCTCGCTGCCTATATTCAGCTATTGTGTTTGAAGAATTTTCTCCAGTTCTTTTGGAGTGAATACCCTGCCGGTCGATTTCAAGGCTCCGTTTATGACAAGAGCAGGTGTCATCATGACTTCGTACTTCATAATATCATTAATATCAGTAACTTTCTCAACCAGTGCATCGCTGTTGAGATTCTCAAGCGCAATTCGCACATTCTTCTGATAAAAAATCAATAATTGAACTTTTGGAATTTCTTGATATAAATCAGACGAAAATACAAAACCACAAGAAAATAAAATAATAACAAAGAATACTCTTTTCATTTTAACTTATCAATACAGAACCGATCAAAATAATTCCTAATGCCAAAAAGATGAGTGCCATTAAAATCTTCATTAAACCCAACCTATTTTGAACCCATTTTGCTAGAGCTTGAGAAGACATTCCCCAAAAAATGAGGATGAATACTACAACCAAAGGTAATATGAAAAGTAAGTTGTAAATAACTAAATAGAAATATGCCAAATTACGATATTGCATTAAATGACTCATATAAACAAGGGTTGGTAGATAAACCTGTCCGGTACAAAATAATTCCTGTAAAGAAACAATGAAGCCAATAAAGAACGCAGCTAAAATATATTGATGAACTTTACTTTTTTCACGAATCTCTTGATGGATTTTCTGTTTTATCTTTTTTGGAAGTTGTAAAACCATATCAGAAGTTCGCCCTTTTTTAAAAAGATAATAATCATATAAACAATAAAAAGCAAAAATTAAAACAACCATTCCTGTAACAACAAAAATTACTTTTATAATTGTAGAGAAGAATTTTAATTGTTGAATTACTTCCAGAATATTCAGTCCAAAAATTCCGATAAGAAAATAGGTGATAAAAACAGCTAATGTATATGAACCTCCTATCAGTAAAACATCTTTCCCTTTCCTACCAAATAAAGTCAGATATGAAACGAGGAAAATGATTGTTGCGAAGGCGCAGGGATTTATTCCATCTATAAGTCCGGCAAAAATAATCGTGATAACCCCAAATGATTTAAATCTGTCTTTAATAGATTTATCCGACTTTTCTATCAAAGGTTTAGCTTTTTCCCAGGGAGGAATTTTCAAACTCGAAATATCTGAATAAATTATTTCCTCAATATTTTTCAGTCTTGCTTTTTTTTCCAGTAAGTATTTGTCTCCTAAAAAAACCATTGGTGTAACAAGATGTTTCTTTTCGGGAATGTGATAGATTTTACTCAAGGCTTCATTTAATTTCATTCCTTCTTGCGTTGCAATATCATACTCCCGAATAACGATTTGCGGATATTTTTTTTGTAATTGTTTGAGATCATAATAGGTTCGATCACAATGTTGACATCCTATTTTAGAAAAATAAGCGATATAAATGGGAGGTTCCTTGATTTGAGTCTCGTTTTTATCTTTTTCTTCTACCTGCTTATTTTCTTCAATCGATTTAATTTTTTCAATAACGGGTTCAAAATTTTTCTTCTTGTCTTGTTCGTTTTTTTTCTCTTTTTTAATGCTTTGAACTTTCTCTATCTCATTTTCTGAAACTATATTTTCTTTTTGAGTTTCTTTTGGGATTTCATTTTTACTTATCACTTCATCATCTTTTACTTTTAATTCAGGAAAATCACAACCGGTTTGAGCATATTCTTCAATTATGTTTTCTAATTCAGTATTTACTTCGACACCACCAACGACTTTATCACCGATAAATATTTCAGGAACATTTTTAGATTCTCCATATTGATCTTCCAGATCCATTAGAAGTTTAAAATTCTCATCATCATTCATTTCAAATAACTTATACTCTAAAAAGTATTTTTCTTCTAAATCCGGTAAGGTAAATTTCAGAAATTCGTGGCAGTCTTCACAATCTTCTGAATAAAAAATATAGAATTTGACTATTGGGATTTCTTCAGAATTAAGTTTGAAAAAAGAGAATAATAAAAGTATGAAAATAGAAATTAATAAAAATATTGATTTGTTCATAGTTCCTTTTTTATAACATTAGCAATTTTTTCAATGTCCTGTTGTTTACAGACAAAGTTATCTTCTTTAGTAATTCCCATTTCAGTCAAAATATACTGTTTATAATCAGGAATTTCTAATCTTTCAAATGTTTTCCTAACGCAGCTAACCGGGCAGCCATTCATTATAATATTCTCTTTTGCAGATCTTGCTGAAAGGATGAAACCTTGCAAATCTGCGCCCAGAGCTGCGGTGCAGGTCATTTCCCCTGCTTTTTGTTCTGTCAGATATTTGGCAATTTCATTAGAAAGTTGGCCAACATTGGATCCACCTGCGCAGGCATATATCAAAACAGGGGCATCTCCAAAACTACATTTCGCAGTCATTTTTTCATCCTGATTATATTTTCAATTAACTTTTTGATCGCATCTGGTGATAACACTTTCCCCACCGATTTAACTTCTTCATCTATGACCAGAGCAGGTGTTATCATAACCTCGTACTTCATGATATCATTGATATCAGTTACTTTTTCAATTTCTGCATCACTATTGAGATTTGTAAGCGCAATTCGCATATTTTTTTCAAGCTGTCTGCATTTCGGGCAACCTGCCCCTAAAATCTTAATGTTCATTCTTGTTCCTTTCATGGATATAACAACAATCTATTTTCCTTTTTGATTTTATCAAGAGAATTATTGAATTTCCCAATTTCAGAATTTGCGCCATCTCTTATATTGTAGTGATCAAAAGATAAATACCGCCAAGTATAACTAAAACTCCACAAACTTTTTTCACAATAACTGCACCTTTGGTTTTTTCATTCCAATGAAGATATTTCTGCACAATTCCCGCAAAAGTGCCGGCCATTACAATAATGATACAATGACCGAGTGCATATGCAAGGATTAAAGAAGCGCCATAAATTACATTAGTGGACGACACGCTGAATACGACTCCCAGCATTGGAGCCATATAAGCAAAAGTGCATGGACCAAGAGCAATTCCAAAAAGCAAACCGATAACGAAAGCTGCAATGGGACCTTTCTTTTTGAACTTTGGCTGATGAGCATTACCAACAAACGGAAGTGGAATAAGTTCAAGCAGATGCAATCCAATAACAAAGAAAATAATTGCAATAATATAATTCCCGATGTTTCCAATATCCCCCAGCATCCTGCCCATAAGACCTGTGATCAGTCCTATTATACCAATAGTAATGAGGATTCCAACTGAAAAGAGCAATGAAATGAGGAATGCGCGTTTTGTCGATATGCGCCCCTGCTCATCGATGAAACCGATAATGAGTGGAATACTGGTGAGATGACATGGACTGAGCAATATACTCAAGATGCCCCACAAAAACGAAGCAGTCAAAGCAAGGAATGTAGAAGTATATAGTGCACTACTCAGCCAAGTAAAAATGTTTTCGATCATGTTCAACTCCCTATTAACTGAACACCTTGTTCGTGAAACACTTTCAGCAGCTCTTCTTTAGGATAAAATCCTTCATGGCGGAAGTATTCATTCCCTTCGCTATCAAGAAAAACCTGTGTAGGAATTACTCGGATCTTGTATTTCTGTGCATAAGCATAGCCGTCCTTAGTTCTCACGTCATGAAATACAACCATTACCTGCGAAGGATATTCACTCTTAATCTCCTCCATGATCGGCTGCATCATGTCGCAAGGCACACAACCCTTAGAACCAAGTTCAATGAAGGTGACTTTAAGATTTTCTTCTTCGGACAAGGTATCGATTTCAGGTTCCGGTTCCGGTGCCGGTTCTTCCTTTTTTTCTGGCGGAGTAGTGATCTGATCTTCATCTAAGTTCTTTTCTTGTTGATGCTGGATGTTTGTTTGATTCGGATCCGCTTTTGAATATTTTGAATCAGATTCACCTTGAGTACAGCTCAAAAGGATGAACATCATGCATACAAATAAGCTTAACATAATTTTATGTGACATTTTTTCTCCTATAAAAATAAATAATTCCCGTACAAATATCCCGCACCCGCTGAATAAACTACAATTAAGAAGATGTAAGTCATCGCTCTCTTGAATCCGAGCAATTTATTGAGCACAATAATATTCGGCAAGCTGAGGGAATATCCTGCAAGGAAGAGTGCTAGGGCAGGTCCTTTGCCCATACCAAGTGACATCAGTGACTGAATGATCGGCACTTCGGTAAGTGTTGCAAAATACATGAAGGCGCCAAATATCGACGCAAAGAATGTTGAGGTGAGCTTGTTTCCGCCAACCAATGAATAGACCAGCTTTTCGGGCAGTGCCTTCGACACAATTCCAGCTATAAAAATCCCAACAAACAGGAATGGTAGTATCTTTTTCGTGAAAGACCAGGTTTCATCGACCCAAGTGATTCGATACTCTTTTTCAATTTTAAAAAACACGATATACAAAATGATAATAACATACAAAACCAAAAGAGCTGCTTTCAAAATGCCATTGATCGCTAATCCGCCTGTGATGAGAAATGCAAGCTGCATAAGGAATAAGATCACGATTGGTGCAGTTGAAATACTACTTTTTTCGGATGAAACTGAAAATCCGCTTTGAGCTGAATCACAATTATTTTTGAACATCGCTCCCATAATCAGCCCGATGACAATTGCGCCGAAAATTGCAAAGAAAAGACGCACGAGTGACATTTCCCAGCCAAGAACTGCACCGGTAAGAAAGATCGCCGCAACATTGATCGCTGGACCTGCATATAGAAATGCTGTTGCAGGTCCTATGCCTGCTCCGCGTTTCCAGATACCAGCAAAAAGTGGGAGTATAGTGCAAGAACAGACTGCCAGAATCCCGCCTGAAATTGATGCAATTGGATAAGAAATCCACTTCTTTGTTTTTGGTCCGAGTAGCTTGAGAACTGCATCTTTCTTCACAAATACCGTGATCGCTCCAGCAATGAAAAATGACGGAACAAGGCAAAGCAAAACATGATCGCGGGCATATTCATGCAGCAATGTAAATCCATTTATGATGGCACTTGTAACTATTTTTTTATCAAAAGGAAGAAAATACAATACGAGAAATGCAGCAATTAGCCAGAGAATTTTTTTCAATTCCTTATTCATGTAATTTCCTTTATTCGGCATGACGCACACAACATTGCTGCTGCTTGATCTTATCTTTTATCACTGCGGTCACACAACTGAAAAATTCTGTCACACAGGGCACCTGAAGTCCAAAGATCGATTCCAATCCATCCTTATAAGACGACACGATTCCCGCTACCTTGAGCACGCTGATGTGCTTGGAAAGGGTAGATTTATCGACATCAAAATACTCCATTAATTCTGAAAAAGATTTGTTTCCATCTTTCAATACTTCGATGACCATAAGGCGAACGGGATGCGCCATCGCCTTAATGACCTCGCTTCGAATCTCTGCTTCTTTATAGGTTATCATAGCACCTTCTTTCTTTGTTGGCTAATTTGCCAATAGGTAAAATGGCTTGTCAACTATTTTATGTAAGATGCTCAAATAATATCTTAATACCGATTAGGATCAATACAATTCCTCCAAAAACGTGTGCTCTTTCTCCCCATTTTGCTCCCAGTGATTTGCCCATCATAACTCCGCAGAACGAAAGAGCAAATGTCACCACACCGATCAAAAGTGCTGGTAAAAAGATCCGTGTGTCCAGCAATGAAAAACTTAATCCCACAGCAAGTGCGTCGATGCTGGTGGCAATGGCGAGCCCAAACAATACGAACAGCTTTGTTGGACGTATGAGTTTTTTTCCCTGGTGTGAACAAAACGCTTCATAGATCATGCGGCAGCCGATGATAATAAGTAGTCCAAAAGCAATCCAATGATCGAAACTATTAATATACGTCTGAAAGAGCGAACCGCCGTACCATCCGATGATCGGCATCAATGCCTGGAATCCGCCAAAAAAGATCGCTATGATGCACGCCCATAAAACATAGGACTTTTTCAGTGAAATCCCGCTTGCCAACGAAACAGCGAAGGCATCCATTGCCAAACCAATTGCGATCAGGAAAATTTGTATTAATGACATAATATTTTCTCTCAGTAGAGACAGCTTGGAGAGATTTCACTTTCTTTGTCTAACAAATTAATATTATTGACTATTTTAAGAGTTACAGGTGAAAGAATCACATGGATTTAGAAAAATTATAGTTACTGCTAAGAGAGATATCGTGCGGGAAAGCTCTTGATCAATATAAAGATATTCCTGATCTTTCAGCATTCAAAGAAAAAGTTGATGAAGTGCTGCGGTGGATAGACACTTACGGTTATGCTCCGGCAAGTTCGCTGTTTTTTATCGGGAGAAAATAAGTATATAGGTTTTAAATTAGCTTACTTCCTCAGTTGATCTAATATTTCCTTCACAGTATTAATATACGCGAATCCGAACCCAAGGTTCAGCAGACTTGCCAGGTGCATCTCCTCATTGATCGCTCCTGTGCCGTCAGCCGGAAAGAATACGCGGTAATCCCGATAATACGCATCCCGCGCAGTTGATTCGCAACACATACTTGTCATGATGCCTGTAATAACAACATCTTTGATGTCAAGACACCTTAGAATGATTTCCAGATCAGTATTATAAAAGGAAGAATATCGGTGCTTTAGAATCACCTTCTCATTTGGTAATGGACGGAGTTCATCGGCGATCTCGCTTTCCGGACTGCCCTCTTTGCACATGCCTTCCCACCACCATCCCATAATGCCCACATCCAGCTTATCCGGATGATGCACATGTTTGGTGTAAATGACCGGTCGTTTGCGCTTTCTGAATTCTTCAATCAACTTCTTCACATTAGGTAGAATTGCAGCGCCACCGCAGGTATAAGTCGGCGAATGGGGATCGAGGAAAAATTCCTGCATATCGATGACCAGAAGGCAGGCATGCTCGGTATCAAGCTCCATTTTATGCTGATTAAAAGGAGAGATCTTTTCGAGCCATTGTTGGGTTTTTATTTCAAGTGTTTCTGTAGTGACGTATGGTTTCATGGTATTCCTATAAAATTATAACACTATTTTCTTAAAATATTTTTAATATTTAATAATTTACAATCTTCTGATTATCCTTTATGAAGTATTAGTCTAATTTTATATTTATAATTTTAGCATATTCCTATACGGCATGATTCTATTTTCAGCAATTTTGATATATTCCTCACTGATCTCAAATCTGTTGAAAGTATGCTATAAAACTCAAGAATGAATTTCTTTTTCAAAATATTTTGGCAGTTTATCAATTATTTGAAAAACCGTGTATGTATTATCATTTAACCTTACCTTCCGTAACCAACTATCTGAATCAAAATAATGTTCAGGATCAGTATAAGTAAATTGAGCATGAATATTAGGACTGACAACAAGTAAATTGTTAATGTGATTTCCTTTTGAAGAATCAATATGATGAATCTCAAAATATGGATTCCCATTTTTCATTATAAAAGTAAAACCAGATATTTGACATTTACCATCATATAAAAAGATTAATATCTTTCTTAATGATGCAGGAACACTTTCTTTTGTTTTAGTTGATGGAATTAATTTGGTTTTACGTTTATAAATCTCTTTTTGAGACAACCTTACAAACTCGCTTTGAATTACTTCGATACTAGATTTATTAGTCGCATATGATAAATTTTTAATATTTTGCTCAGCCTCTATATCATTAATGCTTTTTTCAAAATTATTCTCTAATTTTTTAATTCGTTCATTGAAAGATTTTTCTGGAATTATTTTATATTTAAACTCATCTAAAATTTGTATCACTATTTCATCACCATCTTTAATTTTGTATTTTGAATAAAATGCTCTTAGACCACCAATCCTGCATTCACGACTGCTACTTTGATACGGTGTATAAGTTTTTGCTTCTTCTTTTCCTTTATCATTCAATACATAAATCTTCGAATCCGATTTTGGAAACTGTGATATAAGAGAAACGGGTATTGCTAAAAGACCTTTTTCAATCCTGCTTTTAGTTGTTTTGATCGTTATATAATTATAAGGGATCGAACTAGTTACTTTTTCCATAAGTGTTATTATTCTTCAAGGAATGAAACAAATGCAGCTATTAAACTCTCATAATAATATTTATGGAACCATATGATCATCTCTTCAACTTTTATTCCGTCAAATTTAACACTCCCATTTTCCACTAATAAATCATCCATAGTGATGGCAATTATTGTCTTCTTTAGATGTTCAGCAATTTCTGGATTGTTTAATAATCCCAATTCTTTTACCTGTTTAGATGAAATATAGTATCCGTTCATTATTATACCTTATTTTTTATTGTAAAGTGTATTATCCATACAAGTTCAATTTTATTGGAGAAAATCTTTTCTATTTTATCCATTTTCAATTCCGTTGCATTTATTTCTTTATAATTGTAAATAACTTTAATCTTTTAGATTATTGTCAATAAGTTGTAATTTCTTGGGGTTACTTTCTATCGATTTATCTTTCTCTTTTAATTATCACTCGCCATCGCAAGCTCAAACATGCCGCTGAAGTTGTTTAAAACCATTTCAATGTGTTGCGGTCTGTCACGAAGATTCTCAACAATGACAATATTGCTCTCGATCATATCATTGTAGATAATAGTAGAGGCAGAATCATCAATCTTCAGGTCGACAGAACCCTGAGAATAATTGAGTACTGTATAGGTTATGACCGATTCAGTTGTGCTGAAGTTAAGTACCTTAGATAAGCTGTCAGAAAATGCGTCTGCATTAATTATATAGGTATAAGCATCTTCAACATTCGTCACAACCGGAATATTTTCAGTAAGTGCAGGAATGTTGTGAACAGTAATTTTATTGCATGAGAAAAGAACGAAGATCATCAGAATTACTGCTGAAAATTTAATATATTTCATTTTTAACCTCGATAAAATGAATTTATTATTGATATAGCTTTCATTATACTGGAAATAAAATAAAGCTTAGCATAAAATGTCAATGAATAAATTGAACTTGAATTTCAAAATTCATGTTCAACAAGTACTATTCCATATTACAATTGCTTCCAGTCTCTAAGATCACTTTTTTCTAATGTATTAACTAACCTGTTCACAAAATGTAAGCTTGGATGCTGTTTATTGATGGAAGCAATAATTTCTTTATATCTATCTCGTCTGGTCTTTGTTTTAAATGGACATGGCATATCAAAATGTGGAAGTGCAAGGTGTTCGTGTATTTTGAAGATTCTCTCTTCTTCGAGATATATCATTGGTCTGATGATAGACATCGGGCTTTCTGTGATTTTTACTTTTGGGGTTAATGCAGCAAGTTTTTTGTTTTCAATTATATTCATAAGAAAAGTCTCGGCTACATCCGTGGCATGATGTCCGTAGGCAACTTTGTGTACCCCGTGTTTCGTCAGCAATGCGGATAAAGCCCCTCTTTTAAGACGTGAGCAGATATAACAATTTTCGAGAGTTTTCTCATGAGCAGAACTGAGTATGTCTTCGTAATATTCAACACCCAATTTATGGCAGAATTCCCTGAGGTTTGATGTATCATAATCAGAAATCTTAATATGTACTGCCGAAAGAGAAAACGACAGGTCGGAAAATTTCTTTAAATATGCAAGGATATAGAGAAGTGTTGTGCTGTCCTTCCCGCCTGATAATGCAACTGCAATTTCTTCATTCTCGCTAATAAGTTCATATTTTCTGATTGCCCGTAGCACATCATTGATGAACCACTTGCCGAAATTTTTATCAAAGATGATATCATTCATCGAAAAAAGTAAATTTTCCTTTTACTGCTGTAATGAAATGCGAAATTTCATTTTGTGAATATTCCTGCTCGAGTGCCTTATTTTTGAGACAATCAGGACAAAGGCAGTCTAATGCATCATTGATTTCTATTCTGGGAAATGCTTCGCACCAGCATATTCTTCCGTCTTCATCAGCGTAGCAGGGAAACTCTTTTCCACAAATCGGACAGGTCTTAGTCCTCATATCTATATCTTGGATCACCTAATGTTGCCGGCATAATATTTTACCTTCTTAATTTTATTGGCAATCTATAATCTCCAAAATGCTTGTTCGTTTGTAAAGTATTTTTTTTTAATATTGACATATGAAAGTGCTATTTGAGGTTTACTCATATGCTAAATGTTGATGTGATAATACCTGTGCAAAAGTGCATTTTTATAATAGAAGCGATAGAAAGTGTCATACACCAAACCCATCAAAACATAAATATTATTATCGATGGTGGCTCAGCCGATGATGCAAAAAATATTGTCCATAGATTTTGTAATTTGTATCCATGTAAAATTAACTATTATTATCAACATCAACAAGGACCCGCTGTAGCTCGCAATACAGGGATCAAAAAATCCTCCAACGAATATATAGCATTCTTGTATGTAGCACAAAAAGCCGGTTACAAAACTTTCTGCACATCCGCATATCATACAAAAAATTTTAAGACAGTTCCTTTCTATCTTATCATAATCAATTATGCTGCTTTCGTCGGACTGTTAAAATATCTTTTCCGCACGCAGAAAGTTACATGGGAAAGACCTCAATGAGCATGTATTACATCCGACTTGCACGAACCTATCTAACCTCTGGAAATCACAAATCCCTCTCTTTTGGCAACATGATCTCTGTTTTAGGAATTTTTCTCGGCGTTTTTGCCCTGATCGTGGTCATGTCCGTGATGAACGGGCTGGAAGAGGATATAACAGAGCGAATTATTGGACTGCATTCGGAGATCAAAGTCTATGCAAAGGATTTTGCACCGCTTACGAACTGGCAGCAGATCGAAGAGGAGATCCCGAATAAATCAATAACCGGAATAAGCCCGATCGTGCAGGCAGAACTCATGCTCCTTCACGAAAAAAAAGTGAGTGGCACCATTTGCCAGGGCATTGACCTCCCTAAGCATGATGAAATCACAAATTTACTGAGAAGAATATACATCGGCGCACCCACGCAAGAAGAGATGAAAGATGGTATAATAGTAGGTTCGGACCTCGCTCTTATCCTCGGCGTGAATTGGGGAGACGAACTGACACTCACTTCCCCTATTGCAGACCAGCCGACTCCATTCGGTATGATGCCGAAAAGTAAAACCCTGAAAGTTGTCGGACTCTTCTATACCGGTATTCCTGAATACGACATGAAATATTCCTATACGGATTTACATACCTTGCAGAAATTTCAGAATATGGAGAATGCAATTACATATCTGGGCATCAAAACAGTTTCACACAAAAGATCCCTTGGCGTTGCCAAAAACATCAGGGCTGAGCTTGGCAATTCCTATGAAGTGCTGGATTGGAGAGAGTTTGAGAAGCATCTTTTTACTGCCATCCGATTTGAGAAAAAGATCATGTTCCTTGTGCTTGTGCTGATATTTCTTATTACAGCATTCAATATGATCGGAAATTATCTCAAGCTGGTCGCACAGAAAAGGCAGGACATCGGCATACTTAAATCCTTTGGAGCAAAGAAAAAAGACGTTATGAAGATCTTTTTATATAATGGAATTTTTATCTATTTGATCGGAACTGTCTCTGGTTTTATTATGTCTCTTGGACTTCTCTTCGCTCAGATAAAATGGCAGTTCATACACATTCCCATATCCGGAATGCCTTTCCAAACCCTTCCTGTTAAAATTGAGCTTTTCGACCTGTTGCTTGTTGCGTTTATATCACTTGTCATCACATTGTTCACTACGCTCATTCCCGCACGGCGCACCATGAATGTCGATGCCATAAAGGTCATTCGGGAAGCGGAAGAATAAATTAACTCAAGTTTCGCAATAGATACGTTGATATTATAAGGGTTCAATATGAATATTCTAAACAATTTACATCCTGTAATATATGAATTTCTAATTACTCCCGATGCATCGGGACTAATGAAATTTCAAATAACAGATGGTAAATAAAAAGAGATTCAGTTGGGAGGAGCGAACTGTAAAATTTGGTGAGAATATTATAAAACCCGTCTTCACTTCGCTACGCCCTGATATGACCACTTGGCAGGTGAAAACAAGAAGAAAATGGAAAATTGTGCTCTTCAGTGAGTATAGGAATTTCCAATTATGAGAAGGCCGTTCCACACAAAAAGAGCATGTCATTGTATATTGACTACAAATATAATAAAATTATAGATATAGTCATGCAAACAGAGATAGAAAGGAATAAGGGAAGGTGAGCAAGCTTATCATGTCATTGGTTTTACAGACCGCAG
>Ga0265595_1000712_pt1 | contig 27993 bp, 31 predicted proteins | sample saktaG_15_FD_190148 | JGI IMG/M metagenome (GOLD analysis project Ga0265595, IMG submission 190148) | Saline water microbial communities from Sakinaw Lake, British Columbia, Canada - sak_2013_06_06_50m | ecosystem: Environmental > Aquatic > Non-marine Saline and Alkaline > Saline ...
CTAACAAATGAAATAAAGAGGTTGTACCGGTTTAATAATTCGGTAATTTTTAGCGGAAAGCCTATAGGACTTGAGGAGTTTCTTAACCAGATGGTTGGGGTTTTAGGGGAAAGCTAAACCATAGAAAAAATAGGATGTGTTGTCCCGTTTTAATTAAAAAAATTGAGGGGGAAGATGAAAAGTGATATTGCAAGACTTAACCCCATAAGATCTTGGGCAAGGAACCGAATAGCGGGGAGGAGGATGAAGCAAATGAATGATAATACTTTAGCCGTTTTTGAAAACTATAAAATCCGCCGTCATTACGACGAGCAGAATGAAACCTGGTATTTCTCCGTGGTTAATATATTGCAGGTTTTGATAAAGCAGCCGGATTATCAGGCGGCACGAAATTATTGGAAAGTCCTGAAAAATCGATTAAAAAAAGAAGGTAGCGAGTCGGTTACAAAATGTAACCGACTGAAAATGGAAGCAGCGGACGGAAAAAAATACCTTACCGATGCTGCTGATCCGGAAACCTTGTTACGGCTTATCCAGTCTGTTCCCAGCCCCAAGGCTGAACCGATAAAACTCTGGCTGGCTAAAACAGGCTATGAACGGATGCAAGACATGGCGGACCCGGCACGGTCTCTGGACAGAGCCAGGGAATACTGGCAGCAGCACGGCAGAAGCAAAAAATGGATTCAGCAAAGAATGATGGGGCAGGAAACCCGCAACAAGCTCACCGATTATTGGAAAGATCATGAAATAACTAAAGAAGATGAACACGCCATTTTGACCAATATCATTCATCAGGAATGGAGCGGTGTTTCAGTTAAGAAACACAAGGATATCAAAGGGCTTAAAACCCAAAACCTGCGTGATCACATGAGCGAAGCCGAGCTTATTTTCACCGCTCTTGCGGAACTATCAACACGGCAAATTGCAGAAAGTGTTAATGCCACTGGTATGCCCGAAAATAAAGATGCCGGTAAAAAAGGCGGCAAGATAGCCAAAAAAGCCCGCCTGGAATTGGAATCAAAAACCGGTAAAAGTGTGATAACCTCTGAGAACTATCTTCCCCCGGCAAAGGGACTAAAGCAGTTAAAGGAAAAAAAAGACACTGGTGAGGACGAAGAATGATCATGGCATCTTGCGGAAAGAAGGAAAGGGGTCAGGTCTCAACATTTGACATATCAACTTCAAATGTCAAATGTTGAGACCCCAAAGCTCTTTTACCAAGTCAATAGCCCGGAAACTTTTGGGTCGTCCTGGAAGAAAAGAGGAGAGAAGTAGTAAAAGAATGGATTGATTCCGGAAGGATTAAAGACATACAACAATTAAAAAATACTACCGGGAATTAGGGAAAGGTTATTAAAAATAAAAAAGGGGGTTAAAATGGCAAAGCAAAAATGCCAGAAATGTGGAAAAACGTGGAACGGCTGGGCTCAGCCGGATATTTGTCCGGATTGTGGCGGTAAGTTAGAAGCTGTTGAAGAGGAGAAAAAAACAAAGGAGAATGTTAAATAATTTATAAGATTTAAATAATAGAAACACCATTTATGCGCTTGTTTATCTTATAAGATTAACAGGAGGTAAATAGAATGAAAGATGAGAATAAGACAAAAGCAGAATTAATAAAAGAACTGAAAGCTTTGAGAAAAGAAAAAGGGAAAAGTACAATAAATAATATCCACGAGCGCAAGCAGGCCGAGGAAGTGCTTAAAGAAAGCGAAGGGAAACTTAGGAATATTTTCGAAAACAGTACAACCGTTTTCTATTCTCATACTCCCGAAGATCTTCTCACTTTTATTAGTCCTCAGGTTGAAGATGTTTTAGGATACACCCAGGAAGAAGCAATGATTAAATGGACAAAATTTGTTTCGGATAATCCCCTAAATGAGATTGCATTCAAATATACTTTAAAGGCAATTGAGACTGGTAAACGCCAACCTCCTTACGAAGCGGAATTCGTAAAGAAAAATGGAGAAAAAATTTGGATCGAAGTTCGAGAATTTCCGGAGATTAAGGATGGTCAAACCATTGCCATTATAGGTTCTTTCACGGATATCACCGAACGCAAGCAAGCAGAGGAAGTTCTTAAAGAAAGCGAAGGAAAACTTAGGAATATTTTCGAAAACAGTACAAATCTTTTCTATTCTCATACTCCCGAACATGTACTCACTTATCTTAGTCCTCAGGTTGAAGATATTTTAGGATACACCCAGGAAGAAGCAATGATTAAATGGACAAAGCTTACTTCGGATAATCCCGTAAATGAGATTGGCTTTAAATATACTGTAAAGGCAATAGAAACTGGTAAGCGCCAACCTCCTTACGAACTGGAATTAGTAAAGAAAAATGGAGAGAAAATTTGGGTCGAAGTTCGAGAATTTCCGGAGATTAAGGATGGTCAAACCATTGCCATTATAGGTTCTTTAACGGACATCACCGAGCGCAAGCGGGCAGAGGAAAGTGTGAAAAAGGCAAAAGATGAACTGCAAATGATTCTGGACTCAGTCCCTGCTATAATTTTCTATAAAGATGCAGAAGGTAGAGTTATCCGGGCAAACAAGACTTTTGCCGATTCATTAGAAATACCGGTAAAAGATATGATAGGCAAGACTACAGAAGAGCTTTTCCCCAAAGAACAGGCCGAGGGCATGAGAAAAGACGATCAGGAAGTTATTGTTTCCGGAAAACCAAAAAGGAATATTATCGAATCTTATTCCACACCTGATGGGATAAGGTGGGCGATTATCGACAAGATACCCTATCGAGATAAAACAGGTAAAGTAACCGGTGTTATCGGTTTAGCTAAAGATATCACTGTACAGAGAAAGTCAGAAGAAAAACTCCAACAAACTTATCAGAGACTGAAAAAGACCATGGATGCAGCCATCGACACTATGTCCAGGATAATCGAAGCCAAAGACCCCTATACCCACGATCACCAGCACCGGGTCTGTCAATTAGCTGTTCCCCTTGCCCGGGAGATGAAACTTCCCGAAGATAAGATTGAAGGGATAAGAATAGCCTCTTTAATCCATGATATCGGAAAGATCGGCCTGCCCACTGAAATCCTGAGTAAGCCCGGCAAATTAACTGATATAGAATTTAGTCTAATCAAAGAACATTCCCAAGTAGGATATAATATCTTAAAAGCCATAGATTTTTCCTATCCTATAGCAAACACCGTCCTGCAACATCATGAACGCTTAGATGGTTCGGGATATCCCAATAATCTAAAAGGTGATAAAATTCTCCTGGAAGCCAAAATCATAGGGATAGCTGATGTAGTAGAGGCGATGTCTTCCTTCCGTCCCTACCGACCGGCTAAAGGAATAGATAAAGCCCTGGAAGAAATCTCCCAAAACAAAGATATACTTTATGACCCTGAAGTGGTGGACGCTTGCTCGAAGCTCTTCAAAGAAAAAGGATTTAAATTTAAATAGATGAAATTGAATAAAATTAATATTTGAACATTTTAATAATTGGGATAAAATTTATTGAAATATTATCCAGATTCTTCTTTTTTAATAAAGGAACTCGATATGACAGAAGGGCGGGGGACAGGAATACCGAAGATTTTACAGGCAATTGAAAAGAATAATTCTCCAAAACCGATCTTTTATACGGATGAACATCGCAGTTATTTTGTAGTAGAATTATTACTTCATCCAGCATTTGCTAAACATAAAGAGCCAGAGCTACGGCCAGAGCTATCTAAAGGCAAAAGAGGGTCTTGAAATGACACATTTTTTTAACAGCAAGCAAGTATTGATGGAAAATGTGTCATTTCAAGACCCCAAAGCTCTTTTCAGGATAAGCCTGCTGTAATCATCAAGTGAGGTAATCAGATACCATTTACTGGCCGCATAAGGGGCAAACAGGTGATGAGAAGAATCATGTTGAATCAGTTCTCCGGGGTAGTTAGTTATTACCTCTTTCTCATGGGCTCTTCTCTTCGGCCTTAAAAAGTAAAAATTATTTCTTTTGGCCCGGTCGATGATGGTAGGTAAAGATACCCGCTGGCTATACTTTTGTTCTAAAAGATCTTTTATGTAACTGTAATTATAATATCTAATCGGTATTTCTTTATTCTCGATTAGGCCTTTTTCAATCTCTAATGCTTTTACAATATTTTTTTCTATATCCGGACCTATCTTTCGATTAATTGTTTTTCTTTCATACTGAATAGAAAAGCTATCCGGATCTGTGCGATATTTTGCTAACAATTTAAAGAATCTTCTTCTTTTAATTTTAAGCATTTGCAAAATATAGCCAATCTTGATTTCTTTATCCAAATAACTTTTTAAGAATGATTTAACCTGATCATCGGTAAAGTTTTTGTGTAATTGTTTAGACATAATTTAGAACCTCTTTTCTCTTTAGAATTTAGTTCTAGGTTACATCTTTTTAACATTTCAGGTTAGTGCACTTTTGAATTTTAAATCATCGAAAAACAGTGCACTTTTGATTCTTAAATGACACAGCTCAAACAAGCTCAAAGTTAGTGTAAACTTTAGTGGGGTAGTTAGAAGAAAAAGCTCAAACAATGTTTTGACAAGTTTCCCAGTACGTGATAAAATTAATAACAGTTTGAGTAGAAGTATAAAAGGCGAAAGATATTAAATATTTTGAGTCAAAGTATATTTTTAAATATTAGGGGCTAATAATATGGCAAGTTATAAAGAACTGCTTTCTAAAGTTTTAGAAGAAAATAAAAAAGTACTTGAAGCCGTTCCCGAAGCTCAAATACAAAATTTAATCACTGAAATAGAAAACGCTAAAACAATTCAACTCTTTGCCTTAGGAAGAATGCAGGCTTCAATGCGCGGCTTTGCTATGCGTCTCAAGCATATGGGTTTTGATACCTATGTTGTTTTTGATACTACGACCCCAGCTATCGGACAGGGAGACTTATTAATTGTTAATTGCCCAGTCACTCTTGTAGATTTGAGCATTATTAAATTGGCAAAACAAGCAGGTGCTCGTGTATGTGCTTTAACAGCTCATCCTGAGTTTGAAAACGCTAAACTCGCAGATCTAGTCATTGAAGTTCCCGGCCAAATATTCGGTACCGGAAACGAAATTCCTTCAATACAACCCATGGCTTCCTTACTTGAACAAGCTTTATTCCTATTTGAAGATATCATCGTTATGCTTCTCATGGAAAAGCAAAAGATAGATCCAATAAAAATGCAGGAGAGGCATACAAATCTCGAAGGCGTAATGGCGCCTTTCGCATAATTTAATTGGAGGTAATAATGAAAGAAGGCGATATTATTCAAGTGGCCCATGTAGTCTACGACATTGATAAAACAATGGAGTATTACTGGGAGAATTTCGGCTTAGGACCCTGGGATGTTTACACCTTTTCTCCTTCGACCGTCCGTGATTCCATGGTTCGAGGAAAGCCCTCAGATCACACCTATCTTCTTGCGGTAACCTGGAGAGGCGATGTCCAGTTCGAGCTTATGCAGCCGGTAACCGGCAGAAGTATATATGACGAGTGCCTGGAGAAAAAGGGAGAGGGACTGCATCATATAAAGATTTATTATCCGGATTGTCAAAAGGCGCTAAAACAATTTAAAGACAAGGGAATCGAAGTAATCCAGAGCGGTAAAATAGATAAGGATGAATTTTACTATCTCGATACGGAAGCTAGTCTCGGGTATGTATTAGAGATTGGTAATAACGGAGAAATAAGAGAACCTGAACGCCGCTATCCTGCATAAAAAATAATTATTTGATTTAATTTAAGGAATACCTACGCAAAATTGCACTAATTTTGTTCTTCGACAATTGAAATCTTTCTAGATTCAGTTATGACCGCTGCTATGATAGATAGACTTCCCCATAAGTCATATACGCTAAATATGAAAGGTAATTCTTATCGGCTAAAGGAAACCAAGCAATATCTGACAAACAAAATTAATCATTGTAAGGAAAGGAGGAAAATATGGTCTATATTTATTGATTTTTTTTTCAGAAAAAGTGGTGTAATTTTCGGCTGTAATTTGGTGTATTTTTCATTCGCTATTTGCACCTAATCTAAAGCAGCATATAAGGCTGCAAAAAAAATTTTGAAGGAGGAGTTATTATGAAAAAATCAAGACTGCTCAGCATCCGTTTATTATTTATCTTTCTCTTTATGGGCGCCATGCTCTTTACAGCAGGCGAAAAGGAAGTCGCTGCAGAAGGGGCTTATATGATGATCTCTATTCCCAAACTTCGTGCAACCTGGTTTGACCGGTTGGAAGTTGGCTTAATAGAAGCTGGTAAGGAATATGGGATTAATGTAAGCCAGCAAGCGCCTGCATCGGCAGATGAAGCACAGCAGGTCAGGATGATGGAAGATGCGATTAACCAAGGTAATAATGCAATATTAGTTGTTCCAAATGATGCAAATTCGATTGTACCTGCTTTCGCACGGGCCCAAAATCAGGGCATTGTTACCATCACTCATGAATCACCTCAACAGCAGAACGCCGACTTTGACGTGGAAATGATTGACAATGTTGCTTTTGGTGAGAAGGCAATGGAGCTTATGGTAAAAGATATGGGTACTGAATCCGGTAAGTATGCTGTCTTTGTCGGATCACTTACTGTGCCGGCGCATAACATTTGGGCGGATGCTGCTATTGCATTGGCAGAAAAGAAATATCCCGGATTGGAAAAAATTGCTACACGCTATCCTGTCTCTGAAGATCAGAATGCTGCACGTCAGACAGCTCTCGATATTATTACAGCAAATCCTGATATTAAAGGGTTTTTATGTTTTGGAAGTCAAGGCGCGCCCGGGGCTTCCCAGGCGCTCAGGGAGAAAGGTCTTATTGGAAAGATCGCAGTAATCGGTACTACCGCACCAAGTCAGGCAAAGAAATACCTCGAGGATGGCTCTATGACTACAGCGATACTATGGGATCCAGCCGAGGCCGGATATGCTATGGTTTATCTTGCAAAGACCGTACTTGACGGTAATAAGGATAAGGTTGATGTAAATTTCGAAATTCCGACCCTTGGTTCTCCCCTTATAGTTAAAGGAAATACCCTAATCTATGATCGGCCTCTAATTGTTACCAAGGATAACATAGAACAATACAAAGGATTCTGATAAAAATACTATTGTCCACACTTAAATAATGAAATTTTGCACTTGACAGGTTATGTGCCTGTCAAGTGCTGTTTTTAAGGAGATACTTTTATGCAAGAACTCTTAATGCTTAAAAATATTTATAAAAGCTTTGAGGGTGTCCATGCTCTTCAAGGTGTAGATTTTTCTATCTATCCCGGCGAGATACATTGTCTTGTTGGAGAAAATGGTTCAGGCAAATCAACTTTAATAAAGATTATCTCCGGTGTGTATCAACCCGACAGTGGAGAGATAACTGTTGAGAATGACCGGATGGATCACATCGGTTCTGCTAAGTCAATTGCAAGAGGTATACAAGTTATCTACCAGGATTTATCTTTGTTCCCCAATCTTACTGTTGCGGAAAACATCGCAATAAGTGAGATTAGAGAAGAAGGAAAATTAATAATAAATTGGAATGAAGTTTCAACGATTGCCAAAGCAGCAACCGAATATATTAATGTTGATCTTGATCTATCAGCAAAGGTGGAAGAATTGCCCATCGGAATTCAGCAGCTAGTTGCCATCTGCAGGGCTTTTACTAAAGAGGTAAGACTTCTTATTCTCGATGAACCAACTGCATCCTTGACAAAAAAAGATATCGAAAGCCTATTATCTGTAGTCCGTGATCTCCAAAGTAGAGGGATCGCAATTCTCTTTGTCAGTCATAAGCTCAATGAAATATTTGAGGTGGCAGAAAGGATTACAGTGCTTAGGGATGGTTGTAATGTTGGGACTCTCCCCCGTGAAGAACTCGATAATAAAAAGCTTGTAAGTTTGATGACCGGGAAAACTATCATACCCAAACGTTTCCAATACACCGGTACAGGAAAACGTAAACTTTTAGAAGTGCGCAAATTGAATAAGAAGCATAATTTCAAAGATATATCTTTTGATTTATACGAAGGTGAGATAATAGGTATTACTGGTCTGGTTGGGTCAGGACGTACCGAGCTTGCACTCGCATTATTCGGTATAAGTCCAGCAGATAGCGGTGAAATTTCAATTGACGGTAAAATCACAGACGTTCAATCTGTACAGAATGCCGTTGATGCAGGAATAAGCTATGTGCCGGAGGATCGGCTGACTCAAGGGGTGATATTGGAAAAATCTGTAGGTGAAAACATCGTTACCCCTATATTACGCTCTTTATTAAACCGATTCAAACTTATTGATTATGAAAAATGGGAAGCAATAGTAGAAAAATGGATTAATGCCCTTAATATAAGAGTATCAGATTCTTCAGTTAGGGTACAAACTCTTTCAGGGGGCAATCAGCAGAGGGTGGTTATCGCTAAATGGCTTGCATCTAAGCCAAAAATACTAATTCTCGATGGACCTACGGTAGGCATTGATGTAATGGCTAAAAACTCAATCCACGGTATTATTCATGATTTGGCCAATGAAGGAATAGGAGTACTTCTTATTTCTGATGAAGCTGCGGAAGTGGTAAATAATTCTAATCGTATTTTGATTATGCGTTCAGGTAAGATCTATTCTGAACTTCAGACAGCGGACGTGACTGAAGAAGAAGTGCAGAAAATAGTGGAAGCTAAAAAGTAGACATACTGTTCCGGATTCGGATGAGGGCCTGGAAGAAGTTTGGAGAGTTTATATGCTAAAAAAATTGTTAAGGCATAATGAAAGCTATCTTTTCATTTTAATTCTTCTTATAAGCATTATAATAACCATAGCTAATCCTAATTTCCTTACATTTGAAAACATTTTGGGATTTCTGAAAAGTTATTCCATGATCGGTATCATGGCGGTTGGAACTCTCTTTGTCCTTATACTTGGAGGTACACCCGACGTATCTTTTACCGCTATCGCCCAAGTTGTTGAGTACGCAACTGCCGTAATTACCCTGGCTATTGGTGGAAATATTTTTTTCGCTATTCTAATGGCCTGTATCATGGGAATGATCATGGGAATTATTAATGGTCTTATAATACACTACTTCCGAGTATCAACAATAATTGTTACTATAGCTACCTTTAATATTTATTATGGCTTAATGTATGTAATTACAAAAGGAAAACTCATCAACGTTGTTCCTGAAATGTTCGAAAATTTCGGTAATACCTTATTATTTCCTGCCACTACTGAAATTGGTGGAAAATACGGGCTGACACTTATGCCTATTCTTTGGTTCATATCGCTCATTCTTGGATGGTTTATTCTTAGAAAAACCTTTCTTGGACGCAGTATTTTTGCCATGGGTGGTAACGAAGTGGCTGCGGAAAGAATCGGAATTAATACAATGTTTGTACGTATATTTGTTTTCGGCTTTGTTGGTTTCCTTTCCGGATTAGCTGCTATTGTGCATCTATCCATTGTACAGGCGGTTGTTCCTAACATCATAGTAGGTAAAGAATTGGAAGTCATCGCTGCTGCTGTCATAGGCGGTGCAAGTGTGTTCGGCGGAAGAGGTACGGTTATAGGTACATTTCTAGGGGTTCTTCTTTTCGCAGTCATAAATAATGGCCTCACACTCCTAAACGTTTCCTCTTATTGGTACAACATTACTATAGGTATCATAATAACATCTGCCGTTACCGTTAGTGCGTATCAGAAGCTGAGACAACGCCGAACACGGATAAATGTTAAAATAGAGAACGGAGAAGGTATAAAATGAAAGCGTTAATTAAATCTTCGACTAATCGTTCCATCCTTATTTTATTAGTAGGAATTTTTATCCTTATGTCTATTCTGACGCCGCGCAAGTTTCTTACTTTTTCAAACATGATTTCGATGGCCTATCAGTTACCGCTCATTGCTTTTCTTTCTATAGGAATGATGATTTCGATGTTAACCGGTGGTATCAATTTAGCTATCATCGCAACTGCAAATTTTACCGGCATCATTACTTTTTCTATTCTGCAGACCTTTGCCGGTGAAGCTATAAGCCAGGCTTCCATTTTACAATCTCTAATAGCTTTGGGGGGCGGCCTGATAGCAGCTCTTGTTATTGGGGCTGTTATGGGCTACCTTATTGCATATATCGAAGTTCCGGCTATTTTAGCTACTCTTGCCGTCATGATATTATTACAAGGGGTTAATGTTGTTCTTACGAAAGGATATACGCTTTCTGGATTTCCGTCTTTTATTACTAACATAGGTAATGGTACCGTTGGCAGGATACCAATACCTACCATAATTCTTATTGTGGTATGTATAATCCTTTACGTTGTTCTAAGGAATACAGTTTTTGGCAGGAGCCTCTATATTTTAGGGGCAAATCCAATCGCAGCTAAATTTTCTAATGTTAATGTTCGTGCTTCCTTGATGGGTGCATATATGCTTTCGGCATTTTTCTCCGCACTCACTGCTTTCATCATGATGGGGCAGTTCAATTCGGTGAAAGCCAATTATGCCGAGTCTTACTTACTCGTCGCCGTTCTCGCCTGTTTTTTGGGAGGAGTAGATCCTTTTGGAGGAACTGGAAAACTAACTGGGATGGTTCTGTCTATCATTAGCCTCCAATTAATATCCACAGGAGTAACTATTCTTCGTATGGATCCCTTTTTTATCCAAGCCATGTGGGGAGTAATTATTATTGCTTTAATAGTTGCGAACAAATTTGGAAAACAGATAAAGGAAACCCGCAGACTCCGGACAGCGCGACTAGAACAAAAAAGTGAAGAACAGGGATCGCAGGTAAGTTAGTTGCTGCCGTTTTCCGGGTGGGAGTACCGCATGGACTGCTAAAAGCTCAATTTTATGTGTGCATATGGTTACCTGGCTTGCAGTTCTTCGCGTAATCATATATTCTCCCCGCAATTCATACAGGACACCATTTCGTTCCCCAGAGCCCCTGTTGCTTAGTTTTTAATGAAATTTTGCCGTGAGTAAGTAGTTATACATCAAATAAAAGGGACATCCCATTTTCTTAGACAATTAAAAAACAAAAGAGGGTCAGGTCTTGAAATGACACATTTTTTTAACAACAAGCAAGTATTGATGGAAAATGTGTCATTTCAAGACCCCAAAGCTCACTCTTTATGGAGGGCTTTAATCCGGAGATAGAACTGATAAGGACAAAAACTATAATGGGTGGATCTGAATGTTGTGATTTTCGATATGTGAGAAAAGTGTGACAGGGGATAGATGTCCCTATTTCCCAATATGGCAACCAATACAAAAGGGGGACTGACTTTTTAGGATGTTTCAGCAAACGCTGAAAAAGAACTTTTTAATGAAAATTAAAAACAGCTCTTGACTTATGTTTCATTATATTATAAAATTTCAGCAAACGCTGAAAGAGTAATATTAGGTGAAACAATGATTACGGAAAAAGAAATTATTGATAGTATTAAAAAAAATATACGGAATCTGTTTGAATCTACTGATTTTATTAAAGTAAATAGTATAAAATCAGAAGTTAAAAATCTATTCCCTGACCAGCGGGTTCAACCTGATTTAATTGTAGAAGTAAAGACTAAAGATAAAAAGAAGTATTTTATCGTTTTTGAAGTTAAATCAGTTGGACAACCACGGTATACAAGAATGGCGGCAAATGAACTAAAATATATGGTTAGTAATAGAAAAAACTATTATGGCGTATTTGCGTCGACCTTTATCTCTGAAGAGTCTAAAAAGATTTGTAGTGAAAATGGTATTGGTTTTATAGACCTTGCCGAAAACTGTCTCTTTAAATTTGATAATGTCTATATAAACATTGAAGGACGCCCTAATCTCTACCCTAACACTAGACCGTTAAAATCAATTTTCTCTACCAAATCCACCCGCGTCTTAAGAGTCTTCCTATGTAATCCAAAAAAGGAATGGTTTGTAAAGGATATTGCCAAAGAGGCAAATATAAGTCTCGGACAGGCATTTAATATTAAGCAACGACTCCTGGAATTCGAATTTATTGAAGAAACAGGTAGCGGAAAGATTTCGAAAGTCAGGCTAAAGAAGGCAGAACTACTATTAGAGAGATGGTCTAATAATTACAGCTATCGAAAGAACAAGATAAGAAATTTTTACTCAATGGATGATGTAGAGGTTTTAGAAAGAAAATTAAACGATTATTTCAAAAAAAACCAAATATCGTATGCATTTACCCTCACATCCGGGGCATCGAGGGTGGCCCCCTTTTTAAGATATAACAGAATATTTGCCTATGTAAGCAACAATATTGATCGTATAGCGAAGGATCTAAATTTTAAAGAAGTATCCACAGGCCCGAATATCTCCTTCCTCGAACCTTACGACGAAGGAGTACTCTATTATTTGCAGGAAGTTAATGATGTAAAAGTTGTTTCCGATATACAGCTGTATCTCGACCTTAAGGGTTATATGAAACGCGGAGAAGAAGCAGCAGAATTTTTACTTGAAAGAAGGTTAAGAAAACAATGGTAATAAGATACGATTATGGTAAAAAAGAAGTTGATGCCTGTTTGTCAGTACTTGTAGAACTTATGACTATTCTGGGAGAGTTTCGGGATAATATGGTATTGGTAGGTGGTTGGATTCCATACTTTCTCACGGAAGAAAACCGACGTGAACATGTAGGCAGTCTTGATATTGACATTGCATTGGATTTTCAAAAAATATCCGGTAATACATATACAACAATTCTGCAAATATTAAAAAGCAGAGGTTACGAAGAGGGAAAACAGCCTTTCACTTTTTATCGAACAATTCCAATTGAAAATGGTGGAATTATAACCGTAGAGGTAGATTTACTTACTGGTGAATATGGTGGAACTGGCAAATCTCATCGTACTCAGTCAATTCAAGATGTCAGAGCAAGGAAAACAAGAGGCTGCGATTTAGTTTTTAAACAAAATCGTTCTTTAAAAATTTCTGCAAATATGCCAGATGGTGCGCTAAACGAGGTAACTATTAAAATTGCTACTATTATACCTTTTTTGGTAATGAAGGGAATGTGCATATGGGACCGATATAAGGAAAAAGATGCTTATGACATTTACTTTACAATTTTACATTATCCGGGTGGCATTAACGAATTGGTTAAAATCTTTCAATCTTTTAAATCCAATAAACTTGTGCTTGAAGGTCTTGGTAAAATTAAAGCGAAATTTAAAGATATAGATGCTCCCGGGCCTATTTGGTTAATAAATTTTGAGGATATTGATGATGGGGAAGAAAAGGAAAGAGTTAAAAGAGACGCTTATGAAAGAGTTAATGCTTTTTTAGACCCCCTTGGAATAGAAGAGTTCAAAGAAGGATAAGAGGGTCTTGTAATATGATAAGGGTTGCGTCGCATTAGCAAGATAATTAATAAATAGGGACACCTATTTATTTAAAATAAATTTGGCAAATTATGTGGTATGTATTATGTTGATTATAGATTTTAATAGACGACTCCCCGGCAATATGCCGGTTAGGCAGCTTATATGGCTGCCTTTTTTTTGGGGGCATAATGCCATGAGAAATAGAAGCATAATATATATTGATGGATTTAATCTATATTATGGTGCAGCTAAAAACACACCTTGGAAATGGTTAGACATGGAGAAATATTTTTCACTTCTTCGTCAAGATGATGATATACAAATAATTAAATATTTTACTGCAAAAATTCATGGTTCACATAAACCAAATCAAGATGTAGAGAAAGAAGGAAAGGGGTCAGTTCTCAACATTTGACATATCAACTTCAAATGTCAAATGTTGAGACCTGACCCCCATTATTGTTCCAGGAAGGAGATTTCTGATAGGAGCGGGGAGATAATGATGATGGTCAGGCCCTCGATGTTGAAAGATTTGGAATCCATTAAAAACATTGAAGAGGCTACCTTTATTTATTCCTTGTGGGAAGGGTATTTACCGGATTATGCCATGCAGAAGATGATGAGATTTATAAAGAAAAAGAAGATGAATTTTTACCAGGTTCATACCAGCGGACATGCCGAGATTGCTACCTTGAAAAAAGTGGTAAAAAAATTAAAGCCGGGGAAAATAATCCCCATTCATACTTTTCATCCCGATAAATATAGCGGTTTATTTAACCGGAAGATAGAACAGATTTCAGATGGAGAGGTTTTTGTGGTGTAAAGGAAATTTATTTTATTGATATTATTTTTAAAAAGGAGAGGTGGGTTATGGATATTTTAATCACTGATTTCGTATCTAAGATAAGTTTTGGAGAAACGCAGAGTTTTAAGAATCTACAGATTATTCCTCTTTTTACCGAAGGGAGACGAAGGTCCGGTGTATTTAACCTTAAAGGAGGCCTTGGAGAAGAGATTGCTGGTGATTACAGAGGTGAGTGCGCAGGCTTCTGTACCGGAATTGAAAGTGGTAAACAATGCTGATGTTTCGGTGCTTTTGCTGGATGGAGAGGAAGTGGCCGGGGCCAAGCAGAACCGGGTGTTAAATACTTCTATTTTGGTAAAGGAGAAATCAGAGCTGATTATCCCGGTAAGCTGTACCGAGCAGGGAAGATGGTCCTATCAGACAGATGAGTTTTCTAATTCAGAGAACATTCTTTCCTATAAGATAAGAGGCAAGAAGGCCGCTTCTGTGAGTGATTCATTAAGAGAGAGCGGGAATTATAGATCCGACCAGGGGGCAATCTGGAATGGGATACAGGAGCTATCAGCCGATGCCGGAGTTCATTCTGCTACCGGAGCGATGAAAGATGTCTTTGAAGGAAAGAAAGATGCACTGGAGGAGTATATGAAGGCCTTTCAATGTTTACCTCATCAGAAGGGTATGTTTGTCTTCGTGGGAGGAGAGGTTGCCGGATTAGATATCCTTTCCCGGGAGTCAGCCTTTGATATTATTTTCCCCAAGCTGGTGAAGAGTTATGCTATGGATGCCATATTAGAAAAAGGGGAAAAGAAGGGAAGCAGTGAGAAGCCGACGGAAGAGGCAAAGAGGTTTTTAGAGGGGATAAAAGAGTGTGAGGAGAAGAAATATCCATCCACAGGTGAGGGCTTAGATTATCGTTTTGAAGGTGGGGATAGGGTTGGCTCGGCTTTGGTCTATTCTGAAAAGGTAATTCACATGGCCTTTTTTAAGATAGGCAAGGAAGAGAGAGTAGGTCGGATGTCAGGATATAAGAGGAGAAGAGGGTATAGGATTTAGTTGACTTTTTTGTTGGAAAGTGATAATGTTAAGCACAGAGATTGTTAGAAACCACCGCACATAAAAATAAAAGCGGAGCTTATTAACAATATAAGGAATTTAATAATGAACAAACAAAAGCATGAAGAGATAAAAAAAATATTTAAAAGCAATAAAGGTTATGCCCGAACAAAGAACATTATAAATGCAGGAATTCACACTTCATATTTATATCAACTAACAGATGATAATGTTGTTCGCAAGATAAAACGTGGTTTATATTATTGGAATGATTATAAGATTGATGTACAAGAAGAATTAGTAGAAGTCGCTAAGATTGTTCCAAAAGGTGTTATATGTTTGCTTTCTGCTTTATCCTATTATGAAATGACTACATATAATCCTTGGGAATATTACATTGCCATTCATCGGGACGATTTTAAACCATCTATCCCCGATTATCCCCCAATTAAAGTATTCTATTTTGCAGAAAAACAGTACAAGACAGGGATTAAGGAAATTAGTATTCAGGGAAATATTGTTAAAATATATGACTTGGAAAAAACAATTTGTGATTGCATTAGATATCGAAATAAAATCGGAATCGATATAGTTAAGGAAGCTCTTAATGAATATACAAAAAGGAAAGAAAAAAATATTAATAAACTTATAGATTACGCTAAAGTTACAGGTGCTTATTCAATTACCAAAAAGTATTTTGAGGTTTTACTATGACAAGAGAGCTAAAAAATATAGAAGCCTCTGTAAAAAGAAGACTATACAATCTTGCTAATAAAGAAAGGTTAAATTTTGATTTTATTTTGCTGTTATTTATGCAAGAGAGATTGTTATATAGACTGTCTATATCCAAATATAATCGGAAATTTATTTTAAAAGGAGGGCTTTTAATTTTAGCTACAACTAATTTTAAAACCAGACCAACAAGAGATATAGATTTTTTAGCTCAGAATGTAAATAATGATAGTGAAAATGTTAAAAAAATCTTTCAGGAGATATGTAAAATTGAAGTTAAGGATGGGGTCGTTTTAGATTCAGAGTCTATTACAGTAAAAAAAATTATTGAAGCCGGTGATTATGAGGGAGTAAGGATTAAACTTAATTCTTATTTAGGTAATTCAAGAAAATTAATTCAATTAGATATCGGTTTTGGAGATATTATTGTACCCAATTCAATAGTGTTGGATTATCCAGTATTATTGGATTTTGATGTTCCTAAAATAAATGTGTATTCATTCGAATCTGTAATTGCTGAAAAATTTGAAGCTATGCTTAGAATATCTCTTACAACCAGCAGAATGAAAGATTTTTATGATATCTATATATTATCTGATATCAAATCTTTTAATGGGAAAGTATTACAAAAAGCAATTTTATCAACTTTACAGAGAAGAGAAACCCCTTTGGAAAAAAAACATGTACTTTTTACAAAGGAATTTGCGGAGGATGATAGCAGAATAAGGATGTGGAATGGTTACATTAAGAAGATTGGTAAGGAATTGATTGATTTTGATATTGTAATGGATAGAATAAAGACATTTTTACTTCCAATATATGAAAAGATTTTAAAGAGGGAAGAGTTTTTCGAGAAGTGGGATAATAATAAAGGAAGATGGATCAAATTTATTCAAAGATAAGATGGGATTTCGCATTTGCCCTTATAATAATAAATAATAAATAGGGGCCGGGTTAATAATTCGGTAATTTTTAGGGTAATGAGGAAGTTCTTGAAATATAACAAATATATAGCAGAATATTTTGGCGTGAACATACTACAGGGACAACCCGATTAAAAAAATGGGAAGATAAAAGTGATATTGCAAGACCTGCCCCATAATAACACGCGATAAAGAGATAAGACATTTAGTATTACGTAAATATCATATAGAATTAGTCACGCTGCAAAATGCTCCTACAATTATGCAAGACAAGGTTTTAATATATTTAAAAAAACTGGATGGCTGCTCACTAAGGCAGGTATCCAGATTGACCGGGTTGTCGGTCAACAAAATCTTTAGAGTATAAAACAGAGAACCGTCCCTTTGTTTGCGGTCAGAAGAAACGAAGAATATTAAATACTGGAGAAGCTTCCCTCCGGGTCCGATCACTACTACACGAGGAGAATGGGTATGGAAATATTAGCAAGAAGTTTTATTTTTTTAGGAGTAGTACTCATAAATTCAATAACCACACATCGTAGTGCAACAAAAAAATATTCAACAACCAGAACTATTGGAGAATTGAACCCTAAGAGATTAAAAAAGCTGTATAAAGTAAAAGAGCAAAGTAAAAGTTAGTGTGACCCCTTTATTTTAAGCACAATTGGCCCACATGATGCTAAGGTTTACCTATCCAGGGAAAAAGGGATTAGGATTGAATCATTTATTAGAGATTTTTATACAAAGAAGAGGTTGAAATTGTGGCAGAAATAAAGCGTGAAAACATAAAGCCAGGCAGTAAAGTAAGAGTTGTACAAAAACAGGATCAGCGCTCAGGGAAATTGACGGATGGCATTGTTCAAAGGATTCTTACGGAATCACCTAATCATCCGCATGGTATCAAGGTGATGCTAGATGGTGGTATTGTTGGTAGAGTTAAAGAGATCCTTTAATTAAAAAAGGAATTTTTTGGTGAGGAGGGAAAGAGGGGCAGGTCTTGCAATGCAATAAAAGATATACTAAATGACCCCATAACCAGACCATTAAAAGCTGAAGGGCTTTTTTATTCTTTTCCAAACATTAAAGTTCATACATAAGGGGGAAAATGGTGCATGATAACTACACAGACAATTTAAATAATAAAAAGAAAAGGTGAAAAAAATGGAAAATATGGTAATGAAATCTCTACTGGTTTTGTATTCATATCATCACAATAATACTGAAAAAATCGCTAACGTCTTCGCAAAAGTTCTTGATGCACAAATAAAAACGCCTCAGCAAATAAACCCTGAAGAACTTCAAGAGTATAGTCTAATAGGCTTTGGCTCAGGGATTTATAGTGCAAAACACCATAAAGTTCTGCTTGACCTTGCCGATAAACTACCACAAGTCACCATCAGGAAAGCATTCATTTTCTCAACCAGTGCAATTATGGGAAAAGCCAAAGTCGCCAAAGATCACTCGACGCTTAGAGAAAAACTGCAATCCAAAGGTTACATGATCGTTGATGAATTCAGTTGTAAAGGTTTTAACACAAATAGTTTCCTTAAACTATTTGGGGGAATGAATAAGGGTAGACCTAATGCTCTAGACCTCAAACATGCGGAAGAGTTTGCTCAGAACCTGAAACAGAACGCGCACGGCTCATAATAGTTAAATAACTTTCTTTATGCAAAAATAGAATATATGGCCAGAGATAAATTCAATGAAGTAAAGAAAAATTTCTTATTCTTGGAGTAATAATTATGCGAGATAACCGATTTATTGCCGTACATCGTGGCGGACCACTTACCAAAGACCATCATCATCAATTAATTAGATGGGCAAGGGAATGTTCAGAACACGTATTATCACTTATTGACGAGAATATTGACCAGAGGCTAATTATTTCGCTATACGTTGCTAAAGAGTGGGAAAAAGAAAAAGTAACAGTAGGTGAAGCAAGAAAGGCATCTGTAAGTGCACATGCCGTAGCCAGGGAATCTTCAAATCCAATGATAATAGCAGTAGCTCGTTCCGTTGGACACGCTGTAGCAACTGCTCATATGGCTGACCATTCATTGGGAGCAGCTTTGTATGCTTTGAAAGCCGTAAAAAATGCAGGTAAATCAGTAGATGCAGAAAGAAAATGGCAAAATGAACAATTGCCTTCAGAAATTATGGAGCTTGTTCTAACCACAATGAGTTTGAAAGAGAAGCACTTTAAAATATAATGAAACTGATGGACCAAAAAGAACAACGAATCGATAATAAGGTATTAACAAACAGAGTTTGACAAAAAACGAGATTAGAATAAGTAAATTAAAAAAACCTAACAGGGAAAGGGAATTGGGGTCAGGCTTCACAACTTCACATTTTTTATTTTGTGAAGTTGTGAAGCCTGACCCCTGGACCTGTACTTTTTTGCCTTTTTACCAGTGCATCATGGTTAGTTCTTTGGTTTTTCGTAGGCCGTTGGGCCGTTGGGCCATTCCGACTTACCATACCAATCTTCAGGATAGCCGACTTCCTGGGCCATTTCTTCCGGCGCGTTGACATAACCATCATCATAACGGGCTACAAGAGTCCAGGCAAGATTCCACCATTCTTCTACCACCTGGTTAGCCTGCGTTTTACAGTAGGTGGTGAGCAGCTCCTGTACCTTTTGCGGGTCTTCTTTGTAAAGAGCAAGCGCCTGTTTATCCATCTCCTTGATACTTTCAATTAAAACGTACTCGATTTCGTCCTGCTTTTGCTGAATATCTTTGATCATATAGCTGTACTTCAGGCCAGCCCAGTTGGCCACAAAGTTAAAGGCCCACCACGCGCTGTCCTGGCTGAAGGCTGTAGTGTCACAGGTGTAGTATGGCGCGGCGATACTTGAGACTCCCACATAGAAAGGTACGTAGCAGGTGCTCATTGGACTATCCGGACCGAACCAGAGTAAACCTCCGATGGGATCCGGCAGCCAGCCGCGTGCTTGACAAACATAGCTGAAACCGCATCGATAGATGGAAATCGGACGTTCCCATGCACCTTCCAGTTTAGCATCAGGATCACCGGTATCGCCTCCCGCATCCATGGGTCCGGGATAGCGGTAGGGAGAGCCGAAAGGTCCTGCTGTTATTCCTTTTGATTGATCAAACTCAGTCCCCTGATAGTAATCGCGATACAAACTCATGACATCGCGGACGCTAAGTTTCTTGTCCGGTTTAATGGAAAATGGATATTCATTCGTAAAGCCATCTTCAACCCAGGGTGATTTTTCCTGCGAAGGTGCCATTCGCGACTGCAAACGCCAGACCCGGCGGAGCGAATAGTAGGGATGGCTGTATTCTCCCAGACTGACGGTTCGCAGCCAATCCAACTTGCCATCTTCCGGTTTCCACCATCCATGTTTTTCAGCAATGGTATGAAGGTTTTTGGAATATAGCATGTTGGGATCATCAGGGTCGATTTCACGGATACGCAGCTCATTTGCCGCTACGAATACCTCGCCATCGAGTACTTTTTTTGCCACCCAAAGGCCGCCTGTACCTTCAGGACTGGGGGCCATTTCTATAATCCAGCCTTCTTCAGTATCCCCGATGGGCAGTGTTTCGCCTGTGCCGTAGTAGCCGTAGTTTTCAATAAGATAACCGATCAATTCAACGGCTTCGCGTGCTGTTTTACAGCGTTCCGCCGCTACACGACTCAGTTCAGCGCTGTAGAAAATAAGTTTGCCAGGTATCGGATCGGGTTGGATTTTGGTTCCGTCAGTGCACTCGCCGAACATAAGCTGATGTTCGTTCATGATGGCGTAGCTGCCATCGAAGTAGGCATAAGTATGTTCGACTTGCGGAATATAACCAAGCGGTATACTCTGAGGTTGATCGGAATTTACATAAGTAGGGCCACGTTCAGTGCCGACATAACGGCGTAGCTCATACCCGTGATATTCCGGTCTGTTGCCCAGTGATGAAGCATCGTAATATACCGGCCGGAATGATCCGGGTTTATGATCTGCCGCTGGCACGTAAACCAGACGCTGGTCGAACAATTCGCTGTCGTCCGAATGGGCGACAATTACCGAGCCGTCCTCTGACGCCCCCTTGGTGACGAGCAGGGTCGTACATGCCTGAACTGGAATAGATATAATATTTGTCATGCATAAGATGAGTGTTACAATGATTATTTTTCTCATTTTCTTCATAACTAATACTCCTTATACTCCTTAAAATTATTTAAATTAAGCTATTCTTAAAATTTAGCTCATAGTAATTATATTTTATTTAAATTAAAATGTCAAAACCAGAGGGCCAAAACCCAAGGGGATGGTTCCAGTGACATTGTAGATCCCTAACCCCACTACTCGACCGAAAATGTAGAAAAAACTGATATTTCAAGACCTGACCCCCATTATTTTTCAGTCCCCTTTATTATCCGGGTAATAATGTAAAAGAATTCAAGTGGATGGCAGACTGTGTGAAAGCTAACTTCGAGCCCCAATTTAAAGATATCAAGATTCCCACTTTCATCTTGGCCGGTGCAGAAGGCAATATTCCTCTTGATTGGCAAAAGCGTTATGCTAGCGAGATTAACGGATGTCTCTTTGAAGTTTTAGAAAACAATGGACATATGATTCCTTATGAGGATCCACAGAAGGTAGTTGATTTACTGACAAGCTTTATTGGGGCGGTAACTAAACAGTAAAAATACATCCTGTAAAATGAAATATATCAGTTTATAATTCAAATCAATGTCTAAAATTATCTATTTTGGGGAATATAAATAGTATAAATATTTAAAATAAATAGTAATTTTGTAAAAGCATGATAAAGGCAAACTGCCCGAAAGGGCAGGACGCAAAGTAATGGATCTAAAACATTGTCATTGCGAGACTGCTGAAAGCAGGCGAAGCAATCTCGCACAATGTCATGACTGCCATACCATCGGCTTTTTTTTAGTTTGCTCTAATGTAGGAAAGGGGTCTCAACATTTGATATTTGAGGTTGATATGTCAAATGTTGAGACCCCCATTATTGTTGAGGAAATCAAGAAGCGGTACGGCAGGGATAGGATCATAGTAAAAATATAAGGAGAAAATAATGAAAAAAATTATAATTTTAAATTTAGTAGTTTTGCTTTCCATGGGAATTATTTTTTCTGTAGGCTGGGCAAAAGAATTTATCCCTAAAGCAGAATACACCTTAACGCTCAATACAGGACCTACCTATGATTGGGGAAGGGGAGCACAGAAATGGGCTGACCTGATCAAAGAAAAGACTGCCGGGAAGATTAATCTAAAACCTTATTTTAGCAGTCAATTGTTAGCCGGTAAGCAGATGAATTGGTTCCAGGCCGTGGCCGAAGGAAGTATAGATTTTGCGGTGGAATCTACCATCAATTCTTCCTCAGTAGTTAAATCGCATAATCTTTTCTCACTTCCCTTTTTCATCAATACTTACCAAAATTTAGATAAAATCGAATATGGCGAAACCGGTAAAAAAATGTTTACCGAAATGGAAAAGATGCAGGTAAAAGCCCTGGCCTGGGGTGAAAATGGATTTAGACAATTAACTAATAATGTAAGACCGGTAAGAACACCGGAAGATATGAAAGGATTAAGACTGAGGGTTCCCCCTGCCCCAATATATGATGACATCTTTAAACAATTGGGCGCAGTTCCGGTTGATATGAACTGGGGAGATGCAGTGACCGGATTCCAGCAGGGAGCAGTCGATGGACAGGAAAATCCTTATGGAGTTCTTCTTCCGGTTAAAATCTGGGAATACCATAAGTATGCTACCAATTGGAATTACCTGGTTGACCCTCTTCTCTTTGTGGTCAATAAAAAGGTCTGGGATTCTTTCCCGGAAGATCTGCAAATCATGATCAAAGAAGCGGCAGAAGAAGCAGCCCTATGGGAAAAAGCCCTGGTAAGAAGAGGACTTGACGGAGATATTTCGATTAATATTCTAAAAGAAACATTCGGAGAAACTCTTGAAATTTCAGATCAGGTTGCTTATGTTAAGGGCAAAGGGGTAGAAGTAGTTGAACTTAATGAGGCAGAGTTGATGGCTTTCAAAGAAGCAACTAAACCAGTACTGGACAAATGGATTGATGAAGTAGGTGTAGATTTTGTTGCCTCTGCCAAGTTAGATATGGCTGAATAGCACCAAGAAATAGGAATCTATCAGAAGAAGCCGAAGAGGCAAGATGAAGCTGTGGGAAGTGCCGGGGATCAGTTTGAACCCAAAATCAGCTATGAGTAGTGGGAAATAGGTACATAAGATAAAAATTTGAAGGAGATTAAGAAATGAACCTAAAAAAAATTCAATTATTAATTATGGCACTTTTGGTAAGTTTTACTCTGGTAGTATGCGTAAATGATGGCTCAACATCTGAACCGATAGCTACCGATTATTCAAAATCTGAGCATTGGTTATCTTTACCTGCTGCGCTTGACCAAGAAGTAGATATTTTTTACCTCTATCCAACTGCCTGGCAGAAGGTTAATGAAAATGAGTCAAATATTTGTGAAATCGACAATCCTTCCATGTTAAAAGGCGCAAAAGCAGCGTTTGGACGACAAGCTACTGCTTTTGAGACCGTCGGTAATATTTATGCACCATACTACCGGCAAGCAGATCCCGTATATTGCTTATCTTTACCGCTAGAAGAACAAGTTAAAGTGATTAGAGGCATACCAAAATCAGATGCATTTGCCGCCTTTGATTTTTATATCAAAAATTATAATCATGGCCGTCCGTTTATTTTAGCCGGACATTCGCAAGGATCAAATGTAATGATATATCTGTTGTCAGAATACATGAAAGAAAATCCCGAGGTGTATGGTAGAATGATTGCTGCCTATGTTATCGGATATTCAGTAACAGAAGATTACTTGGCTAAAAATCCACACTTAAAATTTGCGGAAGGTCCTGAAGATACAAGAGTTATAATTTCATATAATACTGAGGCTCCTAAAGTTGTAGGAAACAATCCGGTTGTATTACCTGGTGCTCTGGTCATAAACCCAATTACTTGGACCAGAGAAGAAACATTGGCAACAGCTGAGGAAAGCTTAGGGTCATTCCTGCCAAATGAAGAAGGAAAATTTGTACTTGTGGAAAATTATGCTGATGCTCGTATCGACAAAACGAAAGGTGTGTTGATTTGCAGTACAACTGATGTAGATAAATTATCTCCGGGAAATCAAGTATTCGGCAGGGGAGTTTTTCATAGCTATGATTATCCTTTTTACTATTTTAACCTCAGAGAAAACGCAGTAAATAGAGTGGATAATTTCTTAAGTAAGTAGCAAGTCAGCTACCCAATAGATTATGAGGTTTTTACCACCCTGGAGAGAGCAAAGTTATATTGTTAATGTAAAATGTGTCTTGGGGGGACACGAAATGCGTTATAAAAATAACAACACTTATAGTACTATCTGTCGTGAAGTCAACCGTAACACTGCAAACGGGCAAGTTTACAAAGTGGTCTATGAAAAGGAGGAGTAATGTATAATAAGAAGGTATCTAGGTTAGCAATCCTGGCTTTGATTTTAATCTGGTTAGCAATAATGGTTACTGGATGTACGAAGGCTGCGAAGCCTGTGAGGACTGGTGTAAATACTATCAAAACAAAGACTGTCCACGTCAATGATATAGATATTAGCTACAAAGAAATGGGGAAAGGATATCCATTGATATTGATAATGGGATTTAGCGGTACTATGGAAATGTGGAGTCCGGTTATGTTGGAGGGGCTGGCTGAAAATAACAGGGTGATTATATTCGATAACCGTGGTATTGGAGGGACGACAGCTTCCGATAAAAAATTTAGCATAGAACTTTTTACCGCTGACACATCTGGGTTTATGGAGGCCTTAAATATTAAGAGCGCTAATATATTGGGCTGGTCCATGGGAACATATGTTGCTCAGGAACTTGCCTTAAATTATCCGGGTAAAGTAAATAGGCTAATTCTTTATGCTGCGGACTGCGGCGGCAAAGAAGCTATACCTTCCTCTCCGGAGATAACCGCAATACTTATGGATACCTCTGGAACTCCCCGGGATAGAGGTGAGCGATTGATAGGACTTATCTTGCCGGAAAGATGGCTGGAGAAGAACCCTGACCCGCGAATGTATATGCAGACAATGACCGAAGCAGCCTCATCTCAGAGTATAGAAGGCCAGTTAACGGCCATGATGGATTGGAGCGGAACTTACAGCCGCTTATCTAATATTACTCAGAATACCCTGCTTATCACCGGTACAGAGGATGTTCTAACCGTGCCACAAAACTCACTAATGATGATGGAAAAGATACCGGGGGCTTGGCTGGTGCAATATAGTGCCGGGGGTCATGGCGTAATGTTTCAGAACCCGGAAGAGATAGCACAAGTTGCCAATGTTTTTCTTTCCGAGCACAATTAGGAAATAATAGAATAATAGGAATAATTAGGACAGACACCTATTAATTTGAGATAAAAAAATAGACAAAAAATATTTCATCTGGAAAACATAAATTTCGACAACGGTTTTACTAGTTCAATAATTCGGTAACTGCCAATGCAGATAATGCTATATCGGCAACATAACCAGACCATTGCGGGTGGAATTTAAAGGGGGACTGTCAGGGTGATTTTTGATATAATAAGCACAAACCGGTAAGATAAAAGATTTTAGGAAAGGAGGACTAATAATGAAAAGTAAAATAATTATCATTGGTGGTGGGATAGCAGGACTTTCAGCAGGTGTTTTTGGTCAGAAGTATGGGTTTGAGACTGAAATATTTGAAATGCATACTGTTCCCGGAGGGCAGTGTACAGCATGGAAGAGAAAGGGTTACATGTTTGATTATTGTATTGCCTGGCTTATGGGTTCATCTTCAGGAAGCATGAATACAATGTGGAAACAACTGGGGGCATTATCAGAAGACGTGCCTATCATTAACCCTGAAGTCTTTATCAGAAATGTAGACAATGAAGGTCAAGAATTCTTAATGTATAAAGATATGCAAAAATGGGAAGCCTATCTGAAAAGCATTTCTCCTGAAGATGAAGAAGCAATATCAAGGATGTTTTCTATCATAGCTAAATCTTCTCTTTCCGGTGATATAGAGGAAATTATGAAGCCTAAACCGCTAAGAAGAACTCTTCCCATGTTAAAGATTTTATTGAAGATGTGGCGTGCCACGATTCCCATGATGAAATATGGTAAAAAAAGCTGTGGTCAGTTTATAAAAGAAATGGGGTTTAAAAACGAATTTTTGCACCATTTTCTAGAGAAAATATATAGTGACGAAAATTTTTCTGCGATTGCTTTTTTGATGATGCTTTCACTCTTTAAAGATAATAATGCCGGATATCCGGCAGGTGGTTCCCTGAATTTTTCATTACGGATTCTAAATAAATACCAAAAACTTGGTGGTACACTGTCAGCTGGGAAAAGGGTTAAGAAGATACTCATCGAAGAGGGAAAAGCTGTTGGTGTGGAGCTAGATGATGACACTATCCATAAGTCTGATTATGTTATCGCCGCCTGTGATTTACATACGGTTATTTACGATATGCTTGATGGTAAATATATTCCTGAAGATATAAAAAATGCCTTTGAAAATTGGCCACTTTACAAATCCCTGGTGCAGGTTTCATTTGGTATTAAAAAAGAGATCAAGGAAAAACAGATGATGAACAACTATCTGGTTCCGGCTACAATAGGAGCTACGGAAACTGATTCTTATTCAATATCAAACTACAGCTATGATCCGGATATGGCTCCCGAAGGGAAAACGACCATTGTTCTTAGATTTCAAACCCCTTATGAGATATGGGAGCATCTGAAAGATAATGTATATGAAAAAGAAAAAGAAAAAATAAAAGAAGATGCGATAGCGCTGCTTGAAAAGGCTTATCCCGGTATAAAAGATTTTATTGAGGTTGTAGATGTAGCAACTCCTTTAACTGATATAAAATACACTGGCGTATATCGGGCAGCCTATGAAGGTTTTATGCCAACAAAAAGTAATATGAATAAAATAATAAGTCCGATTATTAAAGGACTTGATAATTTCATACTGGCAGGACAGTGGCTTTTCCCGGGTGGCGGGTTACCTCCTTCTGCCTTGTCAGGCAAATGGGCCATAGAGGTATTTCATAAAAAAGAAAAATCTTAATTACTGGGTGATTAGAGAGGGTTTGTTCAGGTTTCAAATTTTAAAAATTTCTGTTAGGGGGACGGTTGTTCATGCTCAATAATTAAGTAACTTTTTGCAGAAAATCTATAAGACCTGAGGAGTTTCTTAACCGGATAGTTGAGGCTTTAGGTGTTATTATAGATAGACTTTGTAGTTAAAATATACTACAGTTGTATTAGTGAAAAAATGAAAAAATATGTGATATTTTAAATTTATATTTTAATTCTAAGAGAAAAACTACAGGGAAAATGAAAATAAACTCTATTTATTTTTAAAAATTGATAGTTTAAGAGGTGTAAAAATGGACAAACACATTTTTACCGCAGTTCTTCATAAAGAGGAAGAATTTTATGTTGCAGAATGTCCTGAAGTAGGGACTGTTAGCCAAGGACATACAGTTGAAGAAGCAATTTCTAATTTAAAAGAATCGACCGAACTATATCTTGAAGAATTTGTTAGGAAGTTGTAACAACTTAAAAAAGAATTTCTCTCTTTTTATTTTAAAACAGTTAAAGGTACTTTAATTTTTGAAAAACTGTCAATCGCGACGTTTCTTAACCTCACCAAAACTCCGCAACCCTTATAAATAATCACTTTCAGATTTTGAATAAATAGGAACATATGCTATTTTCTTAGACAATTAATATTTTACTTTTAAATTAGATAAATAGGGAAGGTGCGCCTAGGCAATAATTCGGGAACTTTTTACGGAAAACCTAACTTCTGAAATCGGCAGCTAACTATCATAAAAAAACGATTGACTTATTTAGAATATATAGTATACTTATAAGTATAATACTTTAAAGTATACTATATGGAGGGTATTATGTTTGTCAATAGAATTGAGGAATTAAATTACTTAGAAAAATCACATAAGGAACAGGGTGCCCGTTTTGTAATTATGTATGGGCGTAGAAGGATTGGCAAGACTGAATTGCTCAGACAATTTTCTAAAGATAAAAAACACCTCTTTTTTTCCTCGGACCTCTCTTCTGAA
>Ga0265595_1000717_pt1 | contig 27910 bp, 19 predicted proteins | sample saktaG_15_FD_190148 | JGI IMG/M metagenome (GOLD analysis project Ga0265595, IMG submission 190148) | Saline water microbial communities from Sakinaw Lake, British Columbia, Canada - sak_2013_06_06_50m | ecosystem: Environmental > Aquatic > Non-marine Saline and Alkaline > Saline ...
GCCGCGGCCCGGGCCTCGCGGTACTTCACGGTTCTCACGCACACGTGCAGGACGCGTGCCACCCTGGCGACGGTCAGCCCGTCGTGGAAGCGCAGTCGCATGACCACGCGCTCCGACTCGGGCAGGTCGCCAACCGCCTTCCACAGCCGCTCCCGCGCTGCCGCCGCATTGTGTTTCTCCTCGGGGCCGGAGCAGGTCGGCTCCATGGACTCGGGCAGCGTGTCCAGGCTTCTCTTCGGCAGCCGCCGCTTGCGCCAGAACCCGACCGCTTCGGAATGTGCTATGAGATAGAGCCACGTACAGTGACTGCTCCTTGACGGGTCGTACTGGTTCTGGTGCTCCCAGGCCCAGTCGTACACGCAGATGGTCAGGTCCTTCGCGTCCTCCGCGTTCCCGACCATGCCATACAGCCAGTGATAGACCCGCTCGTGGAACTCGCGCCACAGCGCTGCGATGTCTATCACGCCCTTCCATTCCCCACCCGCCTGTGCTGCATAGTTCATGACGTACCTCCGTATGAACTCGAATCGCAGACCTGCGGATTCCCCGGCGCGCAACAGCCCCGGACCGGTCGAAAACTCACTCACAGGACGCCCGGCGTCATTGTTCCAGCCGGCCCGTTATCGGACAGTACGCGCCTGCGTACCGGACGCCCTGATTGGTTCCCCACTATGTCCTGTTTAATTCTACTCTCGTGTCATCGGCCGCGCAAGGGTCAGGCTCAGGCCCGGTCAGGTCCAGGCCCAGCACCTGCAGCGCAATGTGCGCGAGCAGGTTGCGCGAAAGACCCCGGGCCGCCCACAACTCCAACTGCAACCGGCCCTCGACCCGGCGCGCGTGCTCGGACACAAGCTCGCTGTCGCGCTTGGCCAGCCGCAGCACGAAGTCATAGTAGTACGGCCGCACAATCGACGGCACACCCTCGTCGTCCAAGAGCACGGCCGTATCGGCCCGCAGCCGGCTGATGCGCGCCTGGCCCGCCGTATAGTTCGCGGCCTGTTTCTCGATGTCGCCATCGCTGCGGCTGGCTCCGGTGCCCAGAGACAGCTTCAGCGCGTAGTTCTCACAGACCCGTTCTGTGCGATCATGGTCTCGCTCTTTCATCGTACACCTCCATTTACCACGTTTGCTCCCGCAGCACCGCCTCGCCGACAAGCCAGAGCAAATGCCCCGAGAGTCCGCGTTTGAACCACTTCGCGACGACCCGCTTCGTCCGCTGCGAAAACGGGGACTGTACCGCGCCGAGTTCGACGCAGGCGCTCTGTGGGACTGTCCCCGGTTTTCGCGAACGCCGTTCCGCTCGCGCAAGCTCCCGTGCGAACGAAAGATACGCCGCCTTTCGAGAATCATCCGGCACCAGCTCATCCACAATCTCCCGCAAACGCTGCTCATGCGGGCTATCGTGGCGCGGCGGGTGAGAATATCGTCTGCTCATATCGTTGCTCTCGCATTATTGTTCGTAACGAAACGGCAAAAGGTGCAAGACTTCAGCACCCCCCGGCTCGTTCTCATCCGACCGGGGGACCCGTACTCCCCACCGTAGTCCCTACCGTAATCCCCGCTGTACTCCTCACCGTACTCCTCACCGTAGTCCCCGCGGTGCTCCTTACTGTAATCCTCACTGTACTGCCCACTGTAGTCCTCACCGCAGTCCTCATCGTAATCCCAACCGTACTCCTCACCGTAGTCCTCACCGCACTCCTCACCGTAATCCTCACCGTAATCCTCGCCGTGCTCCTCACCGTAGTCCTCACCGTAATCCTCGCCGTACTCCTCACCGTGCTCCCCACCGCAGTCCTCGCTGTAGTCCCCACCGTAATCCACGCCGTGTCCGGAACCTTGCCCCCGGCACGACAACCCGCAATGTACGGCGCTGATAGGCTTGACTTCGGCCGGCCGTCGGCTATAAGTGTTGACACAATGAAAGCACTCGATTCCCGCGCCGGCCCCGGCCGGACCCTTGATTCCAGATACGTGAACCACGCGACCACGCTCCCGTACGGCCTCACAGTGTCGCAAGTGGCGGACGGCGTGCGCGAGACCTACCGCCTGTACGACGGCATCAATCGCTATCTGGTCAGCGCCGGGTTCCGGCCGTTGGAGGAACTCCTTCTCGGCAACTCGCTTTCCGGCCTCGTGTCTGAGTTCTTGGTCAAGAACATCGCGCGCGTTTCTACGACGCTGATTGCGAACAGGAAGGTCGGTGGCCACCCTGACCTGTTGCCCAAAGACAAGTATCCGTCTGGCTCTTCCCTGAAATGCCCGGACGGCGTCGAAGTCAAGGCGTCACAGCACAAAGGCGGCTGGCAGGGTCATAACCCCGAGGAATGTTGGCTGATGATTTTCCGCTACGCTGTCGGGGCGCAGACTGACGGCAGGGCATTGCCGCTCACGTTCTCCGAGGTCATGTGCGCCCAACTCCAGAAGAGCGACTGGTCCTTCTCCGGCCGGAAAGGAAGCTCGCGCCGGACCCCGACCGCGTCCATCACCAAGACCGGCGTCGAGAAGCTACGCACGGGTTTCCTGTATCGAATTCCGGGTGTTGGGGTCGGACGCCACCTGACCATCCTGGTCGGCCCGGCTGGTGCCCGCGACTCAGACTAGTGCAGTAGGAACAGGCTGGACTGACTGTTCGTGACCGGCCTGTGGGACTCGCTTCCGTTCAACGAGAGCCGGGCCAGCTTCGGTATGGCCGCAACTGCGACGCGGTAGAACTCAGGGTCCATCTCGATACCAATACTCCGGTAGCCGACCGCACATGCCGCGGCAATGGTCGAGCCCGCGCCCATGAATGGGTCAAGTACGATGCCACTACCGAGCGGCAGGGCCGCCCGCACAATCTGACGCATGAAGGCCTGAGGCTTCAGCGACGGGTGCGGCGCGATTGCCCGCTCACCGTTCCGCGTCGGTGCGCTCTTGATAACATCGGTGAATGGCTGGTCGGCCGAGACGCGCCGCAGCCCGCCCGTCTGCCACTTCCTGAGGTTGTCCTGGACCCGGCCCTCGCATGGCTTGCGGAACAGACCCCACGGCTCCCAGGCTGAACGCGGCATTACCGTCACACCGGAGAACTCTTGATGCGCATTCTTGGGACGGTCTCCGCCGCGCAGAGTCTGCACCAGCCTGATGATTTCACCCCGCTTCTCGAACCCGGCGTCAAGCATCGGAGTGTAGACGAGTTGCGACACGAGCGGATTGGTGGCGACGAACACGTGGCCGCCCGGGACGAGCACCTTGAATACCAGCCGCGCCCACTTGGCGAAGAAGTCAACCAGCGCCTGCTGGTCCTGGTCGGTCAGGACGGTAAACCGGGGCAACGGGGCACGGGTGCAGCCGTCAAACGACGGTGGTATCCGCCAGACCCCGCCGCGCCCGGCTCGCAGCTTGGCCTTCTCCGGCTCGGTGTATTCCCGCAGTCCGTACGGCGGGTCGGTGACGACCGCATGAATGCTGCTCTCCTGCCGCTTGGCCAGCCACTCCAAGCAGTCCCCCAGCACGGTCTCATACTGGCGAAGGGACATGGCCGAATTGTCCGACAATTCGGATCGTGTCCCAAGCTCTCCCGCAGCCTCAGCAAGACTGACTGTGCCCGAGGCGTCGCGGCAGATTGGCGCGGCTTCGTCACGCGCAGAGTAGCTTTCACGCAGAAGGTCAAGCGCATCGACCGGATGGTTCTGTAGTATCTCCTGCACGTCGGCGGGCAACTGACCGGCCAATACTGAAAGCACGGTGGGACTTGTACCGAGAATCTTCGCAATTCGGACAACCATGTCCGCGCTCGGCAGAGTCTTGCCGGTCTCCAATCTCGACAAGTAGCCCTTAGATACCTTCAGCCGAGAGGCAAGAGCCGACAGCGTGACGCCCGCCGCTTCCCTCTCCCGGCGCAGCATCTTACCGAACGCCGACTCACGTGTAATTGTCGTCCTGGATTGCTTTGGGATTTTGTGCACGGCATGAGTATAACACGGTTTACCTGATTGGTCAACGAGCATTCTACTGCCCCGACGCCAGCAATGAACCATTTGCCCGCGCGTTTGACAAACCAGGCCAGTATGCTACCATGTCCGCGATGGAATCCGAACCATCTACTTTGACGGATAAGGTGAAAAGGGTCAGCGACCCGATCGTGCCACGGCTAGCACAGTGATTCACAGGTCAGCGGATTCCGACTCGGAGCCGGCGTTCATCGTCCGAGCGGAAGACAATCCACTGGACACAATGCTCACACTGTCGGAGTTGGTCGACCGTCTGGTCACTAGTAACGTCATCCCTAACCGAGATACGGCCGAGGAGCACATCACGCACGTGCTTGACTACCACCATCTACCGAGAGCCGACCGCTATCCGTCACTCAGCCTCGCTAACCTGTCTGTCCTGGAGGCGCTGGACTACGGCGACCCCAAGGACGTCGCTGGCGATGCGAGAATCGCTCTGGCCATCTCGCCGGACTGCGCTCTCGCATGGTTCCTTCTCGTGGAAGAACCCTCGTTGACACTGTCGGAGAAACGAGCCAGGTATGTTCGCACCCTGGAGGCCTACGAGCAATTGCTTGACCTCGACTCACTCACCGAAGAAGTCCTGTCGTGCGATGACCGTCAATACCTCAGGGCGAGGACTGGGCTGGCTTTGTGTCTGTGGGACGAGGGCAGGAAGACGGAGGCCGTGAGTACCCTATGGGAGACGCTGCGGCTGAACCCTTGGGACTACAACGGGGTTCGCGGTATTCTCGCGGGCTGGCTGCCTCAACTCGACGACGACGCGCAACTCGGACAACTCGTGCGGGAATGGCCCGTTTCAAGAGAGGACCCCGACCCGAAACGTACGTACACCGAAACACTGCTGTACTTTCGCCTCGGTGACTACGCTGCGGCCCGAGCCGCGCTAGACAAAGCATACAAACAGAACCCGCATGTGCTTGATGCCATTGCCTACAATGATGAACCCGATGACGACGGCCCGCCAGCCGTGGCCGCGTCCAGCGTGCCGTATGCCGAGTCTGCAAACTCGTACATAGGTGCAGGTTGGCGACATACGATAGGCGCTGCCGCTTGGGCGCTCCGGTGGCTGCAAGAACGCAGCGCGCAGTGACCGATCACGCATGGGAGCCATCGAGTCCGGCACCCGTTTCCGCTTCACCCGAATCCCGCGTCCGGTGTGCCGAACTCCTGAGCCCCGCCCCGCCACCTTGACTCCCACCCGGCGCTTGACTTCGGCAGACCGGAGCGTATCCTAAACACAGTCTAATTTGACGATTGCCGCCCATGGCGGCAAAGGAGGATACAGATGCAGAAAAAGGTGCTCGTTCTAGTCCTGCTGCTGGCCGTGACGGCAACGCTTGTAGTCAGGTGTGCTAAACAGAACCAGAAACCGGTTCTCGACTCGGTTTCTTGGCCCGACTCGGTATACCTCGGAGCTAGCGTTACGCTTTCTTGTGCAGTATCAGACCCAGAAGGCGATTCGGTCACCGTGAGTTGGTTCTGCAGCCTGGGTACGTTGTCGGCTCCGACCGGCACATCAGTGAATTGGCAGGCTCCCGCATCGGAGTGCAGTCCGGTTATCACCGTCCGCGCGATGGACACACACAACGGCGAAACCAAACAGGAACATACGATCGTGGTCTCCGGGGCTGTAAACCGTCCACCGGAGATTGCTGGCATATCCGGCCCCGACAGCATTGCCGCCGGAGGAAACTGCGTTCTCACGTGCAGCGCGTCAGACCCGGACGGAGACACCCTAAGCTACACGTGGACGTGCAACGTCGGAGGACTGTCTGGTCAAACGGGCGCGACCGTGACTTGGTATGCGCCGGATAGCGCCGCGTCCGCAGTGATCACCGTCATCGTAGCAGACAGCAACTCCGCTGACACGGCCACGAAAAGCATTGGCGTGAGTGCACAGGGCGAAAACCACCCCCCGACCATAGCTAGCATCTCAGGGCCAGATTCTGTAGACGCTGGTGGCGATGCTCTCCTGACCTGTAATGCTTCGGACCCAGATGGCGACACTCTGAGCTACACTTGGTCCTGCAACGCAGGCGGACTATCTGGTCAGACAGGTGCGTCAGCCACTTGGCACGCCCCTGACACCGCAGCGTATGCGACAATTACCGTCATAGCCTCCGACGGACTGCTCGCGGATACGGCGACGAAGAGCATTGGGGTTAGGCCGCCTCCCAACCAACCTCCAGTAATCGACTCCATCCACGGACCGTCATCGTTGCCGGCAAACGGCAGCACGTCGCTAACGTGCTTCGCCCACGACCCGGACGACGACACCCTCACTTATACATGGACATGTGAACGCGGACGGGTGTCTCCCGCAACTGGTCGCACCGTTACATGGTATGCGCCTGACACATCTGGCAACGTAATCATCACTGCGACTGTCCGAGACCCACACGCTGCCACTGACCAACGCACGAAGACGATCAATGTGACGAAGGTCACCACCACGGCGCTCGACACGATGGTCTCTGTACCGGCAGCCAGCTATAAGGCGTGGCAGGGAACGATGAAAGTTGGCTACAATATCTGGGGCAACTTTTCTGTCTCGCAAGACGCGCCGAGATTCGACCTGGACATAAACTTCTATGTCTTCGACTCAACCAACTACTACAAGTGGGTGAACAACCAGAACAGCACCGGCATTGTCGTGATTTCGCGGTCAACCGGGGCTTCATACTCTGCCACCATACCAAAGACGTGCAGGTACTACATCGTTTTGGACAACACATACAGCGTGGTGACACCCAAGATCGTGACGGTGCTGACCAAGCTGACATCTCCTTGACGCGAGACGGAACTGAGTAGAATGCTCCAGATGTCACCCAGAGGCAGACTGAAGGAAGGAAGAGCATGATGAGGAGGTTAATTCCGACGCTACCGACGTCACGCGCATGGAGTGGCATGTATGCCACAAGGTGGGAAGGATTCTCCAAGGCGTGGATTCGCAGGCACCCTACCGAGCGGGGGCTGTATCAATGGCGCCCAAGACCGATAGGTGACGATAGTGATGGCCTATTCGGCATCGACGACGTGGGGGACGTATGTGGAGTGTACGTCTTCTTGGCCAGGAACGGCTATGTCCTGTATGTTGGGAAGTCCCGCAATCTGCGGACTGAAATCAAGCAGAGGTATCGGGGCTTCGAGCAGTTTAGGCGGCGGTACATCCATCAGGTCACGGCTCACAAGTCTATCAACGACGCGGGAGCAGGCAAAATGGAGTCAGACCTGCAATGGTACTACACGCCTCCCTGGAATACGAGATTCGTACACTGATGCGTCTCTCCCGGTCCCGCCTGTGTAACGACGGTGCGGAGTCACCGTGACGCCCGTCGAGAAAGCCATCTTTTCCGCGACGCGCGATTCACGGCTGGACTCCGTCATCGCCTCCGTCCTTGCGAAGAGGGGTTTCGCGCGCCATGCCGTCATCGGCAGTATGCTCTCTACCGAAGTAGAGGCTCCAGCGGCCTTCGTCTTGGGAGTGAATCTCGGTAGCTTCCCAATGGGTGTCATCTTCGTATCGCCTTGCTTCTATAATAACCTGACTGAAGATGAATTAGAGTTCGCACTCGCTCACGAAGTCGGGCATATCGAATTGAATCACGTGGTGGCGTCGGCCGTCGTAGCTCTCGGAAAAGGCGTGCTGGCGAACATGGTGGCGGACGTGCTGGAATGCACGAAAGAGAAGGCCGAGATTGTCCTGGGCCTGTTACAGGCGGCATGGGTAGTAGCCAATAGGCGCGTTACAGTCGACGCGCAGCTACTCGCTCAGAGGGAGATGGCGGCCGATGCTTACGCGGTCGGGCTTCAGGCCTGTAAGGAGCCAGCCGTGTCCTGTCTGCGCAAGCTAGCAGCGCTAGGCGGCACAAACGTGTCGCACGTCGTCGAAACCGGAACTTTCAAGCTTCCCGCATTGACTATCGAACAGAGAGTAGATGCCGTGGAAAGACAGTGGGCTTGGAGACAACTCTGGGTAATGACCGATGGTTCCGCTGACGCGTCGAGAGATTCCTGACGCACGGGCGGCGTCTCCCCTGCCATCAGGGTAAGCCGTGAGCCGTAAACCGTAGCCCGTCAGCCCTCTCCGTCCGCTGTGACGAACTCCTGAGCCCCGCCCCGCCGCGTTGACATTCAGACCCGAATTGGTGCGCTTCGGCTGATAGTGAACGCCGAACCCCACGCGGCGTTGAGGGATTTGGGGCTAATGTCTCCCGAAAATGAAGCCGGTTGAGCTCGGGTGTCTGGTCAGGCGGTTTGACCCGGCACCGACGGGCTTCGGTCGGCCCGCTCGGCGATTGTCTGTTCGCCGGCGATATCCTGGTTGAGTAGTCGCCGGACCCCGGCCGGGTCGAGGGCCGGGTCGCCGAGCAGTACCATCAGTTTGACCAGCGCGGCTTCGGGAGTGATGTCGTTGCCTGATACCACGCCGGCTTCGAGCAGCCGGACGCTGGCTTCATAGCGCTCCAATTCGACCCGGCCGCCGCCGCATTGACTGACGGCAATCGCCACGACCCCGCGCCGCACGGCTGCCGAAATCGGCGCGAGCACACGCGGGTCGGACGGCACGGTTCCGGCGCCGTACGTCATCAGCACGACGCCCTTGAGCCGGGGGTCGGACAGCACGTCCTCCAGTATTGACGCTTCCTGGATGCCGGGGAAGAAGATTACCGAGGCGACGTTCGGCTCGATGTGGCTGTGCAGGCGCAGGCCGCCGGCCGGCACCGGACGCAGGACCCGGCGGTCCACTACGATGCTCTCGCCCACGGCCGCGAGCCGCGGGTAGTTGGGAGACTTGAAGGCTTCGAACCCGGAGGAAGTCACCTTGCGGCTTCGGTTGCCGCGCAGCAGAGCGTCGTGGAAGAATATGCTCACTTCCGGCACAACCGGCAGGCCGGACCGCGCCGGGTTGGCAATCATCAACGCGGTCAGCAGGTTCTGGAGAGCGTCGTTGCGGACGTTCCCGAGGTGTGAAAGCTGTGCGCCGGTCAGCACGACCGGTTTGGCCAGGCCCTCGAGCATGAAACTGAGCGCCGACGCGGTATAGACCATCGTGTCGGTGCCGTGAAGGACGACAAAGCCTTCGTAGCGGTCGTAGTTCTTGGCGATGACGCTGGCAACGTCAACCCAGTAGTCCGGCCCGATGTTGCAGGAGTCGACCGGCTCAAGCTCGCAGGCATCGACGTTGAATCCGATGAAGCGGGTGTTGATGCTGCCGTCGATGAGGCGCTCGGAAAGCGACGACGTGCGGCGGCGGAATTCGACCCAGTCCACGACGACGAGCGGGCTCTCGGGGTCGCCGGGGTCGCGCGGGACCGAACCGATGGTGCCGCCGGTGTAGACGACGAGAACGCCCGAGCCGCGGTTGTCGGGGTCGGGGCGACAGGAAGACACATGGTTCATCACCTTGAATCTAGCCGGGAAATCAGCGCCAGTCAACCGCCGACCCAGAACCCAGGAACCGGGATAGGAGCTCACCGCGAAGGCAAGACACGGCGAAATAGTGAATCGAGAATGGTGAATAGTGAAAGGCGGATTCGAGTTTCACAACTCTCAATTCTCTGTTCACTATTCTCCCACTTGGAGTACTTGGCGGTTCCACATCGGTCCTCGGGCCAGAACGCTCAGCGGGAGTCCCGAAGGACTCCCGCTGGATAGTCGAACGTGGGCTGTAGCTTAGACTACGCCCTGGTCGAGCATCGAGTCGGCGACTTTGACGAAGCCGGCGATGTTCGCACCGTTGATGTAGTTCGTAAACTTACCCTCGGTTCCGTACTGGACGCACTGGGCATGGATGGCCTTCATGATGCCCTGGAGTCGCTGGTCGACCTCTTCGCGGGTCCAGGAGAGACGCAGGCTGTTCTGGGACATTTCGAGGCCGGAGGTGGCGACGCCGCCTGCGTTCGCGGCCTTGGCCGGCCCGTAGAGGATCTTCGCGTCCACGTAGGCTTTCATTGCATCCGGAGTCGACGGCATGTTCGCGCCCTCGGAGACGACGAATATGCCGTTCTTGATGAGGTTCGCGGCGTCCTTGCCGTTGATCTCGTTCTGGGTCGCGCTCGGGAACGCGCAATGGGCCTTGTGGTTCCACAGCGGGCTAAAGTCGGCCTTCGGGTCGGCCGGCTTGTAGGTCGCGTCCTTAAACTTGTCCGCGTACTCGCTGATGCGGCCGCGCTTCACATTCTTGAGCTCCATCACGAACGCGAGCTTCTCGGCGGTGATGCCGGCCTCGTCGTAGATGTAGCCACCGGAATCGGAGAGCGTGACAGCCTTGCCGCCGAGCTGGGTGATCTTCTCGACCGTGTACTGGGCCACGTTGCCCGAGCCGGACACGAGGCAGACCTTGCCCTTCAGGCTATCGCCGCGGGTGGCGAGCATTTCCTGGGCGAAGTAGGTGGAGCCGTAGCCGGTAGCCTCGGGGCGAATCAGGGAACCGCCCCAGTTGCGGCCCTTGCCGGTGAGCACGCCGGTGAACTCGTTCTTCAGCCGCTTGTACTGGCCGAACAGGAAGCCGATTTCCCGTCCGCCGACGCCGATGTCGCCGGCCGGCACGTCGGTGTCCGGCCCGATGTGACGGAACAGCTCGGTCATGAAGCTCTGGCAGAAGTGCATCACCTCGTTGTCCGTCTTGCCCTTGGGATCGAAATCACTGCCGCCCTTGCCGCCGCCCATGGGCAGGGTAGTGAGCGCATTCTTGAACACTTGCTCGAAGGCGAGGAACTTGAGGATGCCGAGGTTCACGCTCGGGTGGAAACGGAGCCCGCCTTTGTACGGGCCGATGGCCGAGTTCATCTCGATGCGATAGCCGCGGTTGACCTGGACTTCGCCCTTGTCGTTGACCCACGGGACGCGGAACATCATGAGGCGCTCGGGCTCGCAGATACGCTCGAGGATCTTCGCCTTCTGGTACTTCGGGTTCTTGTCCAGATACGGCATGAGCGATTCGACGACCTCGCGTACCGCCTGGTGGAATTCCTTCTCACCGGGGTTCTTTGCGATGATGCCTTGCATGAAGGCATTGACTGCATCAGACATTCTGTCCTCCTGTTAAAACTGTCGCGTACGGTAATTGTCGGGCGAAACTGATATCCGCTCTGTGTACCGGCTCTCACCGGCGGCCAATTATACCGCCGGCCTCGGGCACGTCAACCCTGCCGGTCGCGGACGGCAAGCCGGTCCGCGCCCGCTGAGCGCGGGCGCAGACCGCAGGAGAACGAACGTCTCGGGCTCAGGGTCTTACGGGAATATGCCTCGCTCTCGGTAGACCTTCTCCAGTCGGGCGAGCGCCACCATGTAGGCCGCGGTGCGCCAGTCGACCTTGTACTGACGTGCGGTTTCGCGCACGCGCGCGTACGCATCGACAATGCGGCGGTAGAGCTTGCAGTCGACTTCCTGCAGTTCCCAGGATTCGCTGCGCTTGTTCTGCAGCCATTCGAAGTAGCTGACGATGACTCCTCCCGAGTTGCAGAGGACGTCGGGAATCAGGTCGATGTTGCGCTCGACGAGCACTCGGTCACCATCCGGGTTGGTCGGGCCGTTGGCGCCCTCGGCCACGAGCCGGACGTTCAGGAGCGGGGCGGTCTCGCCGGTAATCTGGTTCTCAAGCGCAGCCGGGATGAAGATGTCGGCCTTGGTGCGCAGGAAAGCGAGGTGGGTGATCGGCTTGGCCCCGGCAAAGCCGGCGACGCCGCCCCTGGCGCGGACGTACTTCGCCAGTACCTCAGGGTCCATGCCGTTCTCGTCCGCAATCGAGCCGGTCACGTCTTCCGCGGCGATGAGCTTGGGCCCGAGCGGCGTCAGCAGCCGGGCGGCCCAGGAACCGACGTTGCCGAACCCCTGGACGATGTAGCTCGCACCGTTCAGCTCAAACTTGCGGTCCTTGGCCCACTCCCGAATGAGGTAGACGACGCCCTGGCCGGTTGCCTTGTCGCGGCCGAGGCTGCCGCCGGCTTCGATAGGCTTCCCGGTCACGACGTGCAGCATCCGCTGCCGCTCGTTCGCCGGCATCATCGACTGGTAGGTGTCGAGGATCCAAGCCATAATCTGGCCGTTGGTGTTGACGTCCGGCGCCGGGATGTCGTACTCCGGGCCGATGGTGTTGCCGAGGGCGAAGGTGAACCGGCGGGTGATGCGTTCGAGTTCCCCGGGTGAATAATCGGACGGGTCCATCTGGATTCCGCCCTTGCCGCCGCCGAACGGGATGCCGGCGATGGCGCATTTCCAGGTCATCCAGGTCGCGAGTGCCCTGACCTCGTCGGTGTTGACCGCGGGGTGGAACCGAAGCCCACCCTTGAACGGCCCCAGCGCATTGTTGTGCTGGATCCGGTAGCCGGTGAAAACCTCGGTGCGGCCGTCGTCCATCTTCACCGGGAAGTGAACCATGACCTCGTTCATCGTCGTCGCCAGTATCTTGCGGATATTGGGGTCAAGTTTCATCAGGTCGGCCGCCTTGTTGAACTGGGACGTGACATCGTCGTACACGTTGCGCCGCGTCTTCATTGCCGGTCTGGGTTCGGCGATCCGGCGGACGCGGGTGACTGTGCTTATGCTCATGATTCCTCCAGTCGGCTGGGCCGGCCGGCTACTTGTACTCCTCGCAATGCCAGATGCCGGTCTCGGGCTTACGGATGGCACAGGTCTCGCGCATGTCGCAGTTCACGCAAAGACCCTTGTACTCGTCCCAGAGCCGCATGTCCGCGGCCGTCGGCGCCGGGGCCTCGAGCTGGGCATCGGCGACCATCGGCAACGCGGAGCTGTCGAATTCCTCGCAGAACACGACCGGCTGTTCGGGGTTCTTGACGTATCCGCAGGCAGACGCGTGGTCGCAGGTCTGGCAGAGACCCTGGGGTGCCTGCTTCTCCGGTTGACGCCTGACCGGCTTGGTCAGCACTGGCTTCCGGTTTGTCCGGCGCATTGTGGCAGTAGTAACTGACATATCGACCTCCATGTCGTCCGGCGGGAGGAAGGTCCCGGCCGGGTTAGCTTTGGCTCTGATTCTGACTGACATCGCCTGTCTAAGAGCACGGACCGTGCCAGTCACAGACGCGCCCAAGTGAAGGCAGTCTCAGTACAGCTAAGCTACTCTGCTAGCTGGGGTTACTCATACGTCTCGAACGCAAGGAAGGGTGGACGGCCAAGAAGAGGTCATCCACAATTGTGGGGAGATTCTCCCCGGATGGGGCGAAACTACTCGGCGGTATCTTTGGGTGGCGACTCTTCCAGTTTCTTCAGTTTGTCGCGCAGAGTCTTCCGGTCGACACCGAGGATCTCAGCGGCGCGGGTCTTGTTCCCGCCAACACCGGCAAGCACATTTCTGATGTGCTCAGTCTCGACCTCGGCCAGAGTGCGGTTCAGCCCGGACTCACGCGCAGCCGAGAAGCGCATGTGCGCCGGCAGGTCGGTTACGTCGACGGACTCGCGCTCGCTCATCAAGACGACGCGCTGGACGAAGTTCTCAAGTTCGCGGACGTTGCCCGGCCAGTAGTAGCCGGCGATAATCCGCAGCGCCGCTTCGGTGAAGCGCGGTACGGGCCGGGCGAACTCGCGGGCGTACCTGGCCGCGAAGTGGTTGGCGAGACGCAGAGCATCGTCGGCCCGCTCGCGTAGCGGCGGGATGGTTATCGTGATGACGTTGAGACGGAAGAACAGGTCCTCGCGGAAGACGTTCTTCTGGACCAGGCCGAGCAGGTCCTTGTTGGTCGCCGCGATGACGCGCACGTCGACCTTGCGCACGCGGGTGTCGCCGACCATGCAGACTTCCCTGTCCTGCAGAACGCGGAGCAGTTTGACCTGCATCGAGGCACTGGTCTCGCTGATTTCGTCGAGGAAGACCGTGCCGCCCTCGGCGGTCTGGAAGAAACCGGCGCGGGTCTCGGTCGCGCCGGTGAACGCACCTCTGACGTAGCCGAAGAGCTCGCTTTCCAGCAGCCCCTCGGGTATTCCGCCGCAGTTGATCGGCACAAATGGAGCCGAGGCACGCGGGCTGGTGTAGTGAATCGCCCGTGCCACCAGTTCCTTGCCGGTGCCGCTTTCGCCGGCAATCAGCACCGTGGCGGAAGTGGTAGCGGCCCTGGCTACGGCCGCAAGCACGCGCCTCATCGCCTCGGATTCGCCCAGGATGCCCGGGTATGTCGCGTTCGGCTCCAAGGCAGTGTCGTGCGCGGCCCGGCGCACGCGCAGCTTGCCCAGCGCCCGCTTGACCGCGCCCAATAGCTCCTCATCGGTGAATGGCTTGGCCAGAAACTCCTCGGCCCCGGTCTTGACCGCCTGCACCGCACCGTCAACCGTGGCGTAGCCGGTAATCATCATCACCTCGGTATTGTGCAGGTTCTCGCGCACGTGCCGGACCAGGTCCATTCCACTGACCCCGGGCATCTTCAGGTCGGTGATGACAAGGTCAACGGTCGCCTGGTCGAGCAGCTTGAGAGCTTCTGACACCCCGGACGCGGTGAAGACCCGAAACCCGGCCGCGGTCAGATTACGCTGCAGCACCTCGACCGTCGCCGGGGAGTCATCAACCACCATGATTGTGTCGGGACTATGGTCGCTGTTCACCGGGCATCTCCTCTTCGGTTTCCGCCGGACCGGCTATCGGCAGCAGCACGCGGAAGCGCGCGCCCTGGCCCGGCTTGCTTTCGACCTCGATTCTACCGTCGTGCGCGGTTACAATGCCGTGCACGACCGACAGGCCCAGCCCGGTACCCTCGCCGACTCCCTTGGTGGTGAAGAACGGCACGAACACCCGGCTCAGTACCTCATCCGTCATGCCGGCGCCGGTGTCGGCCACGGTCAGGACAACGTTCTCCCCGCTGCGCTCAGTGGTGATGGTAATGGTGCCACCGGCCGGTGTGGCCTGTGTGGCGTTCACGACGAGGTTTACAAGTACCTGGTGGAGCTGGCCGGCGTCCGCCGCTATCTCAGGCAGACCCGGATCGAGCCGGCGCACAACGCTGATACCGGCCTTGGCACAACGAGACTCAAGGAAGTAGAGTCCGCTCTCCGCCAACTCGTTCAGCTTCACCTGTCCACGTGCGGGCATCTTCTGCCGGGCGAACAGCATCAGCTTGCTGACGATCTCTCGGGCGTGGAGAGCCGCAGTCACGACCTTCCCGATGTCGTCGGCTGCGGCTTGAGGCAAGGACGGAGCCTTGCCCGCGAGTTGCGCGAATCCGAGGATGTTGCCCAGCGGCTCGTTCAGCTCGTGTGCGACGCCGGCGGCGAGCTGGCCGATGGTCGCGAGCCGATCCGCATGGCGCAGTTGCGTCTCGAGTCGCGCTCGCTCTTCATCGGCATGGCGTCGCTCGATCATCACTCCGACCTGGTTTGCCACCGCGTCGATGAGACGCCGCTCCTCGCGCAGAAAGGGACCCTCGTCCAGCGTCGGTCGCGGTTCGACGTAGACTACCTCCACGACGCCGCGCGTCTGGTTCCGGACGACGATGTCGGCGGCCAAGCGGTGCGGCCCATCGCGGTAGCCCGGAGCAGCATAGACCGTGCCGTCATGCTTGATGCGTGCGCAGGCAATGGCCGGATACAACCAGGCCGGGGGCAGAAGCGAGGCGATGCCCTGCAAACTCTCAGCCAGCGAGACGTCCCGCCGCTCCCGGATCTGGTCTATGCCATACAGACAGGTTAGTTCCTTGACTCGCTCGCGCAGGGCGGCCTGAGCCCGGCGGTCGGCCAGGGCTACCCCGATGGTCTGGGCCACGCCCTCGTAGAACTCAACCTCGGCTTCATCGTAGAAGCCCGTCTGGCGGCTCCGAAACAGAAGCAGACCATGGCTGTCCTCGCCTACTGCGAACCGGATTATCACGAGCGACCGGTAGCCGCAGTCCACAGCCAGACGTTCCCTCCCGATGGGCTGCGTCGCGTCACCGGTCCAGAAGCTGCCGTTGCGCGTGAACCAGGGCAGCCCGGACTCCGCCTGCCCGCTGATTACCTTCTGGCACAGGGTAGCGAGTCCATCGCTGTCGCCGGCACAGGATCCGGAATCGACGCCGGCAGCGCCCGGTGCCCGTGCCGCCATCCGGAAATCGAACGACTGCGCGTCGTCGCGGCGTTGTGATGAACAGTAGTAGCGCGGCCCTTCGTTCACGCGCAGCCCGGCTTCATCGGATTCGGAAAACTCGACGAGCATCGACAATACTTGGCGGGCGAAGTCGGACCGAGGCACGCCCTGATTGGCCGAACGCAGGATCCGACGCGACAGCCCGGCGAGTTCATCGGCCAGGCGCTGGCCGTACCCACGGTTGTTATTTCTGGACGATGTCATTTCGAGTCCGCTTCGTAGCGTCAGTTGAGCGGTATTGTAGCTGCCCCATAGACAAGTGCAAGCATGTCAGCGATCCCGGATTCCTGCGCCGCGTGTGGTCGCGGGATGCGAACAGGAATAGACGGTCAACGAATCCCCCCGGGCGCGACCGGTTTCCCGGCTTCGGCCAGCAGGCTGCGGGCAATCGGCACGTAGGCCGAGCCCGGATACTCAACTATCAACTGCTGGAGGGTCTCCCGATACTTGGCATCGTCCTTCAAGTCATCGAGATACACGGAGGCCTGCTCCAGCCTCGCCTTGGGCGCGAGCGAGCTCGTGCCGAACCGCTGCCGGTAATCGTCCAGCGCGGCCAGGGCGTCTTTCGGCTTGTGCTCACGACGGAGGAATCGCGCCAGGAGAAAGTACGCCTGTTCTGCTACCGGGTCGTTCCCCTTGGTCAGAGCCCGCGCCTGGTCCGTACCGCCGGCGCCGGTCTCGTAGCCAAGCATCAGGCGCGCCAGTTCCTTTGCCCGGTCACCGCTGCCGGTCAGCACCGCCAACTCCAGGCCGTCGTTCGCCAGCCGGCTCTGCGGAAACCGCTTGATGAGTTCGGCCACGTACGCACCGGCCGAGTCGAACTGCCCTTCGTAGAAGAACGTCCGGGCCACGAGAAAGAGCAACCGGTCGGAAAGGTTGCCGGGCTTCATTGCCGCGGCCCGCGCCGGCCCGGTCCGACCCAGCCCGAGCAGAGCCGATGCCAGTCCGAACGTGGCCGGCTCGTGGTTCGACTGTCGCGCCAGCACCCGTTGATAGCTTTCCGCCGCCCGCTGATAGTCACCCTGGTCACGATACAGTTCGCCCAGCTCAACTTGCGCTGCAGCGCTGTTGTCCAGCGCCAGTTCGGCCTGCGCTTCCTTCAGTCGCCCCATCAACCTGAGCACCCGTGCCGCATCGGCATGCGCCTTCTGGGTCTGGTAGATAGCAAGCGCGGCCTTGAGCGCGCCCTGCGCCTCGCATTCGTGCGCGAACTGGTACAGCTCCCGAGCGGACAGCACCGGCTCGAGCACTCGCACCGCCTCCGCATCCCGCCTCAAAGCAAGATAGACCACGGCCTGCGCCCGCGCCCGAACGGCCGGGTCTTTGACCCTCTCAAGCTCGCCAATCAGACCCGCCCCGCCCCGGGCCGCAAAGGCGGAGAGCTTCTGCCGATACCGGTCCAGAGCCTGCGGCTGAGTATTGAGCACCAGCACTATCTCGCGCGTCGCCGGTATCGGCTGGCCCGCTGCATCGTACAGGTCAACCAGTCGGGCGGCGACCGACAGCGGATTTGCGCTTTGCCTGCCGGCCTGCTTGAAGTACTCAATCGCCGGGGCATATTCCTTGTACCGGGCGAATACATCCCCGAGCGCCCGCAACCCATCCGGCCACTTCCCGGCCGCGCGCCGGGCCTCGGCCCGGGCATCGGCAGTCCGTTTCGCCCCAAGCAGGCCGCCGACCAGCCCGAACGAATAGTCCGGCCGGTCCGGCTGCAGCTTCACCAGTCGCCGGCTAACCGCTACCAGCGTGTCGTATTGCTCCAGAAGCTGGGACAGGCGCACGAGACCGGCATATGCGGTCAGGTCATTTGGGTTCTTCTCGACTGCCAGCCGGTACTCATCGAACGCCTGCTCCAACTGCCCGGCCTGTTCGAGGATGAGACCGCTGGTGTAACTTTGAGCAAAGGCGTTCGCCGCGACCAGTAACAGAAACAGCGCAGCCATGCGAGAATTTCTAATTCCTAATGCCCAATTCCCAACGAATGTGGAAATGACTAGTGCGCGCCGCCATCTGTTCTTGGGCATTGGTGATTCGTTAGGAATTAGGAATTGGCAATTGGTCATTCCTCACTCCGCCAGCAGGCGTTGGAAGTAGTCCCTTATCATCTGCTCATACTCCGCCGGGTATCCCTGCTTGAGCGCGCGCATCAGTTCCTCGCGCAGCAGCCGGTTCCGCTCGCCCTTGTCCTCGGGCAGCCGCGGCTTCTCTCGGAACTCGAACGCCTTGCCCGACTCGCTCTCTCGTTCTTCCTTGAACCCCTGCTGCCGGATGCTGCGCTGAGCATCAAGCAGGTGCGAAAGAATGCTCTCCTGCCGCTGCACCACCTCGCGGGTCACGTTCATCTTGGACAGGTCTTCCTCCACTGCCTTCATCTCATCCAAGAGACCTTCCAGACTTGAGGTGAGCCCCGGCTGGCTCCCGCCCATCGATTGGAGCATCTGCTCGAGCTGCTCGCGCAGCGCCCGCTGCTGGCCCATGATTCGACTCAGGGCCGCCATCTGGCCCGGGGTCATGCCGCCGGGCATCGGTATCGGGAACCCGGACATCCCGGCGTTGATGCCCATCTGCTCGCCGGTCATTTGCGAAAGCTGCTGCATCAGACCGTCCATTCCGCCCGACATCCCGCCGCCCTGTTGAGATTCGGCCATCGCGTCAAGCAAGGCCCGCACGGTCTGGTTCAAGCTTGACCGCGCCTGTGCCATGCCCGACTGGGCCGCCCCGCCCCGGTTATCCACCATCGCCTGCGCTGCCTGCTCCATCATGTCCATCGTCTTGGCCAGTCCCCGTCCGAGCTCGGGTCCGACGTTGAAGCTGCGCGAACTCAGGCTTGCGAGGCTCTCAGCCACAATCCGCGTCGCATCGTGCAATCCCATCTCCGGTTCCGCGCTTGCGGTCAGGTCGGCCATTCCGGCCGTGGTCTGCTCCAGTTTCTCCTGCTCATCCGACACCATTAACAGGTCCTGGGCCGCGTCCTTCAGCTTCTGCGTCACATCGGACGACCGCTTCGCCTTCAACTGCTTGCTCAGGGAGTTCAGTGACAGGCTCATCTGCTTCAGGCTTTGGGCCAGCTTCCCGCTCCCCGGCTTCGCCTCGCCGGGCTTGCCCTGCTGCATCTGGTTCGCGAGTTCCTGCGCCATCTCGGACAGCTTGTCCTGCTCGGCCTGCTGGGCCAGCTTCGACAGCGAGTCACCAATCTCCTTGTCCGACATCGAGTCGGCCAGGCTCTGCATCTCCTTCTGCAAGCTGTCCAGCGCGTCCTTCAACTCCTGCTCCGTCTGGGCCGAGCGCTCGCCCGGCTCGTTGCCCAGCTTGTCGGTCAGCTCCTCCTGCGCCTTGGCCAGTTCCTCCGCCTTCTTGGCCAGTGCCTCCAGCCGCTGCTCCTCCATCACCTTCTTCAGCAGCTCCAGCGCCCGGTCAATCGCCTGCTTCATCTTCTCCTGGTCGAGCTCGAACTTCTCCAGCGCCCGCTTCACGTCCGGCGACTGCTGCTCCAGCTTGTCGCGCAACTGGGCCAGGGACTGCTGCAGCTCGCGCGGCAGGAGTTCGGAGAGCAATTGCTGTAGCTGGCCCATCCGTTCCATCGTCTGCTGGTCAAGGGTCATGCCCTGCGACATCTCCTTCATCATGTCCGTGACTTCCTGCTTCAGATCCGAGACCTGCTGCATCAAGCCTTCCTGTCCGCCCAGCACCTTTTCCAGCGCCTGCTTCTCTTCCCACGAAAGCTCGCGGCTCTTCTTCATCTCATCCGACAGCCGGCGGAGCTCCTCGCCAAGCTGGGCCTGCTCCGACTGCATCGGCCCCAGTTCGGACTCGGTCCGCTCGGTCTGCCGCACCGCCGCGTTGTATATCTCGTTCATCGTCGGGAACCGAACCCTGAACTCCTCGGTCCGGCTCGCCTTGGGCCCGGACACGACGTCATTGTCGGTCACCGACACGAAGTAGTGTATCACCTCACCCGGGACCAGATCCGCACCGGAAAGGTCCCACGCATAGAGCGTCGTGTCCTCGCGCCGGCCCGCGACCGACTTCAACCGCACCCGCCGTTCAATGGAATCCTTGCCATAGTGCAGGTACAGCTCGCCCAGGCCGAAGTCATCCAGGCTGTTGATGCCGAGCAGCACCTTCATCGAGACCGGTAAATCCACGTCGCGCCCGGGCAGGAACAACTTCACAAACGGTGACTCGTCAGTCAACGCGCGCACCTGCACGTTCGCCGCGGGCTGAAGCACCCTATCCTCATTGTCGGCAAGCTCGAAGACGCCCGATGCATCGTTCCTCACTGTGAAACTACCGGTGAACCGGCTTGAGTCCTTCGGGTCTATCGCCAGTGAAACCGTATCCTGACCCAGCACCAGCCGGCCCGCCGACATCAGCCGGCTCGCCTCGCCCTCAATGCCGACCACGGTCCCCTTGAGCCCGCTGACTTCGCCGCCCGATGACCGGACCTCGGGCAAACCGGAATAGGTCGGGGGATGGAGCGTGTAGACCAGCCGTTCGAGGCCCAACGGTTCGAGCACCCGCACACGGTGCGGGTCCGAAGACCGGCCCAACACGCGGAACCGATACTCGAACCCGTGGCCCGCGGCAAGCGAAATCCGGCAAGTGTCCCCTTTCAACTCGACACGTCGTGTCTCGGTTCGGCCTTGGCGGTCTTGGCGTCCTTGGCGGTTCTCTTCTCCGATGTCCTTCCCCGTCCTATCCAGTCTCACGGTTCTGAACACCCCGGCCGGGTGCACGCGTGCCCGCAGCACGACCGTGCCGCCGGGCATTACCGCGGTGTCGCCGGGCTGAACCTCGAACGCGATGCCCTCTGCTCCCCGCGCAAAGGCATTGTTGATACCGACCCGAACCCGGGCCGGTGCGACCTGAACCAGCACTCCGAAACCTGCGGCCATGACCAGAAGGGCAGCGCCCGCCCACAGCGTCCGCCGCCGATTGACCAGCCGGCCGAGCGGCAGCGGCGCGAACACCTTCTCGACGTCCGCCACCGCCGCATCAATCATCTCCTCCGAGTAACCTTCCCGGAACTGCGAACTGGCCGAAATCGCAGGGACTGTCCCGGATTGCGGCCGAGTTCTCTCGGCCGGGGACTGTCCCTCTCCGGCGATTTCGGCCGTCATTCCACCACGCCACCTCGCCAGTTGAACCGCAGCCACCAGCTTCCCGCGCACTTCGGGGAACCGTTCCTCAACCAGACCGGCCACGTGCCAGAACCGGTTCTGCGCCACCAGCCGCCAGACCAGCAGCCCGATCGGGACCAGGACCAATGCCATCACCCAGCCGCTCCAGAACAGACTGGCCACGAGCAACAGCAGCGCCCCGGCCATGGCCGCACTGAACAACACCAGCGCGACCGAGTCCCAGGCCACGCGCTGTCTTACCAGCGCGCGCAGCCTGCGCTCAATCACCTCGCCGCGTCTCACAGGAAACGTTGTTCGTTCATCGTTCTACGTTCATCGTTCGGAATGGACCGGCTTCGGAGCCGTCCGGACTCGTGCATTCCGGTCCATCCGAGTCCTGTACTCGATCACTGGACCACTAGACCACTCGACCACTTTCGTCTGCGCACTCATTGTAGTTCAGACGATTATACCGCCCAAATCGTGCGCCTGCCACTGCGACCGACCGCGCGGCCGAGTGACGAAGGCGGCAGCCTTTGGATTGCGGGAGCGCAGCTCCCGCTTTTCCGCATCGGGAGTCCTGAAAAGCGGCAGCTCTGCTGCCGCACTCCAAGGCAGCTACCGCTGCACGACGACCTTGCGGATTGCTTGGGCTTGAGCTTGCGCTTGTGCCTGCCGCACAAAGTAGACGCCGGGCGCAAGTTGGCTGATGTCATTCAGCCCTTGTCGCAGCGTAGCTGCTTTCCGTCCCGTCGCGTCGTAGAGTTCGGCGGAGATGGAGGCTCGAAACGGGGCGCTCCGACTGACCAGAGTGGGACTGGCGCCCGGCCTGCTCTCCATTGTCACTAGTTCCTCCAGCCCGATGAGCATGCTGTCACGGACCACGGGTATCCCGCCGAAGTGAAAGTCGTACGAAGCCTCGTAGATGCGGTTCGTGGTACGGTTCGCAACAAGTGGGTCTCGGGCTGCCGCCCATGTCGGAACAGGAAACGTCGAAACTACACTGTCACCACGCACGTCTATTACGAACATCACCGAATCCGCGTAGACGGCGCAATAGATGTAGTTCCCCGTGTGGTCTAGGCACATACCGGAGACTTGGCGAGGACCATTAAAGGTCGCGGTCACAGAGTCGCTCCGTGTGTCCAGCACGCGGAAGACAGAGTTGCCCGGCGGCGGCGGCGGCACCATGTAGTTGGAGACTCCGTAGAGTTTGTGCAAGCCCGGAACATAACAGAACCTGTTGGCGAAGAATGGTATCGAATCGACATGCCGGGGGTTGTCCGCTTCTATGACCTGACCGTTAGATGTGTATATCTTGCGGTCCTCCGAGCACGCGCACGCATCGTCCAGCGACGTCAGAGTATCGGCCGCTCTGGCAACTACCGTGTCGCCAACCAAGTCTACCACGACCACATCGTACACGCCCAGATACCAGAACCGGTTGTCTTCGGGCACGAGGAGTATGGGCCGCGGGGCGTTGGGCGCCAGCGGGATACGGGTCACGAGCGTGTCATACTTGCAGTCTATTATCGAGACGTCGCAACCGTCGGAGTACACGCACAGTTTGTTCAAACCCTCATGAAGCTTGAGGTTGAAGATCTCACCGCCTATCGGTATCCGTTTGATCACCGATTCCGTGGCGCAGTCGAACACCTTCACGAACGAACTTGCGGAGTCCTCATCGGACGTGGCCCAGTATAGGTGGTCATTATTTGGGTTGTAGCAGATGGCACTAGTCCAATTGCCGGCGTACCGGTACCACGTCACGATGTTGCGCGAGCAATCCACAGCGCCGACGCAACCAACTGACACCGTCTGGTAGACAAAATACAGCCGATTGTGCACGGTGTCGACGGTCACCTGGCCTGCACACATTGTGAGCGGGACAATGCCGGCAATACTGTCGCCAGTGCCAACTACTGCCGTGAGGAGCTGTTGCTGACTGTAGGGCGGGTCGCTGGGTGCGGGCGGGCAATACAGCCGGTCGAGCCGCGGAGTCCACACGCTGCCGGCCAAGCTTTGAGTGAGGACCCACGTCAGCGTCTGCCCCGTTGTCCCGTCCGCAACGATAACGCGGCCCGGCCCGACATGGTATAGGCGGTCACGCGCGACATTGCATACGAGCGAGTAGGCTGTCTGGAACACCGGCTGCTTGAGTAGAGCAGAGTCGCAGGAGCAATCCAGACTCCCCAGGTATTGCGTGTCGTGTCCGTACGCGAAGAAGACGCGGTTCCTCTGCGGATCGCAGGCCAGCACTGGCAGAAGACTTGTGAAGTGCAGTCGGGTCACGATGCTGTCGCCGTCGGTACGGACTGCGTACAGGGTTTCGCCGGACGTCGCGTAGACTTTCCCTGCCGTCGGGTTGAAGCTGAGCGCCTCCACCGGGCCAATCTCTCGGATGATGGCCGTGACGCTGTCTGTGGCGCAATCGATGACCGTCAGCGGCCCGCCGCCACCGGCGTACAGCTTGGCATCGCTGGAATCCAAGGCGAAGGCGGAGGCCGAAACCGCAATCGTGTGGACCACCGTGTCCGCAGCACAGTCTATGACCGTCGTTGCGTTACCCCCGCAGTACAGACGGTCGTTCTGACCGTCGTACTGCATGACCGGTACGCTATCGGCCGTATGGATAACCGAGGATATCTGGTTCGTGGCGCAATCCACGACCACGATGGAGTCGCTGCCCGCCCTGGCGACGTAGAGCTTCCCGTGCGGTGGGACGAAGCAGAGCGTCTTGACCGGGCCGGTCGAAACCCGTGCCAGTCGCTTGCAGGTGATGGCCTCAGCCACAATCACCCCACCGCTGTCGCCCTCGCCGCCGATGTAGAGCCGTGGAAAGGCAGAATCGCCAGTGCAGGCTATGTGATACGGCCCGTTCAGCGGCCCGAGCGTATCGGGCAAAACGATTGTACTTTCGAGGTACTGGCTGTTGGCCGGAGCATACAGCATGCAGCACAGGACCAGCAACACGCTTGTGATTCTCACATTGCCTCCTTATCGCGTAAGCACGACCTTGGTGACGGCCGACGGCTGACCGCTTACGGCTGACGGCTCCGACCGCACGAAATAGACCCCGGGCCTCGGGTTCACAACCCTCCGCCCCATCGCGTCGAAGATGACGCACGACGTCAGATGCTTGACGCTTGACGCACCGGACAGAATCGTCGGCCACTGCTTGTAGCTTATGGCTTGCGGCTTGAAACTCTCCTCGACCCCAACATGGTACTCCATCCGGTACACCGGGTACACTCCGAGGTTGCCCGCAAATGGCGAGCCGAGGCCGAGGTTGTTGGTGGTCGCGGCCTGGCCTTCGAGCGGCACGCAGCAGACGAAGTTCTCGCCCATTATCAGCGAGTCCGTCCCCCATTCGTACGACCAGGCTATCGAATCGGTGCCCCCACCCGCGGTCACGCTCGCCCAGTCCCAGGGCAACTGCGTCGTCCCGACCCGATTCAGCACGCCCATCATCTCCGTCCGGCCGGGGGTCGCACGGTTGACCCCCTTGCCAGTCAGAGGCGGGCGCGCGAACACAGTCGTGTCACCCGGCAGCCGGTCGAACGCCGCGCGCACCTTTGTGTCGTTGACCGGCGCCTCGGTTATCACCGTCACGTTGTTGCTGTGTTCGTTCGCGACGTAGATCTTGTTCGTGGCCAAGTTCACCGCCACGGCACGGGGGGTCGAGCCTGCGGCCACCGTGGTCGTGCCATTCGTGGCACCATCTATCACCGTGACGTTGTCGCTGTTGAGATTGGCAACGTAGATCTTGTTCGTGACCAAGTTCACCGCCACCGCGCGAGGATTGTATCCTACCGTAACAGCGGTCGTGCCGTTCGTCGCGCCGTCAATTACCGTTACGTTGTTGCTGAGTGCGTTCGCGACGTAGATCTTGTTCGTGACCGGATTCACCGCAACGGCACGAGGGTCCCTGCCTGCGGCCACCGTGGTCGTGCCATTCGTGGCACCATCTATCACCGTGACGTTGTCGCTGTTGAGATTGGCGACGTATATCTTGTTCGTGACCGGGTTCGCCGCCACGGCAAAGGGGCCCGTGCGTGTGGCCACCGTTATCGTGGCGTTGGTCGCCCCGTCAATCACCGTCACATTGCCGCTGCTAAAGTTAGCGACGTAGATCATGTTCGTAACCGGGTTGACCGCCAAGGCGGAGGGAAAACGACCGACCGCCACCGTGGTCGTGCTGTTGGTCGCGCCGTCAATCACCGTCACGTTGTCGCTGTATTCGTTCGTGACGTATATCTTGTTCGTGACCGGGTTCGCCGCCACGACTTGAGGCTCTGTGCCTGCGGGCACCAGAGTCGTGTCGTTGGTTGCGCCGTCGATTACCGTCACGTTGTTGTTGAGTGCGTTCGCGACGTAGATCTTGTTCGTGACCGGGTTCACCGCCACGGCACAAGGCTCTAAGCCTGCGGGCACCTGAGTCGTGTTGTTGGTTGCGCCGTCGATGACCGTGACGCTGTCGCCATTGGCGACATATGTCCTGTTTGTGACTGGGTTTGCCGCAATTGCCCAAGGATAGCGACCCGCCGTGACCGCAGTCGTGCCGTTCGTAGCCCCGTCTATCACCGTCACGTTTTGGCTCCACTGGTTGGCGACGTAGACCTTATTCGTGACGGGATTCACTCCCACGCCATAGGGACCCTCGCCGGTGGCGACCGTGGTCGAGCTGTCGGTCGCGCCGTCAATCACCGTCACGCTGGCGCCTTCGTAGTTCGCGACGTAGATCTTATTGATGACCGGATTCACGGCCACGGCGAAAGGACCCGAGTCGGAAGCCACCGTGGTCGTGACGTTGGTCGCGCCATCAATCACGGTCACATTGGCGCTGGCGTAGTTCGCGACGTAGATCTTGTTGGTGACCGGGTTCACGGCCACGGCAACCGGGTTTGCGCCTGCCGGTATCATCGCCGTGTCGTTGGTCGCCCCATCAATGACGGTGACTTTACCGTCGCCGGCGGCGACGTAGATCATGTTCGTAACCGAGTTGACCGCCAAGGCGCGGGGAAGACCACCGACCGCCACCGTCGTCGTAGCATTGGTCGCCCCATCGATGACGGTGACAGTCAGGCTGTCCTGGTTGGCGACGTAGATCTTGTTCGTCACCGGGTTGACGGCCAAGGCGATGGGACCAACGCTCGCCCTTACCGACGTCGTATCGCTGGTCGCCCCATCGATAACGGTTACGTTGCTGCTGCCCTCGTTGGCGACGTAGATCTTGTTCGTCTTGGCGTTTACGGCTATGGCGCATGGAAGGAGACCAACCCCCACCGTAGCCGTGGCGTTGGTCGCCCCGTCAATCACCGTCACATTGTTGCTGCTGGAGTTAGCGACGTAGATCTTGTTCGTGACCGGGTTCACCGCCGCGGCATAGGGATTCGAGTCTGCGGGCACCGTGGTCGTGACCCAGTCCGCTGAAGCGATTCCGATGCACGCGACCACCGCCAGGCAAACCGTCAGCATCCCGGCTGAATGACTCTTCTTCGTTGTCATCTATCCCTCCTTACGGTAGTTCTCTTCGCCAGTTCCGAATCGCACCTGTGCGTTTCCCGCCGACAGCTAGCAGCACAGGACCAGCAGCACACTTGTGATTCTCACGTTGCCTCCCTATTGCGTAAACACGACCTTGCGACGAATTGCGGCTGACAGCATGGGTCCGTTCATGGTTCCACCGATACGCCTGATTATCGGCCCTTCCCGCCGCTTGTCAATGGCCTATGCGGCACGGAGCGAAATGCGCGGGCGGAGTCCGGCAGCGGAACTCCGCCCGCACTTCGCTTCCGCTCCCGGTTGTCAGCCGGTCTCACCCTCAGGGCTCCCGGCGCAGGCCTTTGTCATTTCCACTTTGGACTTATGACTTGCGCCCTCGCCTCCTGCGCGAGGTACCGCAAGACCGATCTCCGATACTGGCAGCTACAAACCGGCGCTCAGCCGCCCTGAATGAAGTGAAGAGGTCTCTCCGCCTACGGCTGGCACCTGGAAACTCGCGGCTCAGAGCCGCGACGAAAGCTCGCCGGAAAGCTCAGAGGAAAGCTCGGCCGAAAGCTCGTTCAAGAGCTTCTTTGAAAGCACATTTCAGAGCACAGTTCAAAGCTCGGCGAAAAGCTCGCTTCAAAGCTCATCGCAAAGCACGCCGAAAAGCTCAAGAAACAGCTTGTTCCAAAGCTTGATTCAAAGCTCGTGGAAAAGCTCAGTCAAAAGCTCGGTTCAAACCTCAATTCAAACCTCGTTCAAAACCTCGTTCGAAAGCTAACTCGAAGGCTCCTTAGGGGGCGACCCCTCAGAGTCTCATTCTGTCTGCCCGACTTGGCTTAACCGGCTGATAACGTAAAGGTTACGCTGGATATGTCAGAATCATTCGGCTATCACTTCATGTATCGCCTTCCTGAGTACGGAATTCGCTGAAGCCCATGCCCCTGCCGTTGAACGCGGGTCGCTGCGCCCAGCCGCTGATGCTCCTCCTCACCGCCAGCCGTTGGCCGTCAGCCGTCAGTCGTCGGCCGCCAGCCGCCGCCCGTCCTGCCTGCTACTTCTGACATCCAGCTTCTCGCATCTAACTTCGTCCTGGCCCCGCTGCTAACCGTCCTGTCGTTTGCCATTGAAAACTGACCCCTTTGTGCCACTGAAATCTGACCCCCCTCCTAGCTGTTTTCGGCCGGCTGATTGTCCGGCAGTTTTGGCGTCTTGTCAACTCCTTTCGTCCGTTTGTC
>Ga0265595_1000718_pt1 | contig 27904 bp, 25 predicted proteins | sample saktaG_15_FD_190148 | JGI IMG/M metagenome (GOLD analysis project Ga0265595, IMG submission 190148) | Saline water microbial communities from Sakinaw Lake, British Columbia, Canada - sak_2013_06_06_50m | ecosystem: Environmental > Aquatic > Non-marine Saline and Alkaline > Saline ...
AATAGCAGCGCACCAATTAAGAACACCTTTGTCAGCTATTAAATGGTCATTACATATGGTTTTAGATGGGGATGTTGGCAAAGTTTCTTCAGAACAGATTGAATTTTTAAAAAAAGCTTATCAAAGTAATGAAAGAATGATTCTTTTAATCAATGACCTGCTTAATGTGAACAGAATTGAAGAAGGCCGTTTTATCTATAATCGCGAAGTATATTCTCTAGAAAAAATCATAGAAGATACTAATGATCTTTTAATTGGATTAAGTAAAGAGAAAAAAGTTAAGTTAATATTTAAAAAGCCAAAAAAACAATTGCCTAAAATTAAAATTGATAAGGAAAAAATAACGCTTGTTATCCAGAATCTAATAGATAATGGAATCAGATATAACAAAGCTGGCGGAAAGGTGACAATTTCATTGGATTTTGATAAAATTTTTGTATATGTTATAATTGAAGATAATGGCATAGGTATTTCAAATTTACAACACGACCGTATCTTCAGTAAATTTTTCAGAGCTGATAATGCTGTTAAATCAGACGCAGAAGGAACAGGACTTGGATTATTTATTTGTAAGAATATAATTGAAGCTCATGGCGGTAAAATAAATTTTAAAAGTGAAAAAAATAAAGGAACTATTTTTACATTTAGCTTACCAATAAAACAATAAATATTATTAAAAATTATGAAAAAAATTCTTATTATAGAAGATGAAGAAATATTGCTTGAACTTATTCAAAAAAAATTAATTCAGGAAGGTTATCAAGTTAATGCAGCTAGAGATGGTTTGGAAGGATTAGAAAAATTAAGAGAGGAAAAGCCTGACTTGATTCTTCTAGATATTGTTATGCCTAAAATGGGAGGATTTGAAGTGATGGAAGAAATTAAGAAAGATGACAATCTTAAGGGAATTCCAATAATCATTATTTCTAATTCAGGTCAACCAGTAGAATTAAGTAGAGCTAAAGAATTAGGAGTTGTAGATTGGTTAATTAAGACAGATTTTGATCCTATCGAAGTTGTTGATAAAGTTAAAAAACAATTAGATTAATTATATGAACAAAGAGTCAATACTTATAGTTGAAGATGATAAGTTTCTTAGAGAACTTATGTCTCGTAAGTTAAATAATAGCGGTTTTAGCGTTGAAGTGGCTATTGATGGCAAAGAAGCATTAAAAAAAATTAAAGAGAAGAAATATGAGATAATTTTATTAGATTTGGTTTTGCCTGGGATGGATGGATTTGAAATACTTGGAGAAATTAAAAAAGACAACGAAACAAAAAATATTCCAGTTATCATTTTGAGTAATTTAGGATAAGAGGAAGAAGTTGAAAGAGGATTAAAATTAGGCGCTGAAGATTATTTAATTAAAGCACATTTTACTCCTGATGAAATTGTTAACAAGATTGAAGAGATTTTAAAAAAAAGCAGTGTTTAATTCAGAGAAATGTTTAATGTAAAAAATAAAATTTTTTTAATTTTAATTTTTTCTATTTTAGCCCTAGGGCTAATTTTTATTTTTAATAAATTAGATAGGACTATTGATATAGAAAATCAATCAACTAATTTAATTGATAGAATAGATAATAATATTAGCCCCTTAAGCGGATTATCTTGCGATAATTATAATAGAAGGCCATTAGCGATTGTTTTAGCCAATGATCCAGTAACTCGTCCATTGTCTGGGCTTTCTAAGGCAGATTTAATTTTTGAGCTGCCGGTTATTACGAATAGTATTACTCGTCTGATGGCTGTCTATCTTTGTAATTCTCCAGAAGAGATAGGCTCTTTACGTAGCGCGCGCCATGATTTTATACCCTTAGCCCAAGGAATAGACGCTATTTTAGTCCATTGGGGCGGATCTCACTTTGCTTTAGATAAATTGAATAATGGAATTATGGATAATATTGATGCGATGATAAATCTTTATAAAGCTTTCTATCGCAAAGATGGAATGCCCTGGCCTCATAATGGTTTTACTTCAATAGAGGAATTAATAAATAGCGCTCAGAAATATAATTATCGTTTAGAAAATGAATTTGAAGGATATTCTCATATTGAGGAAGCAAGTAACAATAACGCGCATAACAAGATCTTAAGAATAAATTATTCTTATCCATATAATGTTTCATATCAATATGATTCAGAAATTAATTCATATTTGCGATATAGAACTAATTCAAAAGAAATAGATAAGAGTAATAATCAACAAGTTAAAGCTAAAAATATTGTAGTGATGAGAGTTTTTTCAGAACAAATTGAAAACCCGGATTATAATGATTTAGATCTTGAAGGAACGGGTGAGTGTCAAATTTATCAGAATGGAATTGTTATTGACTGTATTTGGCAAAAAAGCGAAAAGAATCCATATAGCAAACTTAAATTTTTAGATAAAAATACTGATCAAGAAATTCCTTTTGTTGTTGGACAAACATGGATAGAAATAGTTGAACCACATCAAGATATTACTTGGGAATAATAGGAGTAGGCCGTGCCTGTCTATCTTTCTAAGGCGTGGCTTTTTAAGTTAGTAGTTTTTTGGTAGAATGGGAGTATTATGATTATTCTTCTTTATGGCGAAGATACGTTTCGCTTGAGGCAAAAATTAATAGAAGTTATTAAGGAATATAAGACCAAGCATAAAACTGGGTTTAATTTGATGCGTTTTAGAGAAAATGATTTTGATTTTAGTAAAGTTAGAGAAAGAATTGAATCAATTTCTATGTTTGATGAAAAAAAACTTATTATTTTGGAAAACATATTAAATAGTAAAGATTTTTTAGAAGAGTTTTTAAAATACATAAAGAAAAATAAACTTAAAGATAATCAAGATATTATAGTTGTTATTTATCAAGAAGGAAAATTAACTAAGCCTTCTCTTACACGCCAGGCAAGTATGTTTGAAGAATTTAAGCTCTTATCAGATAATGATTTAATAATCTGGTTGAAAAAACAGGTCAGTAGAAACAAAGCGAATATTAGTCATGAAACCTTGAGAAAATTAGTTGCTTATGTAGGTAGTGATTTATGGCAATTAAATAATGAGCTTAATAAACTGGTGAGTTATAAGGCAGGGCAATTAATTGATGAACAGGATATCGATTTATTAGTTAGGTCAAAAATAGATACTAATATTTTCAAAACTCTAGATGCTTTAGCTAAAAGAGATAAAAAAACAGCTTTTCGTTTACTTCACGAGCATTTAGAGCAAGGAGAAAATGAAATTTATTTATTTTCTATGTTTGTTTATCAAATTCGCGTTTTGCTTAAATTAAAAGATTTAATTGAAAAAGAAACGCCTTTTTATAATCTTGCGAAATTAAGCGGGCTTCATCCTTTTGTAATTAAAAAAAGTTCAGAACAATTAAAGAATTTTGGATTAGAGCAATTAAAAAATATATATAAGTATTTATTAAAAATTGAATTAGGATTAAAAAAAGGCCGCTTAGATGGTTCTGCGGCCTTAGATTTACTCATCGCTGAGATATAATTATTTTATTTTTTCAATAATCTTTTCAAATATTTTAGGCTTTTTCTCTGCTAAATGAGCTAATATTTTTCTGTCAAGTTCAATTTTAGCTTTTTTTAATTTATTAATAAACCGGCTGTAGGTTATTCCTTCTTCTCTTGATGCCGCGTTTATCTTTATATTCCAAAGACGCCTAAAGTCGCGCTTCTTTCTTTTCCTGTCTCTATAAGCGTAAGTCCAGGCATGTTTTAACGCATCTTTGGCTAATTTATATTTTGACTTTCTTCCCCATTTGAATCCTTTAGCCTGTTTTATTATTTTTTTTCGGCGTTTATGAGCCATAACGCCTCTTTTTACTCTAGTCATAAATTTTAAATTAAATATTCGGAAGTATTTGTTTTATTTTTTTTCTGTCAGCAGAAGATATTTCACTTGTTTTTCTCTTTTGCCTTGTTTTGTTTCCTGATTCCTTAGCGTTAAAATGGCTCTGATGTAGAGCTCTTTTTAATATTTTTTTCTTTCCAGTTATTTTAATTCTTTTTAATAATGCTTTATTTGTTTTAAGTTTTCTCATTTTTTATCCTTTAGCAATAATGACAATTAAGCCTCTAGGCTGCTTTTTTATTTCCTGTTCAAAAATTATTTCAACGGATATTAATTCAATAAATTTGTTCATTTTTTCTTTAGCCGTTTCTAATAGCCATTTTTCTCTGCCTCTTAATATCATTTCAATTTTAACTTTATATCCTTTATCTAAAAATTTTTCTGCTTGTTTTGCCTTGAACTCTAAATCATGCTGTCCTATTCTTGGGCTTATTCTAATTCCTTTTATTTCTATCTTTTTTTGATTTGTTTTTTGACTTCTATCTTTTTTTGATTTTTCATATTGATATTTACCATGATCCATTATTCTACAAACTGGCGGTTTAGCGTTGGGCGATATTTCAATTAAATCAAGACCCTTTTCTTGGGCCATTTTAAGCGCTTTTGGTGTTTCAATGATACCGACATTTTTATTGTTATCGTCAATTAGCCGAATTGGGCTAATCTTAATCCAATAATTAATTCTAGTTCGCGGTTGCCAAATTTTTTTATTGTATCTTTTCTTATAAATAGTTTTATTTTAGTTTTTACAAATGTGGAGAAGGGGGGATCGAACCCCCGTCTAAAAGATATTTTTTAATAATTCTACAAGTTTAGCTTGATTTAACATAATAACTAAAAACTTAAAACCAAGCAAAAAATTTTTAGTTATTGCCTCTAAATTTTCAATAACTAAATCAAGGCGATTTTAATTATCTATCCTGAAAAATTGACACCCAGAGCTTTCTATCAGGAGTTGAAAGTCCGAATGGCTACTGACTTTATGCAGTAGCAAAAGCCGGAGCAACAGATAGCGAAGCTACTGCGCTTTTGGCTTTAGAAATCAAGTTTGCACTTAGATTTTTTTCAAAAGTTTAACGAGATTTTGAACTCGGCTTGCTTATTAAAAAACTATGCTTTTATCGATGCCTGTCATCCCCATTTGTTTAAATTATGCTTTATCTCGTAATGCTCTTCCTATTTTTCTATTAACTTCTCTTTTTTTAATTTTCTCTCGTTTATCTGTTTTTCTTTTTCCTTTAGCCAATGCAAATTCTAATTTTATTCTGTTTTGTTTAGTGTAAACCCGCAGAGGCATTAAAGTCAAGCCCTTCTGTTTTGTTTTACCAATTAAACTGTCAATTTCTTTTTTATGTAAAAGCAATTTTCTGGAGCGGGTTGGATCATATTCTTTAGGCGTGTTTTTTGGCTGATAAGGAGATATCTGGGTATTAATCAGCCAGGCCTCCTCATTTTTTATTGTAACATAAGAGCCCTTTAAACTCATTCTATTATTTTTGATTGCCTTTGCTTCGTGGCCAAATAAAACAATGCCTGCTTCAAATTTTTCCAGGATATGATAATCAAATTTAGCTCGCGGGTTAGTAGTGAGAGTAGGCATATTAAGATAATTTTAGCATAGCATTAGTATTGAGTAAATCAAGATTTTGAGCTATGATGGATACATGATTAGAGAAAAGATGGAAAAATTAATTAAAGATATTACTAAACAGGAAGCTAAGTTGGAGCGTCCGGCTATAGCTGAACATGGCGATTTTTCTACTAATATTGCTCTTAAGGCAAAAATTAATCCTGATAAAATAATTTCAAAATTAAAAAATAATGCTTTATTTGAAAAAATTGAAAAAGCTGGACCTGGTTTTATTAATTTTTATTTATCCAAAAAAGCGCTTCAAGAAGAGATGGATAAAATATTAGAAAAAGGCGATAATTATGGAAAATTAGATATTGGCGAAGGCAAAAAAATACAGGTAGAATTTATTTCTGCTAATCCAACAGGTCCCTTAACAGTCGGTAATGCTAGGGGTGGACCTTTTGGCGATGTTTTGGCTAATGTTCTAAGAAAAGCCGGGTTTAAAACAGAAAAAGCGTATTATATTAATGATTTTGGCCAGCAAATTATTGCTTTAGGCCATTCCGTTTTAAAGGATAATAAGGCAAAGTATAAAGGAAAATATATTGATGAATTGGCTAAAAATAATAAAGAAAAAGACGCTTTTAAGGTAGGCCAATGGGCTGCTAAAAATATTATTAAAGATTTAATTCAAGAAACAACTAATAAAATGGGCATTGAATACGATGAATGGACTTTTGAGTCGGATTTACATAAATCAGGCAAAGTTGATAAGATATTGAATTTTTTACAAGAAAAAGGTTTAATTTATAAACAAGATGAAGCCAAATGGTTTAAGTCAAAACAATTTGGAGATGAAAGAGATAGGGTTGTTATTAAAAAAGATGGCAATAAAACATATTTAGCAGGTGATATTGCTTTGCACAATGATAAATTTGAAAATAAGAAGTTTGATAAGGTAATTAATGTTTGGGGAGCTGATCATCATGGAGATGTTTCTGGTTTAATGGCTGGAGTTGAGGCGTTGGGCTATAAAGATAAGTTGCAAATTATTCTTTTACAGTTTGTGACGATTTTAGATAAAGGCGAAAAGCAGAAAATGTCTAAAAGAGCTGGTGTTTACGTCCTTATGGATGAATTATTAGATAGGGTTGGAAAAGATGCAGTTCGCTTTTTCTTTTTACAGAAGTCAGCTGATACGCATTTGAATTTTGATTTAGAACTAGCTAAAGAGCAATCAAACAAAAATCCAGTTTATTATGTTCAGTATGCTTATGCAAGGATTCATAGTATTCTTGCAAAAACAGAGAATAAAGAATCAAAATTATTATTTGAAAATTTGAATAAAGAAGAAGAAATAAATCTTATAAAACAATTAATTAGATTCCCAGAGATTATTGAAGATATTGCCAGAGATTATCAGGTTCAGCGACTTCCTTATTATTCAATAGAATTAGCAAATGCTTTTCATAAGTTTTATGAAAATTGCAGGGTTTTAGATGAAGATAAAAAAACAGCGCAAGCAAGAATTAATTTAATCAAAGCGACAAAAATAGTTCTTAAGAGCACTCTGGAGATAATGGGTATTTCAGCTCCAGAGAAAATGTAAAATATAAAAAGATATGGATTTAGCTAAAAACGAAGAGAAAATATTAAAATTCTGGGATAAAAACAAAATTGTTGAAAAAGGATTGAATAAAAATAAAGGCAAAAAGAAATTTGTTTTTTTTGAAGGACCACCAACTGCCAATGGTCGTCCAGGGATACATCATGTTGAAGCCAGAGTCTTTAAAGATATTATTCCACGCTACAAAACAATGCAGGGATTTTTTGTTGATAGAAAAGCAGGTTGGGATACTCATGGCTTGCCAGTAGAACTAGAAGTGGAAAAAGAGCTTGGTTTTAAAAATAAAGATGATATTGAAAAATATGGTATTGCTAAATTTAATGAAAAATGTAAAAAGAGTGTTTGGAAATATAAAGATGAATGGGAAGAACTAACTAAGAGAATTGGTTTTTGGATAGATATGAAAGATCCATATATCACTTATGAAAATGAATATATTGAAAGTATTTGGTATATTCTTAAAAAAGTTTGGGATAAAGGATTATTATTCAAAGGATTTAAAATTGTTCCTCAGTGTCCTAGGTGCGAAACAGTTCTTTCTAGTCATGAAGTTTCTCAGGGATATAAAAAGGTTTGGGATAATTCTGTATATTTGAATTTTAAAGTTACCAAGGGTAATGAAAAAATTAAAAAAAATGATATTGTTTTAGCTTGGACTACAACGCCTTGGACCTTACCAGGCAATGTAGCTTTAGCTGTAGGAAAAAAAATTAATTACGTTAAAATAGCTTATCAAGGCAAGAGATATATTTTAGCTAAAAATAGATTAAGAATTATTGATGGTGATTATAAGGTTGTTGATGAATTTTTAGGTAGTGATTTAGTTAATGTAGAATATCAGCCTTTATTTGAAATTGAGTCAGTTAAAAAGAGTGGTAAAAAGGCTCACTATATAGTTCCAGCTAATTTTGTTAGTACTGAGGATGGGACTGGAGTTGTTCATACAGCAGTGATGTATGGAGAAGAAGATTATAAATTAGGCAAAGAAGTTGGTTTACCCGAAATCCATACAGTTGATGAAAAAGGGTATTTTCTGAAAGATTTAGCTAAGTATGATTTATTAGGTAAATTTGTTAAAGACAAAGAAATAGAAGATAAAATATTAAATTATTTGAAGAAAAGTGGATTGCTTTTTAAAGAAGAAAAATATGAACATGACTACCCTTTTTGTTGGCGTTGCGATACTCCTTTACTATATTATGCCAAAGAATCTTGGTTTATTGGGATGTCTAAGCTTCGGAAGGAATTAGTAGCTAATAATAATAAAATTTATTGGGAACCAAATCATATTAAAAATGGACGCTTTGGTGTATTTATTAAACAAGCTTGTGATTGGGCTTTATCTAGAGAAAGATATTGGGGGACTCCTCTGCCTATTTGGGAATGTGAAAAGTGTGGTCAAAGAAAATGTATTGGTAGTATTAAAGAATTAGGTGTAGATATAAAAGACTTGCATCGTCCTTTTATTGATAAAATTAAGTTAAAATGTAAATGTGGTGGTCAAATGATTCGAGATAAAAGTGTGATTGATTGTTGGTTTGATTCAGGATCAATGCCTTTTTCTCAATGGCATTATCCTTTTGGAACTGATAGTAAGAAAAAATTCAAAGAACATTATCCAGCTGATTTTATTTCAGAAGCAATAGATCAAACTAGAGGCTGGTTTAATTCCTTATTATCCGTTGCCACTTTAATGGAACATGTTGGAGAAATAGAAGAAGGTAATTCTTTTAAAAATTGTATTTGTCTTGGTCATGTTCTTGATAGAAAAGGCAGGAAAATGTCTAAGTCTTGGGGAAATGTAGTTGACCCTTGGAAAATGTGTGATCAATATGGAGCAGATACATTGCGTTGGTATTTTTATACTATTAATCAAGCAGGTGAGCCTAAGAGATTTGATATTAAAGATTTGACTAATAAGAATAGGCGTTTCTTTGGTACTCTTTTAAATTCTTTTGTTTTTTTTGATACTTATAAAGAAAAAGATTTTAAACCAAAAGCAATTAAATCAAATAATATATTAGATAAATGGATTATTTCCTGTTTTAATTCTCTTAATAAGCAAGTAATAATTAATTTAGATAAATATGACGTAGTTACAGCAGCTCGACTAATTGATGATTTTGTTGATCAGCTTTCTAATTGGTATATTCGTCGTTCTAGATCTAGGTTACAGAAAGCTAAGAATAAAAAAGAAAAAGCAGAAGCTAGCCAAACTTTATTTTGGATTTTATTTAATCTATCTAAATTAGCTGCTCCTTTTGTTCCTTTTATTACTGAAGAAATTTACCAAAAGATGAAAAGCAATAAAGACTCTCAATCAGTTCATCTAGATGATTATCCAAAGCCAAAAGAAAAATTAATTGATAAACAATTAGAAGAAGAGATGGATCAAACAAGGCAGATAGCTGCTGAAGCTTTAGCTCAAAGAGCTAAAGCTGGAATTAAAGTGAGGCAACCGTTAAATAAATTAACAATTAATAATAAGTTAATTGTTCAAAATAAAGAACTAACTGAATTAATAAAAGAAGAAGTAAATGTAAAAGAAGTTGTTTTTGGAAAAAATATCAAACTAGATATTAAGATTACTGTAGAATTAAAAAAAGAAGGATTAGTAAGAGATTTAGTTCGTCTTGTTCAAGGTATGCGTAAAGATGCAGGTTTAAATCCTGGTCAATTAATTAATCTATATTACTCAGTTGATTCTGATTTAGAGAGGATTATAAAAAAACAAGAAAAAGAGATTAAGGAAGATATAAGTGCTAAGAAATTAGAACTTAAACCAAAAACAAAGCAAAAATATTTAATTGAAAAACAAATTGATTTAGATAATAAAAAAATTTGGCTTGGAATTAAAAAGTAGTCATCCTGAGCTAACAAGCGAAGGATCTATTTAGACAAAGATTCTTCGGCTTTGCCTCAGAATGACAAAGAGGAACATAATTTAGAATGACATGTTATATAAAACTAAGGGAATTATTATTAAAAAATCAAATTTAGGAGAATTTGACCAGTTGATAACTGTTTATACTAAAGAATTTGGTAAAATTTTACTTAAGGGCAAGTCAGTTCGTAAGAATCAAGCAAAGCTTAAGGGTCACTTAGAACTCTTTCTAAATAGTTGTTTAATGGTTGCTCCGGCTAGAGGATTTGATATTATTACTGGAGCAGAAACTATAAACAGTTTTTCTCGTCTTCACAATAATCTGCTTTCTCTATTTGTTTCTTTTTATTTATCTGAACTAATTGACAAATTAATTCCTGAGCCAGAAAAAGATAATCAAATTTGGCAACTTGTTTTATGTTCTTTTCAGGAAATTAATCAAAAAAATAACGATATTAAAATTATTATTAATAATTTCGAAAATAGACTGTTAGAATTTCTTGGGTATGGAAATAAGCAAAATAATAATCTTAATTTTATCCAATCTATTTTAAACGAAAAAATAAATTCAAAACATTTTTTACAAAAAGAGTTTGATTTGTTAATATAAGACTAATGGAATTAAAAGAATTAAAAAAGAAACTTTATAAACCAGAATCTGATTTTGAAGAAAGATTAAAGGTGCCAGAACTTTTTCAACCTGAAAAAGAAAGAGAAAAAAAATCTTCGAAAGAATGGGAGAAAACAGAAAAAAAACTATTTTTACTTTCTGCTAAACAAAAGAAATATTTACTGATCGGTTCAGTTTCAATAGTGTTTATTTTTTTAGTAACAGCTGGATTTATGTTTTGGCGGGGGCTAACTTCTTTTGATATAGATAATGTTAAATTAGAAATAAGCGGTTCGGAAAGAATTATTAGCGGAGAAGAGGTTGTTTATAAGGTTAAATATAAAAATAATACTAGACTTTCTTTAAAAAATGTTAAATTAATCTTTCGTTATCCTGAAGGGTCAATTCATTCAGGCAGTAATAATTTAATTGAATCTTTGAATTTAGCTGATTTGGAGGCAGGACAGGAAAATCAAATAGAATTTCCTGTTAGAATTATAGGATTAAAAAATGAAATAAAAAAAGTTTCAACTGAATTAAGTTATAAACCAGGCGATATTGCTTCTGTTTTTAATAATTCATCGGAATTCTCAAGCGAAATAATTTCAGTCCCTTTGATTCTTAATTTTGATATGCCTAAGGAATTAGTTAATGGACAATCATTTGAATTTTCTTTGAAATTTATGAATCAATCAGATGTTTCATTTGACAATCTTTTAATTAAAATTGATTATCCTTCTGGTTTTAACTTTAAATCATCCGAGCCTCAATCATTAGAAAAAAACAATGTTTGGTCTATAAACAAAATAAAATCTGGGCAAGAAATAGAAATTTTTATAAATGGAAATATTAATGGAGAAGAAGGTGATAGTAAGCTCTTTAAGGCTCAGGCAGGAATTTTAGATAATAATCAATTTATTTTATATTCTGAATCAATAAACGCTTTAAAAATTTCATCGTCTCCGTTATCAGTAATTCAGACTGTTAATGATTCGTTTAATTATATTGCTGAATCAGGAGAAAAATTAAATTATCAAATAAATTATAAGAATACTACAGATGTAGGTATTAGAAGCGTTGTTATAACCTCAAAATTAGAAGGAAATGTTTTAGATCATGCAACTTTAGATTTAAAAAGCGGCTCTTTTGATGGAAACTTACAAATTATTACCTGGAAGACAAGTAATTTACCCGAATTAGAATTTTTAGGACCCGGGCAAGAGGGAAAAGTTAATTTTTCTATTGAAGTTAAGAAACCGCTTCCTATAAATAATTATAATGACAAAAATTTTGAAATAATTAATACAGTTAAAGTTGATTCTTTAGAAGCGCCATTATCCTTAAAAGATATTGATGTTGCAGGGCAAAGTATAATATCTGTTAAAGTAAAGAGTCAATTAACTGTTCAAGCTCAAGCGTATTATAATGACGATTCTATTATGAATAGTGGGCCAATTCCGCCAAAAGTTGGACAAACAACTACCTATACAATTAAATTAAGATTAATTAATTCAAGCAATGACTTAAGAGATGTCAAAATTAAAGTGTTTTTGCCGCCTCATGTAAAATGGATTGGTAAGTTTGAGCCTGCTAATTCCAATTTAAAATATAATTTTAATACAGGCCAGCTTATTTGGGATATTGGAGATTTGCTTTCTGCTACAGGAATTCTTTTGCCTGTTAAAGAAACTGCTTTTCAAGTATCAATAACTCCTGGATTGGCCAATGTTGGTCATTTATTAGAATTAATCGGCCAATCAAAAGCTTCTGGTCATGATGATTTTGCTGATCTGGAAGTAAACGGGATCGATGGGCCGATTGATACTGATTTGCCAGATGATTTAACTATTGACGAAAACCAAGAAGTTATTGAATAATAATTTATTATGGTTACTATGGAAAAAATTGTATCACTTTGCAAAAGACGAGGGTTTGTTTTTCCTTCGTCAGATATTTATGGCGGTTTTGCTGCTGTTTATGATTACGGACCTTATGGCGTAGAGCTTGCCAATGCAATAAAGAGAGAATGGTGGAGGACAATGGTTCAATTAAGAGGTGATATTGTTGGATTGGATTCAGCTATCTTTATGCATCCTAAAATTTGGGAAGCAAGCGGACATGTATCTGGTTTTTCAGACCCCTTAGTTGAATGCAAAGATTGCCATACTCGTTCTAGGGTTGATCATTTATTAGAAGGAATTGGAGTGGAAGCTGATGAAAAGATGCTTGAAGAAGAAATTAATAAAATATTTTTAGAGAATAAAGAAAAATTAAAATGTCCTAATTGTGGTAGAAAAAATTTTACTGAAGCCAAAAAATTTAATTTATTAGTTAAATCTAATTTAGGTAATTTTACTGATGACTGGGACAAAAAGCCTGTTTATCTTAGAGGAGAAACATGTCAGGGAATTTATGTTAATTATAGAAATGTTTTAGATTCAACAAGAGTTAAAATCCCATTTGGTATTGCTCAGATTGGTAAAGCTTTTCGTAATGAGATAACAGCTCGTCAGTTTCTTTTTAGGACGCGCGAATTTGATCAAATGGAAATGCAATATTTTGTTCAGCCAGATAAAGAAATGGAAGAATATGAAAAATTAAGAAAGGCTCGTTGGCAATATTATTTAGACTTAGGAATAAAAAAGGGAAATCTAAAATGGAATAAGCATAAAAATCTAGTTTTTTATGCTAAAGCGGCTTATGATATAGATTACAAATTTCCTTTTGGCTTTGATGAACTTGAAGGTGTTCACGCTCGCGGTAATTATGATTTATCGCAGCATACTAAATTTTCTGGTAAAGATTTATCATATATTGACTTTAAAACTGGAGAGAAATACATTCCTCATATAATTGAATCGTCAGTTGGCGTTGGCAGAACTGTCTTTGCTGTTTTAACCGAAGCCTATACCGAAGAAAAAATAAAAGATGGCGTTAGAATAGTTATGAAATTTCCTAAAAAATTAGCGCCAGTTAAAGCAGCAATTTTTCCTCTTTTAAGAAATAAGCCGAAATTAGTTAAAAAAGCAAAAGAGATTTTTAATAATCTTAAAACAGATTTTATTTGTGAATTTGATGATAACGGAAATATTGGAAAAAGATATCGCCGTCAAGACGAAATTGGAACTCCTTATTGCGTTACGGTTGATTTTGATAGTTTAGAAAACGATGATGTTACTGTTCGCGATAGAGATACTATGAAACAAGAAAGAATAAAAATAGAGAAATTAAAGGATTATTTAAAAGATAAATTATAATGAATTATAAAAAGACAATTTTAAAAAATGGATTAAGAATTCTTACTGTTCCGGCTAAAAACACTAAAACAGCGGCGGTTTTGGTATTAGTTGGGACTGGCTCTAAATATGAGACCAAAGATATCAATGGTATTTCTCATTTTTTAGAGCATATGCTTTTAAAAGGAACGAAAAAGCGTTCTAGCACAATAAAAATAGTTGAACCGTTAGATCAAATAGGAGGACATTATAATGCTTTTACTTCTCAGGAATATACTGGTTATTGGGCAAAAGTTGACGCTAGTCATTTAGATTTAGCTCTTGATTGGGTTTCTGATATTTATCTAAATTCACTTTTTAATGCAAAAGAGATAAATAAAGAGCGCGGTACTATTTTACAAGAAATAAATATGATTTTAGATATGCCGATGCATTATGTGAGTAATCTTTGGCTTAAACTTTTATATGGCGATCAACCGGCTGGTTGGGATATTGCTGGCACAGAAAATACAGTTAAAAGTATCCAAAGAAATGATTTTATAAACTACCTTAAAAATCACTATTCTGCTAAAAATACTGTTATTGCTGTAGCAGGAAATATTAATCAGGAAGAAACTATTAATAAAATTAAGAAATATTTTCAAAAAATTAATGAATATAAAATTAAGAACAAATTACTAGTTAAAGAAAAACAGACTAAACCGCAAACATTGGTTCATTATAAGAAAACTGATCAGACACATTTAATTTTAGGAGTTAGAGCGTATAATATGTTCCATCCAGATAGATACGCTTTGAGTATTCTAGGAGATATTTTAGGAGGATATATGAGTTCTCGTTTGTTTATTTCTATTAGAGAGAGACAGGGTCTAGCCTATTATATTAGAGCTGGAGCAGATATGGATACAGATGTTGGTTATTTAGCTGCTAGTTCAGGGGTTGATAATCAAAAAGTTGATAGAGCTATTAAAACTATTTTAGAAGAATTTAAAAAAATCACTAAGCAGAAAGTCGGGCCAAAAGAATTAAAAAAGGCCAAAGACCACATTAAAGGATCAGCTTTAATTGGTATGGAAGCGTCAGATGAGCAGGCTTCATTTTATGCTTCTCAAGAACTCTTAACAGGTGAGATTTTGACATTAGAGGAAAAATTCAGTAAAATAGATAAAGTAACGATTAATGATATTCAAAGAGTAGCTAAAGATATTTTTAAGCCGGAAAAACTTAATTTAGCATTAATCGGGCCATTCAAGGATAAAAATAAATTTGATAAATTATTGAAAATTTAAAATGAATAATACTTCACAGACAATTAATATTTCTACATCAACTATTTTTCGGATTATTCTGATATTATTAGGGTTGGTTTTTTTATATTTAATCAGAGATATTCTTATTATTGTTTTTGTTGCGGTTATTATTGCCGCAGCCATTAACGGACCAGTAAGTTGGTTGCAACGACATAAGGTTCCGCGCATTCTTGGAGTAATCTTTATTTATCTTCTTGTTTTATTGTTTTTAGCTTTAGTCGTCACCTTAATTTTTCCTCCATTAGCTGAACAAATTAAGGAATTAACTAATCATTTTCCTGATTTTATGGAAAAGATAGGGTTAAGCGTTAATGAATTATGGGGTAAATATCAAATTGAGGGCAATCTGCAGAATCTTCTTTATAAAATAAGCGGTAGATTAACAGAGGCGACTTCAAGCTTTTTTGCTACTATTATTGGTTTATTTGGAGGTTTGTTTTCAGCTATGATTGTCTTAGTTATCTCTTTTTATTTAGCTGTACAGGAAAAAGGAGTAAAGAAGTTTTTAATTTCATTGACGCCGGAAGATCATCAGCATTATATTTCTGACTTAATTGATCGTATTCAGGTAAAAATAGGAAGTTGGCTAAGAGGACAATTATTGTTGATGTTTATTATTGGCTGTTTAACATTTATCGGACTATATTTTTTAAATGTTCCTTATGTTTTAATTTTAGCTCTGATAGCTGGCTTATTTGAAATTATTCCTTATATCGGTCCTATTATCGCCGCCATTCCGGCTGTTATCTTGGCCTTTTTAGTGTCTCCACTTTTAGCTTTGTTAGTTGTTGTTCTTTATGTTGTTATTCAACAGCTAGAAAATTATGTTATTGTTCCTCAGGTAATGAAAAAAGCAGTTGGCTTGAATCCAATTGTTATTATAGTGGTTATGCTTATTGGCGCTAAATTAGCAGGAGTTTTAGGACTTATTCTAGCAGTTCCATTAACAGCATCTGTGGCAGAGTTTTTAAAAGATATCAGGAAAAAGGACGCTTAATTTTTTATTATTTGTTGATTACAAATTTCCGTCCTTGTAAAAGTGGGCGGTTTTTATATACAATAGTATTATGTCTTTATATATCATTGCTACTCCTATTGGTAATTTAGATGATTTGTCTTCTCGGGCAATAAAAATTTTAAAAGAAGTTGATTTAATTCTTTGTGAAGATACTCGCGTAACTAAAAAATTATTAGCGCATTTTCAAATATCCAAGAATACAATCAGTTACCACCAACATAGCAAATTAACTAAATTGGAATATATTTTAAAACAAATTGAGCAAGGTAATGAAATAGCTCTAGTTTCAGACGCGGGTACTCCATGTATTAGCGATCCAGGAGCAAAATTAATTAATTACTTGCTTACAAATTTGCCAGATTTGAAAATTATTTCTATCCCAGGACCATCAGCTTTAATATCTGCTTTAAGTATTTCAGGATTTTCAGCTGATAAGTTTGTTTTTTTTGGATTTCCGCCTAATAAGAAAAAAAGAAATAAATTCTTTCGAGAAGTTTCAAAAGAAAAAAAGACAGTTGTTTTTTATGAGTCTATTCATAGAATTAAAAAAACACTAGAAGAATTAAAAAATGTCTTAGAAGATGAGAGAAGAATTGTTATTTGTCGCGAATTGACTAAAAAATTTGAAACAGTTTATCGAGGAAGCATAGAAAAGATTATTGAGCAAATTAATTCGTTGCCCAAAGAAGAATTCAAAGGAGAATTTGTTATAGTCACTGAAAATAAATAATATGAAAAATAAATTTTATATCACCACTCCTATCTATTATACTAATCAGACTGCCCATGTGGGAACAGCTTATACTACTGTAGCAGCTGATGTTTTAGCTCGTTATCATCGCAAATTAGGTGAAGATGTTTTCTTTTTGACTGGTACAGACGAACATGGAGAAAAAATTGCTCAGGCGGCAGAAAGGGCAGGCAAGATGCCGCAGGAATTTGTTGATGAAATATCCGAATCATTCAAGAAAGCATGGAAAAAATTAAATATTTCTTATGATGATTTTATTAGAACAACAGACGAGAAACACAAGAAAGGAGTAGAAAAATTTTTATTAAAATTAAAAGAAAGCGGTAAAATTTATCAGGATGAATATAGAGGATTATATTGTACTGGATGTGAAAAGTTTATTACTAAAAAAGAATTAGTTGATGGTAAATGTCCTGACCATCAAAAAGAGCCAGAATTAATTTCAGAAACAAACTATTTTTTTAAACTTAATGATTTTCTGCCTCAAGTAAAGAAACTTATTGAAAGTAATAAATTGATAATTGAACCAGAAGAGCGTAAAAAAGAAGTTTTATCTTTGTTAAAACAAGATTTAGGCAATTTCTCTATCTCGCGGGAAAAAGTAAAATGGGGTATTGATTTGCCTTTTGATAAGAAAAATCGTGTTTATGTCTGGGTGGAGGCTCTTCAAAATTATATCACTGCTATTGGCTATGGAGACGACTCTAAAGAGTTTAAAAAGTATTGGCCAGCTAATCTTCACTTAATTGCCAAAGACATTGTTAAATTCCATGCTATTTTCTGGCCTGCTCTACTTTTAGCTACAGGATTAAAATTGCCTAAAAAGATATTTGTTCATGGATTTTTTACAATTAATGGGCAAAAAATGAGCAAAACGTTGGGTAATATCATTGATCCAGTTTATTTAGTTGATAAATATGGAGCAGATGTAGTTAGATATTTTCTTTTAAGAGAAATTTCTTTTGGAAGTGATGGTGATTTTAGTATTAAGCGTTTAGAAGAGAGATATAATTCTGATTTAGCTAATGGATTAGGAAATTTAGTTAGTAGAGTTTTAACTCTTTCGGAAAAAGTTGGAGCTAAAGCAGAAAAAGCAAATAAAGAATTTGATTCAGAGATTAAATTAGTTCAAGAAAAATATCACAAAGCAATTAAGGATATTAAATTTAATGAGGCCTTAGAGTCAATTTGGCAATTGATTAGTTTTTGCGATGAGTATATTGAGAAAAACAAGCCATGGAAATTGATTAAAAATAATCAAGATAAAGCTAAAAAAGTTTTAGGGCAGTTATTAACGGTTATAGAAGAAATTACTGATTTATTAGAGCCGTTTATGCCGGAAACATCAGAAAAGATTTTAGAGCAAATTAAACAAAACAAAAAAACCGAGGCATTATTTCCACGATTGTAAGTGCATAAGAGAGATAAAAGGACAGTCCTTAAAAATGACATCATTTTTAAGGACTGTCCTTTTTATACGCAAAATAAGAATAAATTATTATATAAATTACAGAGGCAAGTATCGGTATTATTGCAATCCATATTGCATATTTGCTGAATATCATTCCAAATAAAGCGATTATTGCTGATATTTTAAATAACTTACTTCCTAATTGATGAGTTTTATCCCAGACAATATCATTGCTTAAAGTCCAAGGCGTTCTGATTCCAATAAACCAGTTTCTTCTGGCATGTTTTAACATAATGCCAATAAAATAGAATAAGACAGCAATTGCCGGAATCATCATCATCCCCATATCAAATTTATATCCAAAATTCCAGAATATAGTTAGTAGGTAGATATAAAAGAGAAAAGCAATAATTAAAACAATAAACCAATCAAAATATTTTCTGAATTTCTCAATGTTCTTTTTTAACGGGTCTATTATAGGAATTAAAAGGAAAAGTATAAATAGACCTAAGGATATTAAAGGCATTAAAAATAAGCCCCAGCATTTTGACATATAATCATCAACTTGGCCTTGGGCATTCCAATGCGAAGCCATTTTATCCGGCATTTGCGGATAAAAATAAAAGGCTAAAGCAAAAGACGCAAGAATGATTAATAAGATAATAATTGTTGTCTTTTTCATATATTCTATTATACCAGAGATTTTAACTTGAAAATAGGTTTTAAATAGATTATGATAAGTGAATATGAAAAAACCTTTATTAATAGACACGCATGCGCATGTTAATTTTAATGCATTTAAAAAAGATGGAGATGAAGTAATTGAGCGTGCTTTAGATAAAAATATTTGGGTTATTAATGTAGGCGCGCAGTATAGTACTAGTAAGCGGGCTGTTAAATATGCTGAGAAATACAAAGAAGGCGTTTATGCTATAGTTGGTTTACATCCAAGTCATGTTTTTAAAAAAACAAAAAAGGAAACTGAGTGGGAAAAAGGCGAAGAAAGGGAATTTGAAGAATTTGATAGCGAAAAATACAAAAAATTATTAAAAAATCCAAAAACTGTAGCTGTAGGAGAGATAGGTTTAGATTATTACGATGGTATTTCAGAAGAGGAAAAAAACAAACAAAAACAGATTTTTTTAGAACAAATTGAACTGGCTCAGCAAATAGATAAGCCAATTTGCATTCATTGCCGTAAAGCTTATAATGATTTAATTGAATTATTAACTATGTTTAGTTTTGGATGCGCTCATTGCCCTCATTCTTGCTCACCTGGATTAAGAGGCGTCGTTCACTGCTTTGTGGGACGTTGGTCTCAAGCAGAAAAATTAATAGATATGGGATTCTATATCAGTTTTAACGGATTAATTACTTACGCCCGCAGTTATGATAAGGTTATTGAAAAACTGCCTTTAGATAAGATTGTTTTGGAAACAGACGCGCCTTATTTAACTCCAGAATTGCATCGTGAGGAGAGAAATGAACCAGTTTATGTAAAATACATAGCAGAAAAAATAGCTGAGATAAAAAAAATAAAGTTTGAACAAGTTGCCGAGCAAACAACAAAAAATGCAAAAGAATTGTTTGGGATATGAAAATATGAAATATAATCCACAAAAAATAGAAAAAAAGTGGCAGAAGAAATGGGAAGGGCAGGATTTGTATAAAGCCATTGATTTTTCTAAAAAGCCAAAAAAGTACATAATGGTGGAATTTCCTTATTCTTCGGGTGATGGTTTACATATAGGCCATGTTCGAAGTTACAGCGCTTTAGATGCTTTAGCGCGTAAGAAAAGAATGGAAGGATTTAATGTGCTTTATCCTATGGGCTGGGATGCTTTCGGTTTGCCTACTGAAAATTATGCGATTAAAACAGGAATACATCCTGCCAAAATAACTCAAGCTAATATTAAAATTTTTAAAAAACAAATGAATTCTCTTGGGCTTTCTTTTGATTGGTCCAGAGAAATTAATTCAACTGATCCTAATTATTATAAATGGTCTCAGTGGATATTTTTGCAGTTTTTTAAGAAGGGGTTAGCTTATCAGGCAGAAATGCCGATTAATTGGTGTCCAAGCTGTAAAATTGGCTTAGCTAACGAAGAAGTAATTAGTGGAAAATGCGAACGTTGCGGTGCGCAGACAGAAAAGAAAACAATTAAGCAATGGATGCTTAAAATTACTAAATATGCAGATAGATTAATTGAAGATTTAGATAAAGTTGATTATGTAGAGAAAATAAAAATTCAACAAATTAATTGGATTGGCAGAAGCTATGGGACAGAAATTAATTTTAAAGTTGCTGATTCTTTAGAAAAGATTGCTGTTTTTACAACCAGAGCAGATACTGTTTTTGGCATCACAGCCATGGTTCTAGCGCCTGAACATTCTTTAGTTAAAGAATTGACTCTTGATGAAAATAAAAAAGCTGTTGAAAAATATGTTTTAGAATCAAAAAAGAAAAGTGAATTTGAAAGAACTCAATTAGAAAAAGAGAAAACAGGAGTTTTTACTGGATCTTATTGTATTAATCCTGTCAATAATGAAAAAATTCCTATCTGGGTTAGTGATTATGTTATTGCCACTTATGGAGGAGGCGCTGTGATGATTGTTCCTGCTCATGATAAACGTGATTATCAGTTTGCTAAGAAATATAAAGTAGAAATTAAAGAAGTGGTTTCCGGTGGTGATATTTCAAAAGAAGCGTATGTTGATTATGGCAAACTAATTAATTCAGAAAAATTTAACGGATTATCTTCAGAAGAAGCTATAAAAAAAATTACTCAATGGTTGACTAAAAAAAATCTTGGTAAAAAAACGGTTCAATATAAATTAAGAGATTGGATATTTTCTAGACAGCATTATTGGGGAGAACCAATTCCAATTATCCATTGTCATAAATGCGGCGTTGTTCCAGTTAATGAAAAAAATTTACCGGTTAAACTTCCATATGTAAAAAAATACGAACCAAGCAAAACAGGCGAATCACCTTTAGCTAAAATAAAGGATTGGGTTGAAACAAAATGTCCAAAATGCAAGGGTCCGGCTAAAAGAGAAACCGATACTATGCCTAATTGGGCTGGCTCTTCATGGTATTTTTTGAGATATATTGATCCGAAGAATAATAAGAAATTTGCCGATTTTAAAAAATTAAAATATTGGTTGCCTGTTGATTTATACAATGGCGGAATGGAGCATACAACCTTGCATTTACTTTATTCTCGTTTCTGGCATAAGTTTCTCTATGATTTAAAACTAGTTCCAACAGCAGAACCATATCAGCGTCGTTATTCTCATGGTGTAGTTTTAGCTGAAGATAGTCGAAAAATGAGCAAGAGCTTTGATAATGTTATTAATCCTGATGATGTTATAAAAGAATACGGCGCAGATGCTTTACGTGTTTACGAAATGTTTATGGGGCCTTTTGATCAAACAATTAATTGGAGCACCAAAGGATTGCAAGGATGTTTTCGTTTCTTAAATAAAATTTGGCAGATATTTAATAATCAAGAAAAAATAGGGTCAATAACAAGTAAAGAATTAACCAGTAAATTACATCAAGTAACTAAAAAAGTAAGTGATGATTTTGAAGATATGAAATTTAATACAGCGATTGCTATGATGATGGAATTTACAAATAAATGGCAGGCGCAAGAAATGATTTTATCTAAAAAAAATGCCCAAATGTTTTTAAAGTTGTTATCACCCTTTGCGCCTCATATTACTGAAGAATTGTGGGAGAAATTAGGAAACAAAAAAAGTATTTTTTTAGAAAAATGGCCGGAGTATGATAAAAAATTAATTCAGGAGCAGACCTGCCAATTAATTATCCAAATTAATGGCAAAGTTAGAGATAAAATAGAAGTTGAAATGAATATTTCTGAAGAAAAAGTAAAAAAAATAACCTTATCACAGGATAAAGTTAAAAAATGGCTGAACAATAAAAAGCCGAAAAAGATTATATACGTACCAAATAGATTAATTAATTTAGTGGTCTAATACAAAAAACGACCAAAAAAATTTGAATTATATTGGTCGTCTTTAATGGAGATTAGAAATACGAGTACGAAATAACCCTAGCCATAGAAACAACGGTCTATAGATTACATGTTCATATATCTTTCCAAGGGGAGAAGCAATTTCTTTAGAGAAACCAGCATCTAGAAGACGGCAAAAGATATGCAGAGGATTGGCAAAATGAATTAATTCTTTTCTCATATTCAGACCTCCTTATTTTTTTAGAGAACTAAAATAATTGTACTATTTATAATAATATTCTTATTAATTTGTTTTTTCAATAGTTAATTTGTGGATAATTAATATATGAAAATAATAAAGTTTAATTTAGCTGGTGATTGGCAAGATTTAGATAATAATATTATTGAAATAGCTGCTGGAGTTATTCAAAGAGGTGGCAGTATTGTTTATCCAACTGATACTGTTTACGGTTTAGGTGTTAATGCTTTGCGAGAATATAGCATCAAACGTCTTTTTAAGATAAAAAAAAGACCAGAAACAAAACCGGTTCCAATTATAATAAGAGATATTGAAATGGCAAAAAAACTTGCTTTTATTAATAAAAAGCAGGAAAAAATATTAGAATCTGTCTGGCCAGGACAAGTAACTGTAATTTTAGAAAAAAGACAAATCATTCCAGATATTTTAACAGCTGGTAAAAGAACGGTTGGATTAAGAATTGCTGATTGTGAATTTATAAGATTGTTAATGGAAAATTTAGAAGAACCTATTACGGCTACTTCAGCTAATTTATCAGGTGAGCCATCTTTAATATCTTCAGCAGATGTAATCAAGGTTTTTAACAAAGCGCATTCTCGTCCTGATTTGATTTTAGACGCAGGGGATTTGCCTGAAAGTCCTGCTTCAACAGTCCTGGACTTAACTAGTCAAAATCCTAAGATTACGCGTGTTGGACCTATCAGTAAAAAAGATTTAATGGAGATACTAAAATAATAAGTGGTGGGGATGGAGGGAGTTGAACCCTCACGGACTTGCGTCCAATGGTGTTTGAGACCATCCTGTCTGCCAATTCCAGCACATCCCCTCTCTTTTATTTTCTATTAAAATTGGCTTGTTGTCAATTTTTTTATATTGGATTATAATATAATCAATGGCGCAGATTATAAGTTTAGTTAATCAAAAAGGAGGCGTTTCTAAAACAACAACAGCAATTAATTTAGCTAGTTATTTAGCTGCTTTAGGTAAATACGTACTTTTAGTTGACATTGATCCACAGGCGAATGCAACCTCAGGAATTGGTTTGAATACTCAAACGCTGCCATTGAGCTTATATCATTCTTTAATAGGAGGATTATTGCCTGAAGAAATCATTCGCAAAACAAAACTTTTTGGCTATGATATTTTGCCATCTAATCCTGATTTAGCCGGAGCAACAGTTGAATTAGTTAATATGCCTAATAGAGAATTTAAGCTTTATGAATTACTTCGCCATATTAGAACTAATTATGATTATATTTTAATTGATTGTCCTCCAAGTTTAGGTCTTTTAACTATTAACGGATTAGTTGCAGCTGATGAAGTTATTATTCCCGTGCAGTGTGAATATTATGCTTTGGAGGGATTGGGACAGCTTTTAAAAACAATAGAACTAGTTCAAGATAATTTAGGCAGTCCTGTAAAAGTCAAAGGAGCTTTGTTGACTATGTATGATAAAAGGAATCGTCTTTCTAGGCAGGTTCGTAAAGAGATGGATAGAAATTTTGCTGGTTATGTTTTTGAATCAATTATTCCGCGGTGTATTAAATTGGCTGAAGCGCCAAGTTTTGGTCAGTCAATAATTCAATATAATCCGCGTTCTAAAGGGGCTAAAGCTTATCAGCGATTAGCTCAAGAAATAATTAACCTTGATAAATAAAATTATGACAAAAACATTAGGAAGAGGGCTTCAATCTCTTATTCCCAAAAAACAATCTAAGATGGCCGATTTAATAAAAAATCAAAGTGGATCAATTGATTTTGGCAGGCCTAAAAAAGATAGTATTTTTAATATTGAAGTTAATAAGATTAAGCCAAACTCTTTTCAACCACGCAAAGAGGTGTCGGAAAAAAATTTAAAAGAGTTAGCCGATTCAATTAAAGAGCATGGAGTGCTTCAGCCATTGATTGTCACTAAAATTGAAAAGCCTACTGATAGAGGACAAGATGTAGAATATGAATTAGTTGCTGGCGAACGCAGATGGCGCGCATCTAAAATGGCTGGATTACCTCATGTTCCTGTTATTATTCGTGGAAGCTCTATTGCTAATAAAAGATTAGAGATAGCTTTAGTAGAAAATATTCAGCGCGAAAATCTTAATCCTATAGATTGTGCTTTGGCCTTTAAGCAACTTCGAGATGATTTTAAATTAAGACATAGAGATATTGCCGAAAAAGTAGGCAAAAGTCGAGTTGCTGTAACCAATACTTTTCGTCTTCTCACTTTACCAAGTAAAGCTCAAGAAGCAATGATCAGTAATAAAATTAGTGAAGGACATGGTAGAGCGCTTTTAATGGCGAAGCCAGAAGCTCGGATGGCTCTTTTTAATGAAATTATTAAAAATAATTTAAGTGTTCGTCAGGTGGAAGAAAAAGCGAGAAAAGTTGCTCTTCCTAATAAGTTAAGAAGTAGTGGGCCAAAAAATATAGTTTTTAAGAAAATGGAAAAGAATTTAGGGGAAACTTTGGGCTGTAGAGTAAGTATTACTAAAAGAGGCAATGTCGGCCATTTGCGTATCGAATTTTCAAGTCAGAAAGAATTAGATAAAACGGTTAATTATTTATTGAAAATTTAATTCTTTCTAAACCATGTTTTAATTCTGCTTTTTGCTTGATTTGTTTTGACGAATTTGAGCCAATCTCTGTTTGGCTTTTTATTTTTCTGAGTTATTATTTCAATTAATTGGCCATTTTGAAGCTGTTCTGATATGGGACTTAGTTTGCCGTTAATTTTTACGCCAACGCATTGATCTCCGATATCACTATGAATTTGATATGCAAAATCTATTGGCGTAGCTCCTTCTGGTAAATCAATAACATCGCCGTTTGGTGTAAAAACAAAAATTCTATCTTTTAAAAAATCAATTTTTAAAGCATCAATAAATTCTTGCGGAGAGGATGATTTTTCTTTTTGCCATTCTTGGAGCTGTTTTACCCAAATAAGCTCTTTTTTTAACTCTTCTTCTGGCTTGCGTTTTGACTTTTGTTTTAATATCTTTTCTCTAATATAATCTTTTAAATTTCTATTTTCACTATAATGCCAATGCGCTGCAATTCCGTATTCTGCTTCTTCATGCATTTTTGGCGTTCTGATTTGAAATTCAATAATTTTTCCTTTTTGGCAGAATATAGTGGTATGCAAAGATTGATATCCATTCGGTTTTGAAATAGCAATATAGTCTTTGATTCTGCCTATTAAAGGCCTCCATTTTTTATGTATAATTCCTAATGCTGCATAACAGCTTTCAATATCAGGAACAATAATTCTTAAAGCGACTAAGTCATAAATTTTATGCCAATCCATGTCGTATTTAAGGAGTTTTTTATATAGACTATAATAGTGTTTTGTCCTTGAATGAATTTCAATAACCTTAATTCCTTTTTTTGCTAATACTTTTCTGACTAACGGAATAATTTCTTTGAGATGATCTTCCCATTGAATATATTTATTTTTAACCTGTTTAACTATTTTATTATACTCATCTGGATGTACATAAGAAAAAGCCATATCTTCTAGTTGGCCTTTAATTTCTCCAATACCTAGGCGATAAGCTAAGGGAGCATAAATTTCAAGTGTTTCTAAGGCAATTCTTTGCTGTTTTTCTTCTGGCAAAGCGCTAAGAGTTTTCATATTATGTAATCTATCAGCAAGCTTTATTAGAATAACACGAATATCTTTAGCCATTGCCAGGAACAATTTTCTTAAATTTTCGGTCATTCTTTCCTGTCCGCGATATTTTATTTTTCCAATTTTGCATACTCCTTGAACCAACATAAGAACTTCTTTACCGAATTCTTTTTCTATTTTTTTTGAAGTGACTTTTGTGTCGTCCAGTACATCATGAAGGAGCGCTGCTATAATAGTTTCTTTATCTAATTTTAATTCGACTAATGTTTTGGCTGTTTCAAGACAATGGTTAATATAATCTTCTCCGGATTTTCTTTTTTGGTCATGGTGGGCTTCTAAAGCAAAATCATAAGCTTTAAGAATGTCCTCTGTGTTTTGCGATGGATTATTTTCTTTAAATCTTTGTATGATTTGTTCAATATTATTCATCTTTTTTATAATTACATTCCTTATTGCTACATTTTATTTTATCATTTTTCGTTTGAACTAATAAAGAATCACATCTCGGGCATTTTTCTGTAGTTGGCTTATCCCATAAAGCGAATTTGCATTTTGGATATTTAGAGCAAGAATAAAAGATTTTCCCCTTTTTGCTTCTTCGTTCTACTATGTCTCCTTTTTTGCATTCAGGACATTTTACTCCGGTTTTATTTTCGATTTTTTTAATATTTTTACAATCAGGATATTTACTACAACCTAAAAACATTCCATAGGGTCCATTTTTAATTTCCATCTTGGAACCGCATTTATCACAAATTATATCGCCTTTTTCATTGCCTTCATTTTTTCTAATTTCTTCTTCTTTTTTTTTGTCTGCAGCGCTTTTTTCCGTATATTTACAGTCTGGATAATTAGTACAAGCGATAAATTTTCCAAAACGACCAAATTTTTCTACTAATTCTGATTGACATTTAGGGCACTTGCGTCCTAATTTTTTTTGAAAGTCTTCTTTTTTTACCTCTGCGGTTTTCTTTTTGAGATTTTCTTCAAATGGTTCATAAAATTCTTTAAGGGTGTTTTGCCATTTTTGTTTTCCTTCAGATATTTTATCTAGGTCTTCTTCAATATCTGCAGTAAATTTGACATCAACTATTTTGGGGAAATGTTTTTTAAGAATGTCTACGACAATAAATCCAATTTCAACAGGAATAAATCTCTTCTGGTCATCTTTTTCTACATAGCCACGATCTTGGATAACGCTGATAATGCTAGCATATGTTGAAGGGCGTCCAATATTATATTCTTCTAATATTTTTACTAAGGAAGCTTCAGTATAGCGAGCTGGTGGTTGAGTAAAATGTTGTTCGGAAATAAGTTTGATTAATTTTAAAATTTCTTCTTTATCTAATAATGGAAGATTATTTTCTTTAAATTTGGTTGGATAAATTTTAAGAAAGCCGTCAAATTTAATTGTTGAGCCATTGGCTCTGAAAAGATATGGTGAGCCTGTCGAACTATTTGCCTGAATGTCAATTGCGACATTATCTAAAATAGCTGGATTCATTTGAGAAGCAATAAATCTTCGCCAGATTAATCTATATAATTTGTATTGTCTTCCATCTAAGCGATTTTTTATTTTATCTGGATGATGGCCCGATTTTGTTGGACGAATTGCTTCATGAGCTTCTTGAGCTCCTTTTGACTTTGTTTTATAAATTTTCGGAAAAGGTGAAAGGTACTTTGAACCGAATTCATTTTTAATAAATTCGTGAGCATCTTTTAGTGATTGATTAGAGAGGTTCAAAGAGTCAGTTCGATGATAAGTTATT
>Ga0265595_1000719_pt1 | contig 27889 bp, 21 predicted proteins | sample saktaG_15_FD_190148 | JGI IMG/M metagenome (GOLD analysis project Ga0265595, IMG submission 190148) | Saline water microbial communities from Sakinaw Lake, British Columbia, Canada - sak_2013_06_06_50m | ecosystem: Environmental > Aquatic > Non-marine Saline and Alkaline > Saline ...
CTTTGCCAATAAACTGATTGAATTTCGGGATGATCAGGAGAACTATAACTACTGCGATCAACAGGGATATGACTGCAGTGAATATTGATTCGCCCAAAAACTGCCGAATAAGCTGATTTCTCTGTGCTCCTACGACTTTTCGCATACCGATTTCTTTAGCCCGGCCGGCTGACCTGGCTGTTGCCAGATTCATAAAATTGATGCACGCTATAAGAAGGATAAATAATGCTATGATAGAAAAAACATATACATATGTAATGTCACTGTTAGCTTCGATTTCAGAATCTAGATGGGAATGAAGATGGATATCCGTTAGCGCCTGGAGCTGGAGCTTGGTCCTCTCGCTCATTCCTTGAGACATATGTTTGTTAATAAAGGGGTCGAGTTGGCCTTTCAAACGGTTTATGTCGTGTTTCTCAGGCATGAGAAGGTATGTGGCATAGTTGTTGCTTTCCCAGTTCTGCAGCTCCTGTTCCCCAACTACAGCTTCAAATGTCTTGAATGAACCCAAGAAGTCAGCATGGAAGTGAGAGTTGTGCGGCAGCGGCTTGATGACTCCGGTCACCTTCATCTCCGCTTCCTGCGTGGAAACCTGAAGTGTTAAAGATTTTCCAACCGGATTTTCAGCTCCAAAGTATTTATGAGCCATTTCCTCTGTGATCACTACGGTAAATGGATCTCGGAGAGCTGTCTCAGAATTTCCTGCTATCATATCAAATGTAAACACTTTGAATATATCTTTTTCTGCGAAAAAAAAACGGGGCTCCTCAAAATATCTGGAATTGTTCTCCACCAGAGACCTTCCTATACGGATTATCCGAACTGAATGAAGGATCTCTGGAAAATCGTTCTCGAGCAGAGGGCCAATAGGAGGTGCTACATGCCCGAGGTGGAGATTGACAATGCCGTCCTCATTGAACCACTTCCTGGTAACCCTGTAGATCCGGTCATGGTTTTCATTAAACTTATCATAGCTCAGCTCATCAAATACAAAAAGTAGTATTAAGATGCAGCAGACCATCCCGATTGCCAATCCTGCCACATTGATAACTGCGTAGCCTTTATGTCTTATGGTATTCCTATAAGCAATTTTTAAATAATTTTTAAACATAACGATTCTCTAAAAAAATATAAATTTAATAAATGGAAATATAGACTTCTATTTATTTGTGTATTACAAATAAATATACGAATAATCCTACTAAAAGGTTTTAGGTTTCTAGAAAAAATGTATATGTAAGCCATCATGAAACTACTCGTTTTTCTGGGATCAATTGGAGAAATCCAACTTGTTTCTTGAAAATATAATTAAAACACGGGATAAAGATTATTTGGACAGAAAAGTTGAATGGCTTTTTAAGCATCCTGTAAGTGACGGTGGAGTCTGGAACATGGCAGTTGAAGTAAAGATGCAGGACAAAATGGTTTCCTTACCATGACTGATGAATGGTTTGATGAATATATGTTTAGGATTGTAATTCACAAGAAATATATTTCTACAAAGGTTCTTGAAATTCTTGAGGAAAAACCTGTTCTTCTTAAACCCTGGGATCCAATGTTTCTGTCGATTGAAGATAAATAAGTTGCTACAGCCTAACTAGAAAATAGTGTCTTTCGTCTCAATCCAGGATCTTGTAGTCTTTATAGGCTTCATATGCTTCCATACGGATGTTTTTGATCACAAACCTGACATAGACTCGTATTCTGGTTTCCTTTAAAACAAAATGATTACCTGGAAGTACCTGAAAGAACGCCTCCATCCTGAACTCTTTCAGGGCGTTGCGTTTTTTTGAAGGCCGGAGGTCGGCCTTAAGCACATCGAACGATTCCATATCGATAAAATAGCTGCCTTCCATTTTTTCATCCGCGGGCGTTCTGGCACGGACCTCAAGGAGATAAACCGCACGTTCATTAAGAACAGTATCCTCAAGCAGGGAATAATCATATTCCTCACGTTTTTCCGCTTTAAAAGGAAAAGCTTCATCCAGAGACAGGTTAAAGCTTCCGCCGCCCTGCTCTTTGTCCCCTTTTTCCCGGCTTTCTTTCTTCCTTTTTCTCGCCTTGGCTTTCCTTATCGCAATTTCCGCTTTTACTTTTCTGGTTATGTCATCTATTTTGCCATTCTTCTCCTCCAGGACCTTCAGAATCTCTTCTTCAGTTTCCTCTCCCTGAACAGTGATGATCTTTTCAATTACTGTTTTCTTCTTCGCTTTCCAGTGTTTATCCATATCGATTGAAGTTGATGTTACCATAGCCGACCAGTTTTCCGGCTCTGTATAAGATTCCATCCGTTCAGATATTTTATCCAGGAGTAAGGTCAATTTGTCATCTGTTTGACCACCCGAAAAGCCCATAAAACCAATCAGCCACCATACTAAAAAGCCAGTTATTATAATTTTTTTTGAATTACTCATATGACCCTTTACCATTATATTTTATCGGACACTGCCCTTCTGAGATTGAAGTATGGCTGTGCCAACTTAGTTATTCTATTCCCCGATGATCTTTACCAGTACTCGTTTTCTGCGCCGGCCATCGAATTCTCCGTAGAATATCTGCTCCCACGGACCCAGATCCAGGCTTCCATTCGTTACTGCGACCACCACTTCCCGGCCCATGACCGTTCGTTTGAGATGCCCGTCAGCATTATCCTCCCCGGTCCGGTTATGCATGTACTGCGAGATTGGCTCATGCGGTGCCAGTCCTTCCAGCCATTCCTCAAAGTCCTGATGCAGTCCACTTTCATCGTCATTGATGAAGACACTGGCTGTGATATGCATGGCATTTACCAGGCACAGTCCCTCCTGGATCATGCTCGCTTTGACCAGAGCTTCCACCTTCGGAGTTATATTGATAAACTCTCTCCGCTGTGTGGTATGAAATACCAGGTATTCAGTCAGAGATTTCATTGCTTCTTGCTCCGGCTGATAACAACACCTCCGCCTCCTAGGAAGAGCATGATCAGCGCTTGAACCATAATTTCTCCATCTAATTTAACTGATTCTCTGCGCCAAATTACCACGATAGCTGCAATAATGCAACCTTAACATTTTTATTGTCATTTAAGAATTAAAAGTGCACTTTCCTACCAATGTTGAGATCATCTTTTTCGGTATAATAGGCTTGTTCGGACTGCCAAAAGTAAAAAGGCATAATAAATCTAATGAAACACAAAAGGTGCGTTTTGAAGCCGGAGAGAAAAAATACCTGGGGGCACATAACTGATATTAACTAGAAAATGGAACGAACAGGAGACAGATTATAGCCAATTTTACAACCGCTTTTCTCACGATGGTGGCCTCCTTTTCGTGATGAAAGCATTTGTCCAATCCGGCTGATTCGGTCTTTTTTTCTTCTCTCCCATATCCTGCCACTTTTCATCTGTCAAGCGATCATCCATCGGATGCTTGAACTCATAATAGGAAAACACTCCTCCCTGACACAGTCTATAACCTTTCGTGTCCCTGATGATTACATAAATATTAAAAGGAGAACCGACTCCTTCCTCCAGAACCTTCTTTGTGTTTAAGTCTGTGTGAACATCTGCTGCGATATCCATCCTCTCATCTGTTCCGGATGTTATTTTTGTCATAATACTATTCGGAAACTGTTTTGATGAAGCAAGAATACTCCCAATATTCCAAATTAAATCATATTCTTCTCTGCTCAATTCCATTCCTTTAAGTTCTTTTTCAGAAATAATCGTTAGCTTTCCCAAAGTCTCTTCGAACTTGCTTATTTTCTCCGATATTCCTTCGATGGAGATCCCTAAATTTGAGAGATTATTCCTCATATCCTCCATCATTTCTTTAATTCTTCCATAAACCTCAGGATAAGGTTCGACATACCCATAAGTAAATAAGAGTTTTCTGGGCATTATACCCTTTGCGAGCATTGTATAACTCTGTTTTGCATACAGTATAGTATCGTGTCTCAGCTCTGTCCAGGAACCAAGGCTTGTCTGAATTGCCTTGTCTGTCCAAGCTGTAGTTTGCATGAATTTTGGGACATTATCTTCCCGAGTCTCCTCAATAAGCGGAAATAGGCAGTACAACCATCTCCAATAAAGATTCTGCTTCCAATCTTCGGTATTTTTCAAGGAAAATTCTTCCTTAAGCTTTTTCAACTGGTCATAATAATCTGAATACTCGGTGTCACCTTCTTTCTCTAATATCTCAAGTGCCCTTTTGGATCCAAGGACAGCTAAGATATCCAATCCACGGGGAAACGCCCTTGCCGGTCCTACATTTGGAATAATCTCCATGGTAAAAGGCTTCCCGGCACCTGTGTATTTGAGAATCAGTTTTTTATCCTTTATTCCAAAAACCAGTTCTTGAAACATGTATGAATCAGGGATGAACCTCTGCCCCATAAACCTGAAACCTTTTGTTGTCACATCAAATTCTCCATCCTCAACAAATGCAGCACCTAAAAGAATTTTTGGCGGTTTAAGTTTCATGGCTTTATTTATAAATTCAGATAATTTGTCCTTATCATTGTATATATCAATAGATTCTTTGAAAGAAAATACCTCTCGAATAAGACTCATATAATCATCGACATACAGGTCATCAGTTTTTCCCACAAAATAAACAGTAGGTTCATAAATCATCGTCCACAATTGAAATGCTTTTTTGTCTCTCATCAAAGCATCTGTCATCAAAAGAGCCTGGAGGGTCATCTTTCTTCCATGAACAATCGCATCTTCAGCCTTTTTTGGTTTTAATTTGAAATCAATTCGTCCGTACCACATCATGGCTTTGAAATACTTCTTGAACTTTTCATTCCTCGTGTAATGGCCTCTGGGAATATATTGGCTGTAATCTTCGTATGCATAGGGAGTGTTAAAAAGACTCGGGTTTTCAACGTATGTTAAAAGTTTCCTGAACTTTGTTCCTTCATGAGCATTCATGTTGCTTATCTCTTTGTTTATTAAGTCCTCCAATTCATATCCAGCGTGATACTCCGGGCTAAACACTTTTTTAGCTACAGTAAAAAAGCCCATATTCAATCTGGCTGCTTGCTTTACTGTTTTATCCTTGGCTTCTTTATATTGATTTTCAGAAAGACCAAGCATTCTATCTGTGAGTTTATTTGCCAGATCATAGAGTTTTTCAATCTCAAGGATTCTTAAAAGATAATCAAAGAAAATGTGCGATGTGTGTAAAACCGCATCAGTGGTTATAAAAATGGGTTGATTAGTTTGTTTGCAATTGGTGTAGATATCATATATTTTCTTCTTAAATCCAGGAGTAACAACAAAGCCGTTTTGTTTAAGTATACTTTTTGCTTCTAGAGACAAATGGACTTTCTCTAATCCACTCAGTCCTTCAAGAGAGAAAGATACTTGCTCTTTTTCAAAAGGATTTGTCAGGCCTTCTGACCATATGCATAAAATCAATGTGGCAATGATAAAAATTATACTTTTTTTCATTCGAATTCCCCTCCGAAAAGAGATTTAAATTTTTTTCATGTGCCAGATCTCTTAAATTAACCTAGTTACCTCTATTTTATTTAAAAAAAAATAAAATGGAATAGGAGAACAAAAAGAAAAGAAGTGTCTTGGGGGAAGCCAGACCCCATATTATTTAGGCTGCATGTTTCCATATTTGCGCTTAAACCACGAATTTTGCTCTTAAAATTTTACTTGTAAGAAACTTCATTCTGTTTTATGTTAAATGTCCAGATGTGAACCTAATGATTCATTTTATACTATAGGAGGTAACGAAAATGTCATTTAAAGCAGTCTTCCTTGCCCATGCTCCTGATGCAGAGCCAGATAAGCACAGGTGTGTGATTGAAACTCCCAAATACAAACTCTTCGTAAGGATTGTCAGGGACCAAAAGGGAGCCGTTGAAGTATGTAAAAATCTAGTCAGAGATGAAGGGATTCACTCAATCCTTCTCTGCCCAGGATTTAAACACAAAGATATTGCAGAAATAGCAGAAGCGGTGGGGGAGAACGTCGGTGTTTGCGTAGCTAGAGGAGATGGCCTTAGCAGTAAGGCCTCAATGAAGGCAATGAAAAGGGAGGGTTGGTTTTCAGAAGAAGGGGAAGAATAAAACTCCCATTAGAAAGGAATTGGTTATGGATAAAAAGAATTTGCTAGAAAAACTGATTAAGAATTACCGCCAGACGCATAAAAAATCCGAAGAATTCTTCCAAAAAGCGGTTCAATATGAGATTAGGGGAGGCAGTCACAACCTGCGGCTGTTTGCCCCATTTCCTTTTTATGATATATGCAGTTCTGGCTCCAAGGTAACAGATATTGATGGAAACACCTATGTCGATTTCTGGCAGGGTCACTTTGCTAATGTGTTAGGACACAACCCGCCAGTTGTCATTAACGCTTTGCTGGACTGTTTCCAAAAAGGGCAGGGATTGCAAACAGGCTTTCCAGGAAGTCTTCAGAAGGAACTGGCTGAATTAATCCTAACCAAGCTGAACACAGATAATATCCGATTCACCACAAGCGGAACCCTGGCATCGATGTATGCCGTCATGCTTTCAAAAGCTTACACACAGAGAGATCTTATATTTAAAATAGGAGGGGGATGGCATGGGTCCCAGCCTTTCGTGTTGAAAGGAATATCTATCTACGACATGGGGCTGAATCATGTAGAGTCTGCAGGCCTTCCCATGGGAATCGATTCAACCATCATCATGACCAAGTTTAATGACATTGCTGACTTGGAGGAGAAATTCAATAAGTTCGGAGAACAAGCCTCCTGTCTGATAGTTGAGCCTTTCATCGGAGCTGGAGGTTTGATTTTTGGGCTGCCTGAGTACCTTTCAAAGGTGAGAGAATTATGCGACAAATACGGTGTCGTTCTTATATTCGATGAAGTCATTTCTGGATTTCGCTTCCACGCCGGGGCTCTCCATACTCTCTACGACATAAAGCCAGATCTAACTTTGCTTGGGAAAGCGATTGGAGGAGGAATGCCTCTCAGTGCCGTTGCTGGAAAAGAAGAATTGATGGCATTATGTAGTCCGGATGCAGAAGAGAGCAGGAGAGTCAAATTTGAAGGAGGCACTTTTTCTGCTCATCCTTCTTCGATGCTGGCTGGAATAACCTTTATTAAATATCTATCCGAACATGAGAATGAAATATATCCCAGGATTGGACAGCTTGGCGAAAAAGTGAGGAAAGGCATTGAAGATATATTTAACTCCTACGGATTTCATGTCCGATGCTCAGGAAATGGAGGCTCAATTGCAAAAAACAGCTCGGTAGTAGGCGTACATTTTCTCAATCCAGGCATTGACGCTGTTTATTCTCCAGAGGTTGCTTTGAATCCAGAAGAATCTGATATTGAGATGCGAGTAAAGATATTCAAGCTGGCCATGCTCGAGGAAGGCTTCCATGTTATAGATGGCTATGGAGCTATTTCTTTGGCCCATAGTGATGAGGAAATTCAGGAATCTCTCGACGCAGTGGAAAGAATCGCTAAGAAATGGCAGAAATTCAGATAAGCATTTTTCAATGCTGTCAACATATTAAAATATGAGGCACATTTCCTCCATAGATTTTTCTTGAAATAATCTTCTACTTGGATATATTTAAACTTTAATCATTCATAATGGCTGAAAAAAAGAGAGAGGAATAATGGCTAAAATAAAAGTTGTCATCTATGGCTGCGGTGTGATGGGCCGTAAGGTTGTCGAAGCCTTGTTGGATAAGGCGAGTATTACGGTTGTCGGTGCTGTTGATATTAATCCTGAAATTGTAGGGAAGGATTTGGGAGAGATTCTTGACCACCCCATTCTGATCGGAGTGACAATTGAGGAAGACGCAGACGCCCTCTTCTCCAGAGTTAACGCAGATGCCGTAATCCTGACTACCACCTCCCATCTCAAAAGTGTTGAACCTCAAATAGCCCAATGTATAAATGCCGGGTTAAATGTCGTATCAACCTGTGAAGAGCTTTCCTATCCATGGAAACGAAGTCCTGAACTGGCTGATAAAATCGACAAAATGGCGAAGGAAGCTGGAGTTACCGTTGTGGGAACTGGCATCAATCCTGGTTATTTAATGGATTCTTTACCACTTACACTAACATCTCCCTGTCTAAGAGTGGATTCGATTAAAGTTACACGCGTGATGAACTCAGGTAGGCGCCGGATTCCGTTTCAGAAAAAGGTTGGTACAGGCATGACGTCTAGTGAATTCCTACAAAAAATCAATGATAAGGTTATCACTGGTCATGTAGGATTGTTGGAATCGATCAACATGATTGCTGCTGGGCTTGGTTGGGAGCTGGATAAAACTGTCGAACTTCCTCCTGAAGCAGTCATAACGGAAAAGCCGATTGAGACGGGATTAGGACTGGTCGAACCTGGAAATGTTATTGGTCTAAAAAGCATTGCCTATGGGGAAATGGGAGGGAAGAAGATCATTACTCTCGAATTCTTTGCTTTTGTCGGTGTGGAAGAGGAGTATGATGAAGTGATTATCGAAGGTCTTCCCAGGATTCACGAACGGGTAATCGGTGGAGTCCACGGAGATTTGGGAACAGTGGCTGTGACAATAAATACAGTCCTCAGAGCTGTTCAAGCTGCACCTGGAATCAAACTCATGAAAGACCTGCCTGCTCCTTCATGTGTTTCTTAGCACAGAGGCCATTGTGTTTGTAGGGTGAAGCGGTTTCAAAACAGCCTATTTTTCATGTTCAGTGCCCCTTGAGAAAAATATTTTGTAAATGCCGATAGTCAGCATAAGAAACACATAAACAAGAAAAACACCATAACTTATGGTCCCGTATCCTCGAGCAATAAGGTTTATGAGTCCGAATGTTGAAAGACTTAGCCCGATAAGTAAGAGGCTTATAGCGACAACAGGTCTTGTCCATCTGGGGAATTCCTTGCCTTTTGCCTGAAAGGCTGACTGCATTCTCTCATTGACAGCATGGATACACTGGAGAGAAATTTTCCGATCATCCCGCTCCCCTTGAATGCAAGAAAGCCGATTGCGGCGAGGATGATCACCACCCCCAGGAGATAGAGGATGCCAAAATTGTCCCTTAGCAAAATCCCTGCGGCTGACCCTTCAGTCAGTGAATTTATTGCTTCTTACTTCGGCTGATAACAAGACCTCCGCCTCCTATGAGAAGCATGATCAGTGCTTGCACTAGGGTCTTCCACTGGATCTGGGGGGCAAGAAACAGCGATTCAATGAGGAAATAGCCTCCTGCTCCTACCAGAACAAGATAGACAACCAGCATAACGATCCGGGCATGGAGGTTCGTTTCAGGCGTATCCTGGGAAAAGAACCGGTTGTAAAGCAGCATGCCGATCAGGCAGACGATCCCCAAAATCGCAAATATCATCCAGAAATATCTTGTCTGGCTCAGCGCTTGGGGTGAAAGTACTGCTCCGGCCGCCAGAGCGTCAGGGTTAGAGGCCACTGGCTTGAGGATTTTTTCATACATGATTGCCCCGAAATTGCTGCCGAAAAGGCTGCCTATAACTCCGTAAAGGAAAGCATAGCCCATATAAACCGCCACATTATCCTTAGGTGCAACTAGGCCGACATAACTGTAATACTTAGGATGAGCTGTCATCTCACCTATGGAAAACACAGCTATTCCCAGGATGAACAGCCAGGCGCCATGGGAAAATGCCAGGATGACAAAACCAGTGGATCCAATAATGATACCAGCCGCCATTACCGGTAGTGGTTTCAGGTTTTTACAGACCCGGCTGACAATCAGAACCAGCAGAATTATGGTCCCGGCATTGATGATGGTAACGAATTCCGCATCGAATTCAAATATCTTAAGCAGAGGGATCTTTGACATGAATTCTGTTACCGGAGTTCGGTTGATAAAATCACGCAAGTACCAGAGGATAGAGCCGAACATCTGGAAATACAATATCCAGAAACAGGAATAAACCAAGATCATTAGCATGAAGCGTGAATCACTGAGCACCAGGAGTGCCTCTCTGGTCACCTGGCGTGCAGACTTTTTGCTCTTGGGTTTATCCGGGTCTTTATAAAGAAAAGCTGCCGGAAACAGCATGAGGAAACACCATACAGCGGAAGAGAAAAAGACGTATTTCCAGTTAAATCCTTTGATCCAGCTGACAAAGAAAGGTGCTAAGAATGCACCAAGGTTAATGCTCCAGTAATAGACTCCGAACCCGAACCCGCTGTTTTCCTTAGTTGTCGTTCTGGCAACTGTACCGGTGATGATGGGCTTGAATAGGCCACTGCCTGTGGCCATAACCAGCAGAAAGAGAAAGATCAGACCGTATGAGGTGAAGTTTCCGGTAGCAAAATAACCTATGGACAGCAGGGAGAACGCAACCATCAGCATCTTGCGATACCCAAGTCTCTCTGCCAGGGCGCCGCCGACAATTGGCATGATATAGGTCAGGGCATAAACAAAACCCTGGAGAAATCCGACCGATTCCTCAGTGAATTTTAACTCTTTAACTAGATAAATAGCCAGGACGGAGTTCATCCCGTAATATGCTCCCCGTTCGAAAAGCTCCATCAGGTTTGCCATCCAGAATGTAGGGGGAAAAGATCTTATAGCACTGCCTTTCTTTTTATCTTTGCTCATGCTGAAATTCCTCCATCCGAATTGACTGATTCTCTGCGCCAAATTACCACGGCAGCTGCAACAATGCAACTTTAATGTTTTTGTTTATTTCCCCTTTTTTTGATCGAAGAAATTCTGGCTTGTGTTGGCTATGTTGAGGACAGCCTGGTACAGAATTTTTGCCAGGTCTTCCATGATGCCGGGAGTTATTGTTTTGATTGTATCCTTTGTCGTGCGAGGGTAAGTGGGGGTGCCGTATGCACTGAAGGATATGCTGGGTATGTGCTTGTTTATGAATAGTGTTGCATCAAGCTGTGGTATACCGAGGTTCGAATAGGGAAGAGGCTCTATAGGCCGTCTTACGGATTTGTTATTTGCCTTGAGGATAAATTCCCAGAGTGACGGATAATTCAATGCTGCAAGAGCTTGAAGTTTATCACCGCATCCTACCATGTCCAGGTTGAGGAAAACCACGGTCTTTTTCCTAGGAAAGGTTGGTTTATCGAGATAGGTCTGTGCGCCTTTGAATCCCTGTTCTGACGATCCGAGGCCGATAAACAGCACTGAACGCTTGGGTTTTATAGGACTTTTGGACAGAGCTTCTGCCACCCCCATCATGACCGCCACACCAGAGGCGTTGTTGTTGGCTCCCGGCATAGTTTCGTAGCAGAAGCCGACATTGTCAAGGTGAGCGCCAAGTATAATAACCTCGTTTTTGAGCAGGGGATCTGTTCCTTCGATCTGGCCGATCACATTGTATCCGGTAGCTTTGGAAAAATGTCTGGTAAAATTTTCTATGGTAAAGACCTTGCGGGTTCTGAATGATTGGGGTTTTAGTGTGTTTTTAATTTTTTCTTTGGTGTCTTTGTGCGTTTTTCCAGTTCTTGCAAAGATGTCTTTAACAACGGTGTCTCCTACCTGGGCAACCATAAAATTTTCGATATAATCGATGTTTGGGTTGACCCTTAATTCATTACAGAACATGCCTTTAGCACCATGTGCTACTGCCATTTTGACCTTGTAGCGAAAAGAAGAATAGGCCTGCCATTCTTTATAGGCCTCCGGATTCTCTTTAGGATCGACTGGCACGCCGGGTTCGACCAGCACGATTTTCCTCTTGACGTTCACGGTGGCATAGTCGTCATAGTTCATTTCAGGTGCGGTGATCCCGTATCCAACGTAAACGACCTCTGCAGTTAAGTCGCCATTTGCGGATTGGGAACCTGGGTAATATTCTTTCTCATAGATGTATTTTCTTTTCTTTGAACGGCCTTTTGACTTGTAGTTATAGGAAAGTTCTCCACCCACAAACACAATAGTATAAGGATTAGGATACGATTGAAGATATGAATTGTTGTGTGCAGCAGGTGAAATTCCCATTTTTTTGAAGTGAGATGCTAACCACTTGGCACAAGTTTTATATTCTGGTAGCCCTGTAAGACGTCCTGCGTAATTATCAGAGGAGAGTTTTTTTACATACCCCAGCAAAGTTTCATCTTTAATCGAGTCTGTGATTTGGTTAATCTGGGCCTTTTGTTGTTCGGATATTTTAGTCTCTTCATTTAATACTACTGCGCAAGAAGAAGCCAGGAGAAGAGATGTAACAGAGAGAAAAACCATTATATTTTGATTTCGCATGGCAAGATCCTGTTTTTAATTGAAACATCTATTTTAGCGGGTTAAAGAACGTCCGTAAATCAATAAAATTCTGGAATTCTGGGGACACATTACTTGACCTGGATTATTTACGAGTCGAATTCTTGGTGCCTGGTACCATTTTTGCTTAGAATAGCAATTTTGCCCCCAAAAAGTCTGGTTTAAGGCTTTATTTTTGGCAAAATTGTAGGTTAATTACTTTAATGTGAGTGAGTTAGTATGGCCCGACCCCGATTTCCACACCAACCCCTATTTAAACGCCACATCGCTGACAGTGGCGTTGTAGACTTCCTTAGTATTTTTATCCTGGATAAAGAAGACCACCTGAAGTTTTGTGCGGTCGATTTTGAAATGCTTTTCCTGGAATTGGAAGTTCTGGGCTTTTTCAAAGTCAACCAGGTGTTTTTCAGCGGCTTTTTCCGTTTCTATCGGGTTAATGTCGATATGACCGGTCTTGGCGGCTTTGGCTGTGACGATTTCTCTTACGACCATCTTGTGATAGGCAATTCCATTGCTTCCGTGGTACACCTCTTCCTTCTGGACAAGGGCAATATTGTAATCGGCACCATCCAGCAGTTTATCCGCTGAATATTTCACTTTAATGACATCGCCTTCAAGGACTGCATTTACCTCGATTTTGACCGCAGGAACGGCTGAAAGCCGGGACTTAATCTCATCGGAGTACTGTTTATATTTCATCTCGCTCATGGATCTGATGCCTCCTCCGGAGTGTTTCCTCTCTCCATCAAAAAATGTTGAAGGAGTGCTTCGTACTCCGTAATAATCCTGTCTCTTTTTTGTCGCGTGGTTCATGATAGGATCAGGGCGGGGAATAGGAAGATGGTATTCCAGGACAGCCACATATTTAGGATCCACGGCATCGATCAGGCCATCAAAACCCAGATCCGCCCCCACACAGGGAGGACACTCGGACCCGGTAAACAACTCGGCCAGGACATCCTTTCCTTTCCAGTCCTGAGGAGCCTGGAAATGTTCAGGATGATAGGGAAGCTCACGCTGTTTTGCCTCCAGTTTTTCATTAAACCCCTCTAGGCTGCCGTTGAGCTTCATATAAAGAGTTTTAGCTTTGTTAACGGAGTCCTTATAGTTTTCAACAGCCGCGTTAAAGAAATTGATAAAGGCTTCTTCGTTCTTGTCCATCTGTTCCTGGGTTGAAGCAAAAACATAATAGAAATCCTTGTCTTTTATACCCCCTTTCTTTTGAAAATTATCAAGAGTCTCTAACGCCTTTTTCGGGCTGCCTTCATTGAGATAAGCTTTGGCAACAGCTATATATAGTAAAGGCCCATAACGTTTTATGTAAGGTCTCTGCTGCTCGGGGAGGGATTTGACAAACTCAGGATCTGTTGCCAGTTTCAATCCTCTCTGTGCATATTCCGTAACGGCCTGTGTGACCTTTTTCTTGTCGAATTTAGTAAGATTCCTGTGCTCGATAATATCCAGACTGGAGTAGTAATATTGAAAGATAAGATCGAAGCCCTTAGTTGACTCAATTCGCGGACCTTGGAGTTTAAGGATACCATCAACATCAGTGCAAAGACCGATCTTGGCATCAAGAATGGCATTCTCAAAGGAGGCCTTCACCTGGCTGTTTGGATAGGCAGATATCAGTCTTTCCAACTCTTTGATACGAGCGTTCAGATCCTTAATCTGTAATGCCTTCCTATACTCATTGTATTCAGGTGGACGCTGTTTTTGCTGTGCTTGACTAATCACAGGCAGAATCAAGACCATACAAAGAACTAAGACAATTATTGTAAGCATTTTCTTTTTACTCATCTTAAAACTCCAAAAGCGATATATTTTGATATATTTTATATGATTTAAAAGGCCTTATTCATCTTATCTAGAAGTTTGTCCTTTTTGACGAACTCGGTTATCCTAAGCCCTTTGGCTTCTTTCCCGTCGGGACGCAGAAACACCAGGGTGGGTACTCCAATAATCTGAAACTTTTTTTTAATATTCTGATAGTTTGGGTTATCCCTTGTGGTCATATCCATTTTGAGCATCATAAAATTCCGTGACATTTCAATGACTTCGGGTTCAGAAAAAGTGAATTTATTCATTTCTTTGCATGGAATACACCAATCGGCATGAAAATCAATCAATACAGGCTTAGATTGCACCTTTGCTTCCTTAAGTTTATCCTCGGAGAAAGCAAACCATTGAATTTCCCCTTCTCGATGGGACATTCCTTCCTGTAGATCGGACTCGAGTATCATTTTATGCATATGGGTCTGGATGCTGTTGACGCCGATAATGAGAGCCGCCACAAAGAAAGCAACTCCAACCAGATTCCGGATTATGGAGAAGACTTTCCCTCCAAGTTTAGTTGGCTCGATCCAGGCCATATAGATTCCTCCAAGGCACATGGTCAAGGCAAGGGTCATGTGGTAGAAGAGGTCATTGTGGAAAAGTGGATGTAAGAAATAAATTGCCATAATCATTAAGATAAAACCGAAAATGGATCGGACCCAGACCATCCAGGCTCCGGAACGAGGCAAGCGCACAATACTTCCTGAAAAGATGGCCAGGAAAAGAAAAGGAAGTCCCAATCCCAAGGCTAGGACGAAAAACATCCAGAAGCCCAGGAAAACATTGCTTTTTTCACCGACATAGGTCAAAAGCCCTATGACAAAAGGTCCGATGCATGGAGCCGCTACAAAACCTACAGTCAATCCCATTAAAAAGGTGCCCAAAAATCCAGACCTTCTGCCTCCAGCCAAATTGGTCAGGAAAGAAGGGAGGCGAAATTCATACAGATTGAACATACTCAAGGCTAAGGTCACAAGGATGATAGCAATCCCGATCAGGACAATGGGATTTTGAAGAGCCGCACCAAAGAGGCTGCCTGTCAAGGCGGCTATGACTCCCAGTATTGAATATGTTATCGACATGCCTAGAATGTAGAGCAGAGCATGCGTTATGGTGCCGCCTTTTTTGCCGTGTACCTGACCTCCAAAATAGCCGATGGTTATGGGTATGAGGGGATAAACGCAGGGCGTGAGGTTCAAGGCCAGACCTCCCAGAAAAATAAGGACGAAGGTTAAGAACAATCCCTGCCCTCCTATGGTGCTGGTGAATTGTCCTTCTTCAACGTTCTGGTTTTCCTCGCTTTTTATAGAGGGAGAATGTGAAGAGAAGATTTCCTGGTTGATTAGCATGACTGATTCGTCCTTCCCGGCTACAGAAAATGTCTGGCTGAAATGCAAGACCTCGGGAGGGAAGCAGGTGTTATTATCACAGGCTTGATATTCGATGCTGCCAGCAATTTTCACATCAGAAGCCTGAAAGGACTGCCCTAGAGTCACCGTACTGAAAATATAGAATTTCCCTTCATATACAGCTAACGGTGTTTCTGAAAGTCCCAGGACTTTTAGAGTTGCTTGTGGAAAACTGGGCGTCCCAAAGGCTAGGTTGTCATTGGCGTCAAAAGTAACAACAGTCGGTATCAAAAATTTTTGGCTTGGCTGTTCCGAATTGATATGGTAGAGGTCTTTAATGTGAAATTTCAGAGCAATGGGAAAACTTTGTCCCGCTTTGAACTTACTCACGGAATTGACAACTTTTACTGCAATTACTTCATCCGCTTCTTGAGAAAAGAATAGGGTAAAGGAAACAAAAAGAAGTACCGAGAAAACGATAATTCTCTTCATTGCCATATCTCTAGCCTCTGATCTTATTATAAGAATTCCATATTATATCATTCGTTAGCTTGATAAACCAAAGAGTCACTCTAGCATAGATGCAATGGGACGTCAAAAATTCTGTTCGGCTAGGAAATATCTTAATTTATGTAGTGCTTGATTTCCTGTGATTGTTATATGTCATCACTCTTAACATGACTTGATTGTTCTTTTTGCATATAATGAATAAATTCTGGAATATCAATATATTGTACCAGGTACGTTTTTTATTAATTGACGTACTTAGTTATTTACTTTAATGATGGAAAAAACCAGCAAAGATTCTCAACTTTTAGAAGATTTCTCTCTAGAATCTGTCCCTTTAAGCAATAGAAAGACCTGGTTAAACCTGGCTGTTATCTGGATCGGGGTGGCTGTTGTTATGTCAGCAATTTTTAGAGGGATAATGGTTGGTATAGGTTTAGGCAAAATCTCAAGTGTAGTAATTTCTTATCTTCTCGGAGAGATTATCCTCATCCTGGTTATGGGATTTACAGGATATATAGGAGCAAAAACAGGATTTTCGACTCCCCTTATAGCAAATTTTTCTTTTGGAAGAATAGGAGCCATTATAATTTCTTTCTCTATTGCTTTGTCTCTTATCGGCTGGTTTGGAGTTCAGGCGGCTTTTTTTGCTCGGACCGTTCAGTTTTACTTCGGAACAAATCTTCCCTTATCACTCTTCTCTTTTATCTGTGGAATCTTTATGATGATTCCTGCTATCTTTGGAATTCGAGGTCTAAGTGCTCTGAGCTGCTTCTCAGGCACTATTCTTACTCCTTTACCTTTCTTCCCGGGAGAATTGTCATAGACCTCTATTACATGATAGACAGCGACGATAAATTTTTTGCTAAATTTTCCATGAAAATAACTGTGAATGAGATTTACGTATTCAAGTATATCCTTTTCATATGGCGTAAGTTGGGGGTCATCCGGATGAAATAATTGAGCGATTGTTTTAATTTTAAAACAGGGAATATCCAGGAATACAATAGCCACTCGCGGATTAAACATTTGGTTTAAAAATGACTGTGTCTCAAATTCTGGAGTTGAATAGAGCTCTAATGATATCTGTTTTGTTCGATCAAACACCTTATCAGTCTTGTCATAAAGACCCTTAAGAACATCAATCTTTTCTTTCATATCTTTGTTAATTGTTGACTGGAGTAATTCAATTGTTTCCTTTAGATTTTCTTTCTTTGGTAAAAATCCCATGCCTTTCACTGCATTATTTATGGCAAACTGAGTGTCAAATCGCCTTATTCCATGAGTGGCTATCATAGCATTATGCGGACCTCCGAAAGAAGGAAACTCATTCTTCTTGAGTTTTTCTAATGATTCCATTCTGCTCTTGATATTCCACGTCAAAAATTCATCTGGCACTTTGCTTATTTTGTATTCTTCCCACTTGTATTCTTTTCCGTAAGTTTTTACCATTATTATGCCCTGATCGTACTTGCTTAAGTCTACGGTTTGTTGATGAAAAGTCCCATTCTTCCAAAAGTTTATTTTCGCATGTTCTAATTCACCTGCCCGTAGTGGAATGAACATAAGAAACATAATAATTAGCCCAATAACACAGATAAAATTCGAGCGATTAATCATATGATTCCTCCTTTCAGGTTGACTTGTCTGTCATGCATGGTGAACTTAACCTTAAGACATTTATACTGCAGGAATTCGGGAAAAAACAGTTCACAAGACTGAAACGAATCCGATCAGGAGAAAAAATTACTTTCACAGTAGCAAATATTTAGCCGAGATACAGTCCCTCTGTTATGAGGGCTTTCAGTCTAGATGCTATGTCTATTCCGTTGCGGCAGGATGCTGTGCATGAAGAACAATTCCTGCACATGCCAAGGCCTTGATTTTTGTCCAGTTCTTCCACTGTCATTTTTGCCTGAACAAAATTTCCATATCCTTCAGCGTACATGTAAGCTCTAATCAAGTTTGGAATTTCAACTTCGTTGGGACATGTAAGAATACAGGAACGGCAGTTCTGGCAGAAGAGACTTCCCCTGAGCTTAGAAGCAGTCTGAAGTTCTCTTTTTTCTTTCTCTGATAACGTCAGGCTGCTCATGGTTTTGAGGTTTTGCTCCAACTGTTCGAATGATGTCATGCCCGGGATAGTAGTACACACATTTTTATCGTTCAGAACCCATTTAAGAGCGGCTTCATGATTGACTTCGACCTTACTTGTCTGCTGATATCGCCTGCCGCCCTGGGTTTTCATGGCAACAACTCCAACATCTTTTTCTGCGGCATACTGAATAGCCTTTTTGATTTCTTCCTTGTTTTCCTGTACAAAATTGTAGGATGTGAGTATAACATCATAAACTTCGGCATCTACTGCCGCTCTAATTACATCCGGATCATTGGTGTGCGTTGATATCCCTATGAACCTTGCTTTTCCCTGTTTCTTGGCTTTTACAAGTGCATTCATCAGCGGCTCAAAATTTACCATCTGAGGTGTTAGGCAGCTGTGCAGATACAGTATGTCGACATAGTCTGTGCGCAGCCGCTTGAGGCTTATCTCGAGTTGATTGAATAGATTTTCTTCGGTTGCTGCGGGCTCATGTGTGCTTCCTCCTGCCGTGAAAATGCCTTTCTTGCTGTCCCGGGCAAGACGCATTTTTGTTGCGACATAGACTTTATCTCTCTTCCCTGTATTTTCAAGGACTTCTCCGATTACTCTCTCGCTGTTCCCCCTTAAATAACCGTTGGCTGTATCGAGGTATTTGATCCCCAGCTCAATGGCTCTATTGATTAAGTCGGGGCTGTCTGAATTCATTACACCGAAGCTTACAATAGGAATACGCAGATTTGTTCTGCCAAGAGTCCTGTAAATTATTTTATACGGTTGGTCCTGGTTAGTAATCCCTCCCCTTAGAAGAGGAATGGAAAGGCCTGTCGATAACAGGCCGAAAGTGGCTTTCCCTATAAAATCCCTTCTTTTCATGCTTTTAGTTCCCATTATATTTTCCTCCTTCGATATAGCAGATGATTTGTAAAAAAGGATGTTTTCATTATGTTGGGGTATTATTATACAATTTTTGTGTGGTTTTAATCTAGTAGAAAATGTAAAAAAGGATAAAAATGTTTTTTTATAGGGAAAGCAGTCCTGAAATTGGGAACAGCTGCCTTTTTTCAGGTCAGGCTTCGGATAATCACGATAATTCCAGATGTGGCTGATGCTGTAAGAAGTGCAGGCCTGATAAACCCTCTGTCAAGTAATTTTGCTGTATGGCATGAAATAAAATATCCTAGCAGTACTCCGGGAACCAGTATTAGGGCAGCTTTGATCTCGATAAGGCCGAAGCGACGGATAAATACCAAGGTCGAGATGGAAATAATAGTGCCGAAAATGAAGATACTTGACAGTGATCCCCTCAGCTTCGGTCCTTTCTGGTGTTGATAAGCCAGGGCCATCGGTGCTCCTCCGATAGCAGCAGTTATTGACATGATGCCTGAGAATGTTCCGGATACAAGGAGATTTTCTGGAGTAAGCTTGAGTTTAATACCTGAAATACTGATAGCGACTGCAATCAGGACCATTGTTCCGAAAAGCATGGAAAGGCTGTTTTTAGCAATGATGGTAAGTATTACAGCTCCAATGCCTGTTCCTGCGAGCCTACCTACTATTGCCCATTTTATCTCCTTTATTTTGATTGAGCGGTGTTCTCTGCGGGATATTAAGGTTGTCAGACCTAATGCAGCTAAAAGTATAGGTCCTGGAACGAAAACAGGGTTAATCATGACGAGGAGAGGGACTCCGATTAGGCCGAGGCCGAATCCGATTGAGCCCTGAAGGGTTGCACCCAGTGTTGAAATGCCAAAGACCATTATGCAGCTGAAAAGATCTATTGATAAATCCATTTTGTTTTAGCCGTTGTTTTCATAGTGCTGCGGTTGATGTTAATGAAAATTTAAATAGCATGATAAGTGTTAATAGAGTCCAAAGTCAAGGACAGATAAAGAATTGTTAAAATAAAAGTAAATATTTAGTAGAATAACAGTTAAAAGGAGAGGTTAAAATGACATCATTCAGCCATTCGAGGTTATCATCTTTTGAAATCTGTCCCTTAAAATATAAGTATGCCTATATAGATAATATCAAAGTTGAGGCAGAGGATACCATTGAAACTTATCTAGGGTCAAGGGTGCACGAGGCCCTGGAAAAGCTCTACAGGAATTTGCAGTTTGAAAAATTAATGTCACTGAAAGAGCTGGTGGCTTTCTTTAAGAGAGAGTGGGGAAAAAACTGGAAAGATACAATAATTATTGTAAAGAAGGAGTACTCTAAAGAGAATTACCGCAAAATGGGGGAGAGGTATATTAAGGATTATTATAAGAAATACAAACCTTTCAAAGAGGGGAAGGTTATTGGTTTGGAAACGACTGATTTATTACCGCTGGATGATGAAGGAAAATATAAGTTTTATATCAGGATTGACAGGCTTATGGATATGGGAAGCGGTCTGTATGAAGTGCATGATTACAAGACTAATACAATGCTTCCCAAACAGGAAGACCTGGATACGGACCGGCAGCTTGCCATGTATTCTCTGTGGGTGAGGAATGAATTTAAGGATTTTAAGAAAGTCCGGCTTGTATGGCATTTTGTGGCGTTTAACAAGGAAATGGATTCTTTCAGGACAGAAGAGCAGCTTGAAGATTTAAGGCAGGATGTTCTGGCAAAGATACACGAGATTGAGGAAACCAAAGAATTTCCGGCTAAAGTTACAAGGTTATGTAATTGGTGTCTGTACCGCGGGCTCTGCCCGATGTGGAAGCACGGTCAGGAACTTGAAGCTAAGCCTGAAAATGAGTTTCTCAATGACCCTGGAGTTAAACTTGTCAATGAATACGTGAAAATAAAGGGAGAGCTGGATACGCATAAGAAAGAAGCCGGAGAAAAACTTGAAAAACTAAGGAAAGCATTGATAGCATTTTGTGAAAAAAAGGACGTATCAGTTGTTTTTGGTTCGGAGAATAAGATTTCTGTCAATGAGTATGAATCCATCAAGTTTCCGCCAAAGAATACGGAAGATAGGGCGAAACTTATAGAGGCACTGAAGAAAATCGAGAAATTCGATGAAGTTGTTGAGCTTGATATTTATACACTGGCCAAAGTCATGGCTGCTGGAGACTGGGATAAAGAAGCACTGGACGTGATATCGGAATTTGAAAGAAAGGAAAAGAGTTACAGGCTGAGTGTTAGTAAAATAAAATAAAAAAAATAAAAAGGTACCTGGTACCTTTTTTATTTATTTTGTTTCTTCTTCAATCTCCTCTTTTTTTTCTTCTTTGCGTTCCCAGGGCTTCCAGTCGATTCCCATGATATATTTCTGCATCCACTTGATCTCTTCAATGTCCCTTTTACGCTGATGACGTGGTTCGCGGAAACCGTGGGGTTCGCGCGGGACACGGAGATAGCGGACAGGCGCTTTACCGATGTCCTTGAGTGCGGTAAAAAACATCATGCTCTGTGGTTCCGTGTCTGTTGTGTCCTTCATGCCGTGTATGAGAATAGTGGGGGTTGTAACGTTTTTAACGTGTGTATATGCTGACTGATTTCTGTATGCCTTTGGATTATCCCAGGGCGTTCCTCCTATGTGCCAGAGGTGGACATCATGGTTGAAGCCGGGTCCATATTCTGATGACCAGTCATAGACACCTGCACCGATGGAAGCTGCTTTGAAGCGGTCAGTCTGGGTGATTGTCCAGCCGCCGAGGATACCGCCGTAACTCCAGCCTCGAAGTCCCATACGGTCTCCATCAACATATCCTTTCTTTATGACATAATCCACACCGTTCATAAGGTCCCAATAATCGCCAAGGCCTATGCCGTCGCCAGCTTGGACTGTGTTGCCTTCGCGGAGTTTATCGGTATAGCCACTGCTGCCCCGGACATTTGGTGAGAGTGAGGCATAGCCAAGTCCTGCATAAACATGGTAAGTCGCGCGGAAGCTGTTGGTGAAACACCCTGCCGGCCCACCATGAATGTTCAGGATAAGAGGAACACTCGACCCCTCTTTATATCCAGGAGGAAGATGAAGCAGTCCCTCGATTTCAAAGCCATTTTTGCTTTTCCACTTGATGATTTTCATCTTGGCGAGAAGAATCTCTTTTTCAATCCAAGGGTTTGCATTTGTCAGCCGGATCGGCTTGAAATCATCTACTGAGGAAACATAAAGGTCAGCAGGCGAGTCAAAATCTGTAAAAGAATAAACCATTTTCTTTTTGTTTTTAGAGAATGAATTTGCTCTGAGTATGCCAGTAACATTTGTAAGTTTTTGATAGTTGCCTGAAGAAACATCAATTTTAAAAAGATTGGAATTCGTTCCTTGCTGTCCGGTGAAGAGGATTGAACTTGAGCCTGGTGTCCAAGTGATACCGAGGATGCTGCCTTCGTATTTTCCTGAAAGCAGGCGGTATTCTTTTGTGTCTGGATTCATTATATAGATTTTTGTGTTTCTGTTTAACCATTTTTTATAATCCACGGACGTATATGCAAAACTTTTGCCGTCCGGGGCCCAGGTTAAAGACCCCTCAGGAACACTATTATTTGTAAGACGTATTTTCTTATTATCCTGGAGATTCAGAATGTAAATTTCAATTTTATACGCTTCATTGCGTCGGTTGGAATATTGAGTAGTAAAAATTATTTGCTTTCCATCTGGAGAAATGTCGAAATTGCCGAGAAGAAAATTTTCATCTGTAATTTTGGACTCTTTTTGTGTGCTTATATCAAACATCCAAAGGTTTCTCCATCGGTCTTCTGTTTGACCGTTTGGTCCTTCATCGACAAATATTACATCGTAACCTGCTTTGTATTCTTTTTCTTCTTTTTTGCTGCGCGGTTCGCCAGCTGTAAAAAAGATCTTTGAGGAGTCTTGTGACCATTTAAACAATCCAATACTGTTTTTGTGCTCTGTAAGTTGAACAGCTTCGCCGCCTGTTGTGGGCATGAGAAAAATCTGGCTCTTTTTTTCGACTGTGCGTTTGAAGGAGAGATATTTTCCATCAGGTGAGAATTGAAATGAATTGCCACCAGCTTCGCCGATGTATTGAAAAGATTTGACGCCTTCTGATGAAATCATGTAATATTTTGTCTTTCTCTTGTTTTTATCCCAGTCCAGTTCGGATTTAGAAAAGAATACCAATTTGCCGTCGGGTGATATCAATGCTTGACTGACGCGCACCATATTGAGTGCGTCATCTGCGGTCATCGGACGTTTTCCCTTTTCTTCTGCCGTAATAAAGGTAACAGCACAAAGAATTAAGAAGCATGTAACTATGGATTTTTTCATCTTATCCTCCAATTTTTGTATTAATTCTAATGTGGAAAATGAAATAATAATACTTCTTTAAAGATATATGCAAGATAAAATAATTATTTGAGTCCTGCCACTGACAGTGGAATGCTTTCAAGCAGAAAAAAGGTACCTGGTACCTTTTTTTGTGATTGACAATTGACAAGTATTTTTTACGTATGATATAGATTACTTCTTTTAAGTTGTTAAAGCATATGATACCGTCAGGACAAACATGAAGTAAGGAGTGTTTTTCAAAAAGAAAATGAAAAAATTAAATAGAATCATTTTTATAACTTTAATTGTATTATATTTTTGCGGGCATTATGCATGCAGCAAAAAACCGGCCCATCCAAAGAATATTATCTTGTGTATTTCTGATGGTTGTGGATATAACTGTTTTGATGCTGCTAGCCTGTATCAGTATGGAAAAACAGGAGAACAGGTTTATGAAAACTTTCCGGTTAAATATGCCGTGAGTACTTACTCTGCAAGTGGAAATAAATATAATCCCGATGAAGCTTGGAAGTCGTTTGATTTTGTAAAAAAAGCGCCGACAGATTCTGCGGCTTCGGCAACAGCTATGGCTACAGGAGTAAAAACCTACAATGGCGCAATAAACGTGGATGTTAACAAGACCAGATTGGAAACCGTTCTGGAGAGAGCAGAGAAATTTGGGAAGGCAAGTGGTGTTGTGACAACCGTAATGTTTGCTCATGCTACGCCTGCTTGTTTTGTGGCACATAATGAGGAACGCAGCAATTTTATTGAAATCGCCAGGGAAATGATCTTTGAAAGCCCCGTGGATGTGATCATGGGCTGTGGGCATCCTTATTATGATAAAAAGGGACATCCTGTTGAAAAGCCTGTTTTTAAATATGTTGGAGGCGAGGATACCTGGAATGCGCTTCTCAATGGAAATGCTGGAGGTGATGCTGACGGGGATGGCATTTCGGATCCATGGGTACTTATTCAAAGCTGTGCTGAGTTTCAATCATTAGTGTCAGGCCCGGCTCCTAAGAGAGTAATTGGGATACCGTATGTCTATCATACACTACAGGAGGAAAGAGGAGGGGATATGAATGCAGCCCCTTATGCAGTACCTTTAATCGAATCAATGCCAACTCTTGAAGAAATGACTGCAGCAGCATTAAATATTTTAGATGAAGACAAAGACGGGTTTTTCCTGATGGTTGAAGGTGGGGCTGTTGACTGGGCTGGCCATGACATGGAGGCCGGAAGAATAATCGAAGAGCAAATCGACTTCAATAAAGCAGTTGAAGCAGTGGTCAATTGGGTAGAGAAACATAGTACATGGGACGAGACGCTTGTGATTGTAACCGCTGATCATGAGACAGGATATATTACTGGGCCTGGATCTGGCGTTTTTGAGCCTGGTGAAGAGATAAAGACCGGAGATGTCTGGAAGCTACTTGTAAACAATGGAAAAGGGAAGATGCCCGGCATGGAATGGCACAGCAGCGGGCACACGAATTCCTTGGTTCCTCTTTATGCCATGGGGGTTTGCAGCGGGGAATTCGATTTATATGCCGATGAATATGATCTGGTCAGGGGAAAATATCTGGACAATACAGAGATCGCCAAACTTATTTTTTCTATTTTGAATTAAATCCTGAATAATTCCAGATGCAGCCTGGTTGTTCCTTCCCATGTCCACTTCTGCCTTTTGAGCGGTACAAGTACCAGGTACCTTTTTACCGAGGTGTTGTTGCTAAATAATACGGTACCAGGTAGCCTTTTGTATTTGCTAAATTTTTACCTTTAGAAATAATACTTGGTTTTTGTACATGTATGTTATATAACCTGAATTATTCATAAATTATGCCAGCATTTAGGAATGTAAGGAGTAAACAATGATGGATACTTTCCAACAGAGACTCGAGCAAAGAGATCTACTTATTGGAACTTTATTTACGCTGCCTTCCCCGGAGATTGCTGAAATTTTGTCCGAAGCAGGATTCGACTGGCTTTGGGTTGATATGGAACATAGTTCACTGGAAATAAAAGATGTTCAGAGAGTTCTTCAAGCAGTAGGCGATAAATGTCCATGTATTGTCCGCGTTCCTTCAAATGATGAGGTATGGATAAAAAAAGTGCTCGATATTGACCCTGCTGGAATCATTGTTCCACATGTGAATTCAGCCGAAGAAGTACATAAAATTCTTCAATTTAGTAAGTATCCTCCCGAGGGAGCACGGAGCGTTGGAATTTCCCGTGCCCATGGATATGGAATGAAGTTCCAAGACTATGTTGATCATGCTAACAGGAACATGATTGTGATTCCTCAAATTGAGCATATCGATGCAGTAGATAATATCGAATCAATCGTGGGTGTGCTAGGAGTCGCGGCAATTGTTATAGGCCCTTATGATCTATCAGGGAGCATGGGCAAGCTTGGAAATGTATCTGATGCAGAAGTTCAGCAAAATGTTGAAATCGTGAAGAAGGCCTGTTTGAATGTTGGATTGCCTGTGGGGATATTTGGTGTGGATGCTGATGCTGTAAGGCCTTATATTGACCTGGGTTACACTCTGATTGCCGTGGGTGTGGACACATTGTTTCTCGGAAAATCTGCTCAACAGACAATTAAGTTACTTCGCGGCTGAAAAGACGGTTTTGATGCCTTTTAAAAAATAGTTTAGAATATATGGGGGGTGAATTTATCAACAAGACACATTCATTTCTCAAACTTTTTATGATTTTGAACGTCATTTTCTTGTCTGCTACTTCGACTCCTTCGCTTCTGGGAAAACATCACCGTTATTTCGAAATAGGAGACCAGGCACTGCTTCAAAAAGACTATGACAAAGCCATTTTCAATTATTTAAAAGGAATAAACTACGCTGATAAAAAAGACATTGCCAAGGTGTGGGACGATTTGGGGTATGCCTATCTGCAAAAAGAAAAATACAGTGATGCCATCACATGTCTCATAAAAGCTATTCATGCTCATCCCGAAAATTTCAATCCTAGGCTGTATTTAGCTGCAGCTTACTTATTTACAGGAGAAGTTGAACTAGCCTCACAGGAGCTCAACCACACCGAAAAAAATATCTATTTTGATGAAAGATGGTATGATGAAGCTCAGAGCCTTACAGTGATGAATGAAAATGGAGATCGAATTATCCAAGATACACTGGAAAAACTGCGAAGGGAAAAGGGAGTATACCTGCATAAAACGTCCAAAGAAACTGATGCAAAAAGCCAAACCGTTTTGTACATCGACGCCTTTGATGACAAAAACGAAGCAGTCTTCTATTTCATGCAAGGGCTTGCCTATCAAAAAATCAGCGATCATAAAATGGCTCGAATCAAGTTTCAAGCTGCTTCTGAGGCAGGCTTTGAGGGATCAGAACTTCGATCTTCCCAAATTCATTACCAACTGAAAGGACATGATACTGGTTTGTTAGAGAATAAGCTCAAAAAATTCCTTGAAGTCCTAAAAAAAGGAGAAATTGAGGAAGCCTATATTGCCCTGGAAGAGGCCATGTTAATCAATGAGCAATCATTTGTCATCAATCACAACTTGGCCTTGCTTTATTTCGATGAATACCAGCTTGACCAGAGCAAAATGGAGAAACTGGAAAGGGCTGAAATATATTGTGTCCGAGCTTTATGGTATAAAGACTACCAGCCAGTCAATAAAGATGACATCATAAGTAGCTTGGATCTTATGGGAAATCTCTACTCCCTCAAAATGGACTATGACAAGTCCCTTCAGGAATACAAAAAGATTCTTGAAATAGATAAAGAGAACTTACATGCACTCTACAATATAGGGATCACATATTATAATCTGAAAGATTTCAGCTCTGCTGAAAAGGAATGGAAAAAAGTCTTAGAATCAGAAAAAATAATTCAAAACCAAGTGAAAACCGCAGAGAATTCGCAAAAAAAACTTGAATATTCCGTTACTGTCAGGAAAATGCCGGTCTTCTTTCTAGTGCATTGCGCATTGGGAAGGCTATACTTCAACCAAGGGCAATTTAATCAAGCTGTCACTGAGCTTGAAACTGCCATAATGATAAAGAATAACGCTGCCGAACCGCATCTTTTGCTAGCTAAGGTCTATCAGAAAATGGGGACCAGAGAGAAAGCCGTTTTTCATCTGGAGAAATACTTGTTTTTGGGCGGCCAAAAGAAAGAGAAAGCCAAATTGTTGCTGAAAGAGTTGAATAAAGGCCCCCAGTGCGGATAAGAGCACTGGATAGCGTGCTGACTGTAATAGAGATAATGATTCAAAAAACAGGCCATAATCCGGAACGAAATCATCCTCCTGGTAAAAATCAAACTCCTCTGAATAATTCCAGGTAATGCCTGGCTATTTCTTCCCATGTCCACTTCTGCCTTATCTTCTTATTGAATGCGAGTGTCTTTTGGGAGCAGTTCTTCCAATTCTCAATAGCCCAGACTATTGCACTGCCGATATTTTCCGGAAGAGTCTTCTTATGGTCTTCTGTAATTTTTGCAAGTATTCCGTATTGGGTAACAACTCCCCAGTCAAAGTCTGCAGCCTGATCGCTTTCCATCATGTATCTTGGTCCTGTGTTATCTGTTGAAACAAGCATGTTTCCTCTTGCAGAAGCTTCTATTAGAGACATCCCAAAAGGTTCTTTGAGGGTTGGCAGTATATAGATATGC